>Ga0210401_10000675_pt1 | contig 41423 bp, 37 predicted proteins | sample IncBWH32MmetaG_FD_150866 | JGI IMG/M metagenome (GOLD analysis project Ga0210401, IMG submission 150866) | Forest soil microbial communities from Barre Woods Harvard Forest LTER site, Petersham, Massachusetts, United States - Inc-BW-H-32-M | ecosystem: Environmental > Terrestrial > Soil >... | reverse complement strand
ATGCTCCGGTTTCATCGAGAATGACACTGCTGAGGTCCGCCAGGCGCAAAGCGTACTTGGGCAGGACCCGTTCTCGGGTCATGTGTTCTGCTTTCGCGGTCGCCGCGGCGATCTGGTCAAGCTGCTCTGGTGGGATGGCGACGGGCTGTGCCTGTTCGCCAAGCGGCTGGAGCGGGGCCGATTCGTGTGGCCGCGTGCCGATGAGGGCGTGGCGGTGCTGACGCGGGCGCAATTATCGATGCTGCTGGAGGGGATCGACTGGCGAATGCCGCGGCGAACCTGGCGTCCGGAGCTGGCCGGCTGAGGCCGGCTGCGACAGATTGACTCAACCAACCGTGTAGGCGCGTCAACCCGCCGCCGATCTGATCCAATCGTCGGCGTGACGATCGCGCCCGACAGCCTGCCCGACGACATTGCCGCGCTGAAGCGCATCATCGCCGACATGGCGCGCGACGCGACGACGGCGCAGGCCGAGATCGCCAAATTGAAATTCCAACTGGCGCGCTACCGGCGGGCCGAGTTTGGGCGCTCGTCGGAGAAGCTGGCGCGCGAGGTAGAGCAGCTCGAGTTGGCGATCGAGACCCTGGAGGCCGATCAAGCGGAGCGGCAGGCTGCCGCCTCGCCGGCGGTGGCGGCAGCAATCGAGGAAGCGGTCGACAGGCAGAAGCCGGCGCGCCGGCCATTACCCGAGCATCTGCCGCGCGAAGAGGTGCGGCACCCGGCCGCCTGCACCTGCCCGCATTGCGGCGGCGCCTTGCGCCGGATCGGCGAAGAGGTGACCGAGACCCTCGATTACGTGCCCGGCCGCTTCAAGGTGATCCGGCATGTGCGCGAGAAGTTGTCGTGCCGGGCCTGCGACACGGTGGTGGCAGCGCCGGCGCCCGATCATGTGATCGCCCGCGGGCGCGCCGGCGCCGGCCTGCTCGCGCACATCGCCATATCGAAGTACGACGACCACCTGCCGCTCTATCGCCAGGCCGAGATCTTCGCCCGCGAAGGCGTCGAGCTGGAAACCTCGACCCTGTCCGGGTGGGTCGGGGCGACGGCGGCAGCCCTCAACCCGCTGGTCGACGCGCTCGCGGCCGAGGTCATGGCCAGCGACACATTGCATGTCGACGACACGCCGGTGCCGGTGCTGGCGCCGGGCACCGGCAAGACCAAGACCGGGCGATTGTGGACCTATGTCCGCGACGAGCGGCCGTTCGCCGGCAAGCGGCCGCCGGCGGCGCTGTTCTTCTACTCGGCCGACCGCAAGGGTGCGCACCCGCAGCGCCATCTCAAAGACTTCCGCGGCGTCATCCACGCCGACGGTTATGCCGGGTTCAACGAGCTGTTCGCCGGCAACCGGATCGCCGAAGCCGCCTGCTGGGCCCATGTCCGGCGCAAGTTCTTCGACGTCCATGCCGCCACCGGCTCGCCGATCGCCAAGGAGGCGCTTGACCGCATCGGCGACCTCTACAAGGTCGAAAAGACGATTACCGGCTTGCCGCCCGAGCGGCGGCTACAGGAACGCCAGAAGCGCTCGCAACCGATCGCCGAGGCGCTGGCCGCCTGGGCCGCAGAAACCCTGCCCAAGCTGTCCCGCAAGTCCGAACTGGCCAAAGCCTTCCGCTACATGCGCTCGCGCTGCAAGGGGCTGTTGCGCTGCTTCGCCGACGGCCGCCTGGCGCTCGACAACAATGCCGCCGAGCGGGCGCTGCGCGGCGTCGCGATCGGCCGCAAGAATTACCTGTTCGCCGGCTCCGACGCCGGCGGCAGCCGCGCCGCGGCGCTTTATTCCCTGATCGAAACCGCCAAGCTCAACGGTGTCAACCCGCAACACTATCTCGCCGACCTGCTCGCTCGCATCGCCGATCACCCGGCCCGGCAGATTGCCGAACTGCTGCCCTGGAACTGGAAGCCCCTCGACCCGACCCGCTCCGCCGCCTGACCCGGCGTCTTCACCGAGCGGTTACGATGAGGCGGCGAAACCGGGAGACGGCGCCGCGTAGGCGCCGTTCTCGCTCGATGCCGACGGCTGCTGGCACGATCGAGGCGCCGCCAGAGGTTTGCTGTGCCGCTATTTCATTGCCTGCCTGTGGCGTTTGCTTCCGGGCTAGGCCTTGCACTGCCACGACGGCTGCTCGCGCCAAACCGCGTTGACGGCTTCCTCCAGGTTAGCTGTCACTCGACTTCGCTGGTTGCGACGACAGCCCATGCCCCATCCCGGCCATTGGCTGACGCCAAGACGATCCTCGAGCCGCTTAAGCTTCACGCTGATTAGCGGCCTGTGAAGGGTGTCGAGCGCTTTAACAGCTCTGGCGAAGCTCTGAAGATCGTGCCACGAAAACGAGGCCTGCAGGGCATTCAAGCCCATTTTTTTATCTCTCTAAAATATTCACCAGACGATTTCAAATGTTTTAAAGCCGTATTTACGTTGCTCCCGACACTGCGACACTGAGATCCATCAGGCGAGCACATCGCCGGCCGGTGGCCGTGCTCGTCAATCAGCGCGACAAGCATCTTATCGATTTGTTCATCGGCCGGCGGAAGCCCTCTCACGGGTTAATACAGGCCCTCACCGATCAGCGTGCGGGCGAGCATCAGCTCGGTCGCCGCCGTCTGGTTCGGGCAATCGGCATGATGCGCCACTCGCGACTCCGTCGTTGCCACATCGCCTTCCAGCTCGGCCCACAAGAGCAAGGACCTTGTGACCTTCAGTCGCGGTTTTTCTAGTAACAAATTCGTTATCGGTAACAAAACCGTGATCGACAGCGAGTGGACCGGAATAATTCGCCATCATGTCGAGTCTTATGCGCGTCCCGACAGTGGCCAGTTGCTACTTGCACTGCCCCGACGAACGGTTCCATTCGAACTGTGTGCAACATATTTGTAATCAAGGAGGTAGAACTATGAGAGACGGCAATCCGAACGCCAGGAACCGACGTTCTTTTTTGAAAGACAGTCTCGTGACAGGAGGCGCTATCGCTGGCGCTACGGTGCTGGGCGCACCCAAGTTGTTCGCACAAGCCTCGCCGTCAACGTCGGCGCAAAGCTCGATCTTCGCGTCTTCAGAGCGGCTGACCACCGGCGACGTTGCAATCCTGAAGTTCCTGGCTGCAGCGGAGCTGATCGAGTCGGACCTTTGGACCCAATATGCGGAACTGGGTGGCATCGGCAACAATCCACCGATAGAGCTGGACCCGAACCAGGGATCTGAGCTGAACCCCTATCAGATGGCCTTGTCGAACCTCGATTCCGACGGCCCACAATACATCACCAGCAACACGCTGGATGAAGTGAGCCATGCCGCCTTTCTCGATGCATATTTGGTTTCTAAGGGGGAGGCACCGGTCAACTTCGATGAATTCCGCACCCTCCAAGGAAGCACGGCGACCGGATCTTCGAACATCGGCCGCCTCACCAACCTGATGCATCTCAACGTCGACACCAGCTGGTACGTTCGTTACCGCAGCACGACAAACCCCGACTTTGGCGCCACATTTCCGCAGGCGGTCACCATCACCAACCGCACCGCGATCCCCGTCAACAATACAGATTTGCATGGTACTGCCGCCCACCTTCAAGTCATCGCCAACACGGCAGCGTTCCACTTCGGATATATCGAACAAGGCGGCTCGAGCCTGTATCAGGCGATGAGCCAGAAAGTCAGCAGTCTCGAAGTGCTGAAAATCACACTGGGAATTGGCGGGGACGAGATCGCCCACTTTCTGGAATGGGTCGATTTTGCGGGCAACGGCGTGCAGGCGACGGTAGCACCGGTGACCGACGGCGGGCTGACGTTTCCCGATTTCTTCAATAACCCGCCGCTGCAGCCGGCCAACCTGGTTCAGCCCAGCCTGATCTTCCCGGTTCCTTGCGAATTTATCAGCCCGAATTTACCGCACTGCGCGGTGATCCGGCCGAGCGATGACAAATTTGCCGGCGCCGTGGCGACCATCCAATCGTTCACCGCTGATGGACTGTTTGTCGGGCAGACACCGCACTTCCTCCAACTACTGAACCATCTGGCGCAAGAAGCGGACGCGGCAACACGCCAGGTCCTCTTCTAGTCTCGCCGGCCTCTTGCCAGGCCAGCTTTTGCCGGACCCACATCGATAACAGGGAGTGTACGATGGATGCCACGGCAATAGGCGGAGCCTCGCTCAGCGAACGGACGATCCTTGCCGGCCGAGAGGTGTTTCTCGGCCGGCGGCGCGGCCCGCTCGCCATCTTGCCATTTGCCGGCCCCGCGGTGATCGCCTCGATCGCCTATATGGATCCGGGAAATTTTGCGACGAACACTCAGGCCGGTGCGGGATACGGCTACGAACTCCTGTGGGTGGCACTTTCCGCCAATCTCGTCGCTATGCTGTTCCAGGCACTCTCAGCTAAGATCGGCATCGCCACCGGACGGAACCTCGCCGAACTCTGCCGCGAACGGTTCGCGCCGCCCGTCGTCTACGCGCTCTGGGCGGCAAGCGAAATCGCGGCTATGGCGACCGAGCTGGCGGAGCTTCTCGGCGCCAGCCTTGGGCTCACATTGCTGTGCGGCATACCCCTGCTCGCCAGCATGCTCCTCGTCGGGGTCGCCACCTATGCGGCATTGCGCTTGCAGCGCTCGGGTTTCCGGCCACTCGAAATCCTGATCGGCTGCTGTATCGGCGTGATCGTCGCGAGTTACCTAACCGAGTTGGTGATCGCGCCGCCGCACTGGGGCGGTGTCGCAGCTGGCGCGTTCCTTCCGCGTTTGCAGGGGATGGGCAGTATCACGTTGGCCGTGGGTATTGTCGGCGCCACGGTCATGCCGCATGCCATCTACCTTCACTCGGGTTTGACCCAGGCGCGTTTGCCCTTCACGGATGCGCGAGAGCGGCGCACCGCCGTGGTCATGTCTAATCGCGAGGTATTGTTTGCGCTCGGGGTCGCGGGCCTCGTCAATATGGCGATGATCGCGATGGCCGCGGTTGCGTTCCATGACGGTGCGCACGACCAGATCGCAGAGATCGAGACCGCCTATCGGACCCTGACCCCGCTCCTGGGAGCGGGTGCGGCGGGCCTGTTTATGCTCGCCCTGTTGGCGTCAGGCTTTTCCAGCTCAATCGTCGGGGTCATGGCCGGCCAAATGATCATGCAGGGCTTTGTCTCATTCCGGATCCCGCTTTGGCTTCGACGCATCGTCGTGATGGCGCCTTCGGTCGCTGTCGTCGCTGCCGGCATGGACATCACCAGAGCTCTGGTGCTGAGCCAAGTGGTTTTAAGTCTGGTCCTACCCATTCCAATGGTCGCTCTTGTCAGGTTCACCGCCAGCCGCGACGTGATGGGCGAGTTCGCAAACACCCGCCTAACCAACGCACTGGCGGTCGCCGCAACCGCTTTTGTCTGCCTCCTCAACGGAATCCTACTGCTTGCGACTGCAGGCCTGGCGATTCCGTCTGTCGGCGGCTGAATACTCGGGGCAACTTCGGCTACCGCTCCCCCGCGCTTCTTCGCCGTGACGGCGGTTCCTTTGGATCTCATGTGACCGCTGCCTCCTCCTTTTGGCCGTCATTGGTTGATTGTCGTATTTTGGAGCGGGGTCTCACAACAGGCACGAGAATCGGCAAAAAGCTTCTCCAGGTCCGGTTTTGCCTACCTCAACGTGCCGACCTCGACGATAGGGGGCCGCGCTTGCCGTCGATGCTCGCCGGCCGCAAATAGTCGTCCAGCTCGTAGCGCAGGTCTGCCAGGCGCGAGGATTTGCTGTGGGTTGAACCTGCCAGTCCCATCCTGGTCGCGTAAATGGCCGTTATCGGCGCATAGGCCGTCGCCGCTGGAAGCCCCCGCGTAGGTCGGCTCGCCCCAGGAGAGTGGCCGCTCAGCCCTGGAAGCGGGAACAGCTCAAACTGCCCCATTTGCGTCATTCGCCGACCGCCGCGCGTCCGTCTCAGGTGGGTGGAAGGCGGCATTCCCGATCAAGAGCCGTTCATGCCCGTAGGCAAGAGCGGACGTCAAGCTCTGCGCGGCTGACAATTCGACGATTTGGCGTAGACACACCCGCTTGAGCTCCGATTCCGTTGCGGCTTGCGCCCAATGATGAGTAGAATCGCGGTCAGCGGCCCGAGAATCCGGGGAACATCGGGTTAAATGCGGCACGCAAAGCCGCGGCCGAGTTTGGACAGGTCCCATCCCATGATTCACCATCCCCTAACGGCAAAGAAACGCGTCGACGAAGCGCTCGAAGTGCTCCGGATCGGTCTAACCCCTTACGTGTCCCTTCGGATGGAACACGCATTCGGAAGCAAATGGCGCACTCGTGCAAGTCGAGCCGCTGGCGACGAGGACGACGACTTCGTGCTCGACGCCTACGCATTGCTCAAGACAGTTCTAGATAACTGGCGCGAGGTGTTCAGCGTCGAGGCGAAGCTGCGCAAGGCCCACAGTTATATTTTCCTAGCACGGGATGCGCGAAACAAGATGGCGCATTTCGTAGGCACAATAGAACAGCGGGAAGCACTGCGGTATCTTGATTCGATACTTGAGGTACTGCGTGCAATTGGAGCGACGGCTCAGGAAGAAATTGCCCTCAAGCTCTACACTGAACAGCAATCCGGCATAGCGCCACTCGTGGATGTCGCGGGACAACCAAATGCGGCCTCCGGGGCGAGACCGGCCCCGCGCGTCCTTATCCAACGTACATCCGCTGCACCCAAGATCAAGGAGCCGGTTGCTCCCTCTCAGACACAGGCTGACCGAATCCGTGAGTTTGCCTTTGACCAATATGTTGCCCCGGCTAGACGGGACGGTCTCAACGAAATCACTATTCGTGCGGGTGATGCTCATCAGTCTATGGGGCTCGCCAACGCGCTGCCTGCGGTTTGCAGTGCCATCGGCGGCAACAGATTTGCGCAGGTAGCGAATGTCACTCTCGCTGAACGAACTGGTCCCGCAAACGGCTCGAACGTCTACTTTCGATTTATGCTCAATGCTCCGCCACTTTCAGCGCACCTCAAGACGATCACTCCGCGACCAGTGCCCGAGACGGCACCACCTGCTGAGACAAATGATCTCCATCTGGATGGCGCGCTCGTCCTCATATCCTGCGTCAAGAGCAAACTGGCACATCGCGCCCCCGCGCGGATGCTTTACACGTCGGCTTGGTTCAGAGGCGTCCGCGATATTGTTGAATCAAGTGGCGCACGCTGGTTTGTTCTTTCCTCGCTTTATGGGTTGGTCGCACCCGACGAGGAGATAGCCCCCTACGATTACACCCTCAACTCTCTCGGAGTTGCCGAACGGCAGGCTTGGGCGAACCAAGTGCTCGAAAGGCTTCTTCCCGAGACGGCTGGTTTCCATAGAATTGTGAGATGTTTGCTGGTGTTCGCTACCGCGAATTCCTGATCCGACCGATCGAGCATCGTGGAATAATCGTGGATATCCCGATGGAAAATCAAACTCGTGGCGAGCAATTGGCGTGGTTGACACAACATCGTTAGCGCGCCTTACCCATATCGAGCGCTTTTACTGTTTGCTCGATAGATTGTGTCAGCGAGTTGGCGGGTCGCGGTCGCTGGGGAATCTTGGCGGCTTTCATGATTGGCCTCGCGCGGCGTTTATTTCTTTTTTGAACCCTCAGAGGGCCGCTCCGACAGCGGAGGCGGCCCTCGGGTCGTCCGCATCGGCACACATGCGCTCGGTTCGGGGTCGCGCTCAACTCTTCGCCAGCGACTTGGGCAGCATCGCGGAGCCTTGAGCGGCGGGGGCAATCATCGTGGTTCAATTTTTCGATTGCTTGTTGGGCAGGCCCTCTTGGCAAAGGGCGGGCTACGGAGCTGCACGTCGTGGGCTGTCAAGGGCACCGCTGCGGACGCATCCGCATCGTTAGGTATCGACCGAGATAAGCTGGTCTGCGCGGAAGCCTCGGTCGAACAAGCGGTGAGCGCCTATCTTGGTACTCTGCCGTTTCTTTGGGCTTCCGTGGATGATGGGCCAAGCCCCGATAGCCAGCGAGGCTTCATCGAGCGAAATGCCATTGGCCTGTTGAGCAACTACGGCCGCACCGTGCTTGATCCACCTCAGCCGGGTGGTTGGGACATTTTTCTAATCGAACACGTGTTCGAGGTTCCGGGCTCTGGAACCAGCAGCACGTCGATGAGATTTATGATCCGCGGTTTCTGGACGTGTTCGAGATGATGATCGCCAATTCAGCGATTCAGGGATGATTCGGTTCGTCGAGACGATGTCTCCCTCCGAACCGACCGACCACCTGCCGGCGGTGTAAATGAAGGGCACGTGAGGGTCGAACCTCCCGGTTCGATAGCGTCCCGCGAACGTCTGGAATCGGCGCCTCTCGCCCTTTCCCGTTACCCTGGCCAAGGTCTCCTAATCGAGCAGACAGCGGGCGCTCAGCCCCTCAGCATGGTCCGTGGACGGGGCGATCGAAGAAATTTCACGGTCTCGCTGATTTGCTGATTTGTGCCGTCGGTGCGTAGCTTCCGGCTCGACAGGGACGCTTGGCTCGGCATCAACCAGGGGCCAAGGGCTGTCACCGTCGAGTGTCGGCCACGCTCGCGCCATGCGCAGCTTTGAGGGTTGGGCCAGGTTCAATGCCCGCTACCCAGATGAGCGCTTCGAGCGGATGCCCTGTGCTCGCTTCCTCGTGGGACCCGGCAAGCCCGTCCCTGCATGTCTCTGTGATGCTGGATCCCGCAGGCACCGCCGCCAACCTCTGCGGGACAAGAATTTCCCCGGCCGGACAAGCCGGCCTCCTCGCGGCCGCTGCACTGGAAATTCTTGACCCTCCGAGGTCCTCCGCTGCGCTCCGGCCGCTCGGCGGGCTCGCGGTGTCGGCGGCGCCTTTGCGGTCTCCGAGCCCGAGACATCGCCGGGACGGTCCCGGCGAACAACCGAAAGGAAAGCTCTGATGGCGATCACCCTCGGCACTTTCACCCAGCTCGATGACGGCGTTCTGACCGGGACGTTCAAAACCCTCAACGTCACCGCCTCGCTGGCCATCGTCCCGATCGACAAGACCTCCGACAAGGCTCCCGATCATCGGGTCTATGCCGGACAGCGGCGCTACGAGATCGGCGCGGGCTGGAGCCAGGTCGCGAAATCGAGTGGCGAGACCTACGTGAACCTCAAAATCGGTTCGCCGGATTCGGGCCGAACTGGGTCCGCTGCCGGCTGGTCAAGCTCGACAAGCCGGCCGAAGACGGCGCCACCCACATCGCCCTCTGGGAACCGCGCGACTAGCGAGCACCATCCCCCGCCGCGCGACCCGCGGCGGGGCTTTTTCGCGCAACCGCCCCTTTAGGTATCGGACCGACTGCTCTCCCCTTTCAAAAGCCGTCTTGCCGGAGTTCCGATCGTCCCATGCCGGCCCGCGCCGGCTCAAGGAGGCTGCGGTGCCCCCCAATTTTACCGCGCGGAATGAGCGCGCCGGCGCGCGCCGGTCTTGATGCGCACGCGACAAAATCGGCTCCCCCGCGCCCCTCTGCGCGACGCCTGCGGCGTCCTTGACCCGGCCCAGTCCGGCATGGCGCCCGCCTCCCGTCTTTTGCGACGGAAGGAAAACATAATGATGACCCTCTACGACCATATCCAGCAGCTGCGGGCCGAGCTGCGCAGCTGCTACTTTACGCGCCGTGAGCGCGCTGCCGTGCAGGCGGAGCTGAAGAAGGCAATTGCCGAACAGGCCGAGCTCGACCACGCGTTCGACGCCGCCCTGGAGGCGCTGTCGGATCCCACCGAGCAGATCGGAGCCGCCGCGTAAGCGGCCCCGTCCCTCTTCCGCTGCTCTTCGCGACGCGGTGCTACCATCGGTTACTGAAATCGGCAGTGCAGCAAGCAAACTAGGGCGAGAGGAAGAGCTAGGTGCAATATGATCCGCACCCCAAATCATACAATGCGGAACAGATCCGCCACCTCAGCGCAACGACGATCGCGTATTACGATCGATTCGCGCGGGCTTTCTGGGACGGTACGCAACACCACGATGTCAGTCAAAACTACCTGGCATTCCTCAATGCGATCGAGGGCGGCCCACCTTATTCGATTCTTGACCTCGGTTGCGGGCCCGGTCGCGATCTCAGTCACTTTAGATCCTTGGGGCATGAAGCCGTCGGGCTCGATGGATCTCAGCAGTTCGTTGCCATGGCCCGCGCGCATTCAGAATGCGAGATCCTGCACCAGGATTTGCTTTCTATGCGATTGCCGAAGAGCCGCTTTGATGGGATTTTTGCCAATGCCTCGCTGTTCCATGTCCCGAGCCAGGAATTGCCGCGAGTTCTGCTGGAACTGTTCAGAACGTTGAAGCCGCGCGGTGTCCTGTTCTCGTCAAACCCACGAGGACGCAACGAAGAGGGCTTCAGCGACGATCGCTATGCCTGCTTCTTCGACCTCGACACCTGGCGCGATTACGTGACTTCGGCCGGTTTCGTCGAGCTGGACCATTACTATCGCCCGCCTGGTCTACCGCGAGACAGGCAATCCTGGCTCGCGACCGTTTGGCGCAAGACATAGGGCGCGAGCCTGCGACATGCAGCTCCCGTTGCTTGCGCTGCAGGACATCACCCTGACCTTTGGAGTGGTGCCGCTGCTATCCGGCGCGGCTCTGAGCGTGGCGGCCGGCGACAGGATCTGCCTAGTCGGCCGTAACGGTTCCGGAAAATCAACTTTGCTGCGTACCGCCGCCGGACTGGTACATCCCGACGCCGGAGGACGCTTCGCCCAGCCTGGCGCAACCATTCAATATCTGTCGCAGGAACCCGATTTGCACGGCTTCGGCGCCGTGCTCGATTATGTCGAGGCCGGGTTTGACGTCGCGGCGGCCGGCGGTCGCCACCGGGCGCTGTATCTGCTCAAGGAGCTCGGCCTCTCAGGCGACGAGGACCCCGCATCCTTGTCCGGCGGCGAGGCCCGCTGCGCCGCGCTGGCGCGGGCAATGGCGCCCGCGCCCGATGTCCTGCTGCTCGACGAGCCGACCAATCATCTCGACCTGCCCGCTATCGAGTGGCTCGAGCGCGAGCTGGCCGGGATGCGTTCCGGCATCGTGCTGATCAGCCATGACCGCCGGCTGCTCGAACGGTTCTCGCGAAGCACGGTATGGCTCGACCGCGGGATTACCCGCTCGCTGCGCGAGGGTTTTGCCACATTCGAGGCGTGGCGCGACGCGATACTCGAACAGGAAACCAGCGAACAGCACAAGCTCGGCCGCAAGATCGCGATGGAGGAGGACTGGCTGCGCTACGGCGTGACCGCGCGGCGCACACGCAACCAGCGGCGGCTCGCCGAGTTGCAGGCGCTGCGCCGCCGGCGTCGAGAGTACCGCGCCACGACAGGGGACGCCCGGCTCGAAGCGGCACAAGCCGATTTGTCCGGCCGCCTCGTCGCGACCGCGGAGGGCATCTCCAAAGCCTATGGCGATCACCCGATCCTGCGGAAATTTTCGGTGCGGATCATGCGAGGTGACAGGGTCGGCATTGTCGGCCCGAACGGCGCCGGCAAAACGACCTTACTCAACCTGCTGACTGGCGTACTCGCCCCTGATGCCGGCGTGGTCCGGCTCGGCACCAACCTAGCGAAAGTCGTGCTCGACCAGCGGCGGGAGAGCCTGGAGCCGCAACTGACCTTGGCCGACGCACTGACCGGCGGGCGCGGCGACACGGTGACGGTAGGCGGCCAAAGCCGGCATGTGATCGGCTACATGAAGGACTTCCTGTTTCGCCCCGAGCAAGCCCGCACACCGGTCGGCGTGCTGTCCGGCGGCGAGCGGGCCAGGCTCACACTGGCACGCGCCTTCGCCCGGCCGTCGAACCTGCTGGTGCTCGACGAGCCGACCAACGACCTCGATCTCGAAACCCTCGACCTGTTACAGGAGAAATTGGCCGAGTACGCCGGCACGGTGCTGCTGGTCAGCCACGACCGCGACTTCCTCGATCGCGTCGTGACATCGGTCATCGCCAGTGAAGGCAACGGCCGCTGGATCGAGTACGCCGGCGGCTACACCGACATGCTGGCACAGCGGGCAGCGGCAGGGCGCGACCCGCTATCGGCCAAGGCCCGGGCGGTCAAGCCATCCGCACCGGACATCCAGCGGAAACGGTCGACGTCCCGCCGTTTGCCCCGGATGAACTTCAACAATCAACGGGCGCTGGAAACGCTGCCGGACCAGATCGCAGCGTTGCAAACGCAGATTGCGCGACTGAATGCGGCCCTGGCCGACCCGGATTTGTACGCACGCGACGCGGCGCAGTTCCACGCCGCAACGGAGGCCCTCGCCGTCGCGCGCGAAGAACTGGCCGCAGCCGAGGAGCGGTGGCTAAGACTAGAGCTGGTCCGCGAGGAGATCGAAGCAGCCGGTCCACACTCGTGATGCTTCGAGCAACCAGAAAGGTGCCAAGCAGCGTAGATCAGGTGGCGGGCGACGACGCGGCCTTCATGACCGGCGCGCGCGGGGCTCGATGCCCTTGGCGATATCGTCGGGTGTGCCCATGCGTTCGAGCTCGCCCGCCTTTGGCCTCGGAGCCGTCCTGCCCGGCCTGGCCGCGGCGGCGTTGCTGATGCTCAAGCACTTCGGGGACAACGCCCCCCAGGGAGAGCGCCGCGCGAGCCGGCAACCGGCGACGACGGGTTGACTGAAACCGCCGACTACTGCGCAGCGGCGCGCATCGGCATGTGTTCTTTCAGAAAGCGACGCACCCGGTCGATCGTGCGTTGCCTGAGCTTCTCCGGTTCCTTCCACGGGTAAACGGTGATCTCGGCGTTCGGCGCCAGCGACGCCACGTCGATCGAGGTCTGCAGCGGATGCCCCGGTACGTCATCCGGCAGCACCAGCATCGGCGTGCGGCAATTCCTGATGAAGTCACGCGACACGCTGTACAGGAAATCGGGCTGCACCGCGTAGAGGTTGTACAGGTATTTCTCGACCGTCTCCGCCGACACATCGGGACGCCGCTTCATGAAGTCGGGCACCCAGTTGTCCTTGCTATGCCGGTACATGACGGTCGGGTTTTCCGGCCGATGGCCAACGGTCTGGCAGAACACCGCGGCGGCGACGCGCTCGGGCGCTCGCTGCAGCAACTTTCCGGCAAAGCAGCCACCGATGCAGTAGCCCATGTAAAAGAACTCGCGGATGCCGAGATGGTCCATCAGCCCGAGTTGATCGTCGGCGAACGCGTCCCATGGGTTATCCACCTGCACCGGGCCGGTCGACTCGCCGCCGTTGGCATTGCGCTGGTCCATCGTGATGCAGCGGAAGTCGTTCTTGAACTCTTCCATCGCATTGATTACGGCGGTCGGCCAGTTGCTGACGCGCGAATTGAGGCCGCCGCCCGGCGTGACCAGCAGCGGGAAGCCGGTGCCGACCTCCTCGTAACGAATACGAACGTCGCCCTTTTGAAAGAACGGCATGACCTCTCCTCCCGACATTTCGGGCCGCCGCGCTCGTCACGGCCGCCGGGTGTGCAGCCAGACGTTTTAAGCCAATCGAGCGAATTTTTGGAAGCGTCTCGCTGCAAGCGGCTCCCGATCCGGTCCGGTCCACCAGGAAGCACGCGTGCACCGGCAACGGGCAATACTCGACTGGCGCATCCGCTCCCGGGTCGATTTCCTCGAGCACTATGTTCATACACCGCTCGTCGTCGCCATAATGCTTCGGCCCAAACTGCCGCTCTGCTGTATGCACAAACGGAGTGCCAAACTGTTTCTTATGGTCGCGGTCGAGACTGCAGACGTGATTATCGGCCTTCTCGGCGGGGGATAAGAAAAGCAGGGCGCCGGTTGCATCGGAACTCCTTCTGCTGGCCGGCTCAGCCGACCTTGACCAGCGCGCCGCCATCGACCGGCAGGGCCACGCCAGTGATGAAATTGGCCTCGTCCGACGCGAGGAACAGCGCCGCATTGGCGACGTCCCAGCCGGTGCCCATCTTGCCGCGCAGCGGTACCCGGGCATCGCGCTCTGCGGCGACCTCGGCGCGGCTGCGGTTGCCGACCCGCGCTCTGGTGTCGACCGCCATCGGCGTGTCCATCAGCCCCGGCAGAATGCAGTTGGCGCGGATGCCGTAGGGCGCGTTGTGCAGCGCCAACTGCTCTGTAAAAGCGATCATCGCCGCTTTCGTTGCCTTGTAGGCGACCAGCGGATAGGTGTTTTCATAAGCCGCTACCGACGAAATGTTGACGATCGTTCCCGAACGCTGCTGCCGCATGATCGGCAGCACATGTTTGAGGCCATGATCGTGCCGCGCAGGTTGATTGCGGACACCCGGTCGAACGCCGCCTCGGTAAGCTCGTCGAGCGGCTTGTCGCCGCCGGCGATGCTGACGCCGACATTGTTGTGCAGGATGTCGATGCGGCCCCAGCGCTCGACGGCCTTCGCCATCGCCGCGGCGACCGTCGCCTCGCGCGTGACATCGGCCTCGAAGGGTATGCATTCGCCACCCGACTTCGCCGCCAACGCGGCGGTCTCCTCGGCCGAGGCAAGGTCGCGGTCGACGGCAAGGATCTTGGCTCCCTCCTGCGCGAAGCGCAGCACCGTCGCGCGACCGTTGCCGATCCCTTCGCCGGGGCTCTGCCCGGCACCGACCACGACCGCGATCTTTCCCGCAAGCCGCATCAAACGTGTCCAGATCGGTTCCATCCAACAGCAAGACTATCACGAATGGCCGGATCGGTGCTGTCACGAGTTCGCCGCGACCCGACCGGCGATCTCGTGCGCAATCCCGGCGGTCAATTACCCGAGCGAAGCCATCTTTTTGGCAGGATCAGACTGAGCTGAGCCGCCTCCAATTCCCGCGAGGCCGCCGCGGCCGATTTGACTACTTCAGGTGGGCACGGTCAGCCGCAGTAATCGGGTCGGATCGGCCTCGTCCTCGATGCCCCGCACCGCTGCGATCAGGCCGGCGGTCTCGACAAACGGGGCGCCGTAGGCGGCCAGCTCGCACACCTTGGTGTCGAGCTCGGCGTCGCTCATCGGCCGGCCCGGCGTGCCGCGGCCGTGCCGGATATGCTGGCTCAGCTCCGTCCCGTCGGCGAGGTGCAATGTCACAGTCGCCGACTCGACCGGCGCCGCCGGGTCTTCCTCGAAGATGACCTTTGCGCGCAGCGCGCGCACGACCGCATCGGCGACGCAATCGTCCTCGTATTGCGCGAGCCCGGCGGCGCCGGAGAGGAACGCTGCGGCGACGCTGTGCTGTAGGCTGACCCTGGCGTCGCGCCCGGTCTCGACATTCGGCCGGTCGGTGCGCTCACGCATCAGCGGGTGGCCGCGCACGACGACGCGCTCTATCGCTTCCGGCGCCGGCGCGTGACGGGCACGCAGTTCGAGACAGGCGTCGATTACCGGGAACAGCACGACCCCGCACGGATAGGGCTTGTACGCGTTGTCCAGCATCTCCCAGCGTTCGCCGATCCTGTCGGTCATGCGTGCGAGATCGGCCGAATCGCTCGTCACCGCCGCGAACCCGTAGCGCCCTTCGATCGGCTGCTCGGGTCCGCTAAACCCGCCCTCGGCGAACAGCGCCGCGGCCAGCCCGTTCTTCGCGGCGTTACCGACGCCGAGGCTTTTCGCCATGCTGCCAAGGCTTTCGACGAGGCTCGCGGATTGCGTTGCGGCATGGCCGAGCGCCCAGGCGGTGCGCCGGGCGTCGAGCCCGATCAGGCGGGCGCAGGCGGCCGCCGCCCCGAAAATCCCGCAGGTCGCGGTGATGTGCCAGCCGCGCTGGTAGTGCGTCGGCATCACACCGAGCCCGACGCGGCACGAGATCTCGACCCCAACGATAAACGCGTGCAGGAATTCGCGGCCGGACACCGCACGCAAGTCGGCAAGTGCGAAGAGACCGGGTGCTACCGGCGCCGCCGGGTGCATCACCGTTGCGAGATGCGTGTCGTCGTACTCGAGGACATTGGCGCTGACCGCGTTCAGGAAAGCGGCATTAAGCGCATCGGGCCGCTCGCCGCGCCCGATCACGGTCGCCTGCGGCTGCCCGAAGAACGGCGTCAGCACCTTGACCGCGATGTCCATTGCCTCGTCATGTGCGCCGCCGAGCGCACAGCCGACAAAGTTCAAGAGCCCGCGCACGCCCTCGCGCCGCACCTCCGGCGGGATGGCCTCCCATTGCGAGCCGGCGATGAATTGCGCCAGCCGGTTCGTGACATGCGATTGCTGGCCGCTCATTGGCCCCTCCTCAGATCGCCAGATAGCCGCCGTCCACCGTTACCGTGCTGCCGGTTACCCAGCGCGACTCGTCGCAGGCAAGAAACAGCACCGCTCCGACGAGATCGTCGGGCTGGCCGAGCCGGCCGAGCGGGATCATCGCCTCTGTCGCACGCCGCGCCTCGGGGTCGGTATAGCTCGCGCGCGTAAGCCCGGTCAGCGTCGGGCCGGGCGCGATCGCGTTGACACGGATGCCGTGCCCCGCCAGGTCGACGGCCATCGCCTGCGTCAGCGAGCGCGCGCCGCCCTTCGAGGCGACATAGGCGACCCGCTCGGGCCGCGCCACCTCGGCGAGCTGCGAGGTTACGTTGATGATCCTGCCGCCGCCCTCCTTGACCATTTGCCGCGCCGCCGCCTGTCCGACGTGAAACATGCCGGTCAGGTTGACCGCGATGATGCGGTCCCAGGTCTCGGCATCGGACCTCGAGGCAATGCGCCGATGACTGACCCCGGCCGATTCGAGCACGATGTCGAGCCGGCCGAATTCACGCACGACAGCGGCAACGGCCGCATCGATCGCGACACGGTAGCGCACGTCGAGAGCCGACGCGGCCGCCCGCCCGCCGGCAGCACGAATTCGAGCAGCGGTAGCCTCGGCCGCGGCACCATCGCGGTCGGTGCAGAACACCGCCGCGCCCTCGCGTGCCAGCGCCTCGGCCCCGGCGCCGCCGATGCCGCCTCCCGCTCCCGCAACCAGCGCCACTTTGCCCGCGACCCGCCCCATGCCGTCCTCCTGTCATGTCGTCCTGCGGTTTTTACCACGAGGCCCGGAAGCCGGCGCGACGGTGGCGGTGTTCCAAGTCTGCCCGGGACAGGAAGCGCGCGGCCTCCGTGAACCGCGCGCGCACGCCGCGCTCGTCGATCCGCGGAGAGATGGGCTTTCGTTAGGACGTCAGCCTGGTAGTGGGTCACGAACTGGCCCACCACCGTCAGCGTCGTTAATTCCGCGCGTCGGCCAATGCTGCCACCGTGTTGTCGACCATCGAGCATGCCGATCCGGCAGCGCCTCAGCTCGGCCTATGGCGGGCCCGATGCGCGGTTGGACCGTGTCGCCGCCGATTTGCGCAGCGCCATCAGCCCTACTTCGTCCGCGCGCCTGATCGACGTGCTTGCGACGATTGTTGCCGTCGGCCGCACTCGGCCGATCCTCGCGATCTCCGACGACTTTGAGGGTCCGGGGCAAGTCCGGCGTCGGCTGCCGGCAATGAGTGCCTCGGGCGGATGAGCTGAGTGCTCGCGTCGAAATCTCCGCAAGCCCGCCCCTGCTGTCTCTGCAAGCGCTAGATCCCGCCGTCGCCGCCGCCAACCTCTGCGGCGCAAGAATTTCCCCGGCCGGACGAGCCGGCCTCCTCGCGGCCGCTGCGCTGTCAAATTCTCCCGCCTCAAGGTCCTGCGCTGCGCTGCGGCCGCTCGCGGGCTCGCGGTGGCGGCGGAGCCTTTGCGGTCTCGTCCCGCGAGACATCGCAGGGACGGCCCCGCGAGATCCTCAACGGAGACCCATCATGGCGATCACCCTCGGCACCTTCACCAAGCTCGACGACGGCATCTTCTCGGGCACGCTCAAAACCCTCAACGTCAGCGCGGCACTGACCGTTGTCCCGGTCGACAAGGTGTCTGACAATGCTCCCGACTACCGGGTCTATGCCGGCCAGCGCTACGAGATCGGCGCGGGCTGGAGCCAGGTCGCGAAGTCGAGCGGCGAGACTTATCTGAACCTCAAAATCGGGGCGCCCGAATTCGGCCCGAACTGGGTCCGCTGCCGCCTGGTCAAGCTCGACCGCCCGGCCGAAGACGGGGCCACCCACATCGCCCTGTGGGAGCCGCGCGACCGCTAACCGAAAGGCCCCGCCGCGGTCACCGCGGCGGGGCTTCCGCCCTTCGGTTACGAGCGTGCGCGTTGACATCAGGCGGCGTCGGACCGTGGGCAGCCGGCCTGTCCTGGGCGAGGCGGTCGAGAATTGCCTGCGAGCGGCGGATCACCTGGTCCGCTTCGCGCATCCAGTCGTCGAGATCGCTGAATTCGAATTCCGTACGCTCGAGCGGCGTCAGCCTCAGCGGCTTTGGCACGGGCGGCGGCCTATCCGGCGGCTCGGCATCATCGGCCCGGCTTCCCGGCCTAATCGCTCCGAGCGCGCCGCGCTGCAGCGCGCGGCGGGGTGGTGCTGCCTCCGCGCGCAACGGTGCCAAGTGTTTGAGCCCGAAGAGGCGCCGCTTCGAGCGATGGGTGACTTCGATCGCGATGCCGCGCGCGACGAACCCGTCGAGCAGGGTCGCGGCGTTCTTGACGGCGATATCGAGGCTGTGAGCGAGCGACGTCGGGGAGACGATGGGGGCCGCCGCCATGATGTCGACCGCGGCGGCGGCATGCGAATCGCGGCGACAACCGCGGATCGCGGCGCGCGCGGCAAACCAGTCCCCCTCCAACAGGCGCAACAAGGCGCTGGCGGCTTCCGCCTCCTCGGCGAGTGCGGCGAGGAATTCGGCTGCCCAGGCCTCGATCTGCCGTGGCATCTCGCCGCCGAACGCCTTGGCGCCGGTCAGCAGCGGCGCGCTGACGTGCATCAGCCCGCAACGTTGCCAATGAAGCGCCAGCGCGGCGCGCAACGGCGGGCGCTCGCCGCCGCGGTCAAGCCAGGCGCGTATACCGAGCGCGGCGCCGAGGAGCGGCGCCGAGTGCCCGCTTTCCGACAGCCCCGCGGCGGCCTGCTCGATCGCTTGCGTCTGGCCGGCGTCGGGCCGCGCGAACCACCGCCACAGCGCGAGCGCATGGCGCGCCGCCTCGAAGATCGCGCCACGCTCGATGATCGCCGTGGCGTGATCCATGCGGAAGCGCACCCCTTCGATCATCGCGGCGAGATGCCAGGGGTCGATCGCGCCCCCGTCGCAGGCGGCGTGACGGCGGACCGCCTCGAGCCGGGCGCGCCACAGCCAGGCCGATATCAGCGGGTGACCGGTGGCGAGCGCATCGAACCGGGCGATCGCCGAGGCGGCCTGTTCGAGCGCACCGGCGAGCACGGCGAATCGGTCGAGTGGTCCGGGCGACACCCCCTTCGGCTCGCCGCGGGCCGCTGCACGGCCGCCGGCCGACAGCGCCATCATCGGGGCCGCGCGTGAGGCGCAATGCGCCCGCACCCCGGCTGCGAGAGACCGCCGCCGGGTTTGCGAAACGTCCGCCATAACCTGACCGAAGACCGAGCGATTCTTCGGGCTTGGCGGCGCGGAACGCGGGGGAAGTGCAGCGGCCGCATGACGCCAGCTTACCTTTATCGGACTGATCCGTACAATAAGGCCGTGCTAGTTTTCGGCCGGGTTTGGCGCTCCCTATGTCCGATAACACAGATTGTCGGGAATAACAATATCGTGAGCCGCGACCATTGTTCTTGTCACGAGTATTGTTGTAGGTATTCCAAATCGATAACATGGAGGCGCTGTCAGTCGACTATCGCACTCTAATATGGCACGCTTGCCTGTGTGATAATATTTGTGACATCAGTCCCTCCTGGGCGGCCACCGGAATGACAGAGAGGCTGCTCGTCATCGCGCCGGAGGCGGCACTGACGGGCAAGGCGCAATGACGGCGGCGCTGTTACCGTCCCGCTGCTTCCGGCCCGAGAAGGTCGATTTCGGGTATCGGGTCGCCGCTCCAGCGGAGCCGAAACGTCGCCCCCTTCCGCACATTCATGACCAGTGCGGGCCGGAAGCACGCAAGACACGTCCCGCCGGCGCGGCGCACGCTTGGATAGACGACGCCGAGCGCGCCGGCCTCGACCAGCCGTTCGGCTAATGCCTGGGATTGGACATAGCTTTCGGGATCGAGGATTTCGGCGCAGCCGCCGTCGCGCAGGTCGTGAAACTCGCCGCTGAAATCCGCGATATAGTCGTCGACGGTAATCTCGTCGTCGAAGCGCCCGATCTCGGCGAGCTCCATGGTCTTGTGGAACGCGATTTCGGTCTGCGCCGTCTCGATCTCAAAGGCGGCGTACCAGGCACCGCGATCGGGGCCGTTGAAGCGGCTGCCGAGCGGATGCGCGTGGGTGGACGCGGCGTTGACAATGCGGTAATAGGGAACGCCAAACACCAGCTCGCCCACGCCGATCCCGGGCAACAGCTCGCTCTCGGCGAGGAGCCGGTCGTCGGTCCCGTTGTCCAGTTCGAGAATGTCGGCGAGATGCCGGTCGTCGTCCGCAATGCGGGCGAGCACCCCGCCATCGGGTTCGCTGTATCTCGACGGAATGAGGCGGTGCGTGTCGTAACGGCGGACGAGCGACGTACGGGGTGGCTCCGTCACATGCCTTCTCGGCGCGCGTCGAGCAGCCGCCGTACCGTCTGCATCGCCGGCACGCCGCCTTTCGTCATGTAGGCGAGCGGTGTCGTCCCGCTGAAGATGCGGTTGGTATTGGGAAGGCGCACCCAATCGTCGGCAAGCGCCTCGCTGTGGAGAATGTTGAGGGCCTTGAAGATGCCGATCAGATAGGAGATGCGCAGCAGCTTGTCGGCATCGAGGACCCGGCCTTCAGGGGTCTTCTTCATCTCATAATAAGGGCCGTTGCTGACCCCGCCGAGGAGCCGGCGCGCCTCCTCGTCGCGCACATGCCAGAGTTCGACGATGTTGAAGAACGCCTTGAGCGCCGACGGGCTCAACCGCTTTCGCTCCTCACGTGCCGCGAAGTCGATGACCGGCGATGGGGCGTATCGTGTGGCGGGATAGCTCAGGCCGGACATGGCAACAACTCCTCTTCAGGAGAAGATACGCTTTGGGGCAGGAGATTTCAACCGGCCGATCTGTCCCGGTCCAGTCCGTTGCCGGATTCTGGCCACCGGCTTACAGAACATCCTTCAGCGGATGATTTTGCCGCAATTCGTCGAGCTCGACATACTCCTCCAGGCTCTTGAGCGAGGCGTGGCCGGAGAACTGTTTGAGGCGGGCGATGTGGACGCCCTGGGCGACGCCGCTCGAGATCGCACCCCGCCGCAGGCTGTGCCCGGCAAAGGCAGCGCCGTCAAGCCCGGCGAGTCCGGTCCATTTCTTGACGACGAGTGCCACCGAATCGGTGTCGATCGGCCGGGTACCAATCCGATAGCGGTCGGCTATCGGCTTGCGCTTCGCTCCCCGGCGCACGCGCGGCGGCGGCAGCCGCCACAGCCGCCGGAACAATGGGCCCTCGATGATCTCGGCCGTGGAAAGCCAGGTCTCGATGGCTCTGACCGGACACAGATCGGTCTTGCCGACCGGCAGCCAGACGGTTGTTCCGTGCGCCTCCTGGTCGTTCTTGCGCCACGGCAGGAAGAGGGCGATGCCGTCCTCGTGGCGGGTCAGGTGCTCGCAGGTCAGCGCCGCCAGTTCGCTGGGGCGCAGCGCGGCCGCGAACCCGACGAGCAGCAGCGCGCGGTCGCGCAGCCCGGGCAAGGTGTCGGGGATCTGCTGCACGGCGGCGCGCAGCGGGTCGAGCACCAGCGCGGTCTTTTTGCGCAACGGCCGGCGGTGGGCGCGGCGAATGCCGGCAAAGGTGGCCGATACCAGCGGCGAGGCGGTCGGCGGTGGGTATCCGGCGAGCAGATGCAGGTAGCGCAGCGCCGCGTGACGCAGCCGCAAGGTGTTGACGGCGAGCCCCCTGCCCGCCTCGGCCGCGAGAAACGCCGACACCGTGTCGGGCGACGCCGGCAGCGCAGTCTGCCGGTGCGCGGCGCACCACTCGGTAAAGGCCGCGACGGCAGAGCGGTAGGCGCGGCGGGTATTCTCCGCCCGGGCGGCGCGGCGGTAATCGGCGGCGGCGGCTTCGGCCGCGGCGAAGGTCAGCGCCGGCGCCCGCAAGTCGACGATGGTCTCGAATTCGAACCAGTCGCGGACCGCGTCCGGGTCCGCCCCCGGTGGGAGGCGCGGCGTGAGCGGCGCGACCGTAGCCGCCGGCGCCGGAAGGGCCGCCGTCGGGGCCGATTCGCGGTCCGCGGTCATCGCACGCCGGCTGGGCGGCGAAGATGCGGCGTCGTCACCGCGCCCGCGCTCCACTGCAAAGTGGCGATCCGTAGCTCACTCCCTGCGATCTTACGGTGTTGCGCAGGTAGCGACCCGAGCCGACCAGCAACGCCTCCACGGTCCCATCCCGGCTGTCTGCGCGCCAAACCCGCGGCCTTTCTTCATATCGCTCATACCCTCCCGTCTCCCACGCCGGCCCCTCTCGCGCGGCCACGATCCTGATCACTGGTCCCTGATACCTGATACCTGGCATTCGGGACAATAGCGGTTATCCCGAATACGATAGGTCCACTCTCAGCAAATTCGGGTTATTCGATCTCTAACTGTTGAACCGATATCTCAAAATCGATATGGTCCACGAATCGCCACTCGGCATCACACCTTTTCGGGACATTACGCTCGGTTTGCCAAGTCGCTGCAAATTATGCGCAAAATAGAGCCGATGGTCAATCGCTCGATATGACCCTAGGCTCGCTGCCGATGCCCCGAGCTGTATTTCGCCCCTAGCCGAGATGACCGCCACAGGCGGTACCATAAACCAAATGTTGCCTTACCGAGGTCGCCGATCCTGATCTCCGATACCCGACAAAACCCCCCTCCGCGCCTGTCGGTCGCGCTCGCCGGCGCTCTCGAACATGCCGCCGGCATGATCGCCCGCCTCGATATGGCGCTCGCTTCTCACCCGCTGCGACCGGCCTGGGCCTGGCGCGCCCGCCTCGACGCAATCGGCCGGCAAGCCGCGGTCGACGGGAAGGCGATCGATCCCTGGCATCTGGCGGCGCTGATCGAGGGGGTTCGCTTGCGCCTCGATCATACCCCGGTATTGATCGACCGCGGCATGCTGTTCGCCGCGGCGCATCATGCCTTTGAGCTCTATCGGTGGTTTGCCGTGCCGGACGAGACCCAGCGCGCGGCAATCGGGCGCGCGGCAGACCATCTCGAGACCGTCGGCAATGCGCATTCGCCGCTGCTCGGCGCCGCCTTCGCGGTGCATGCTTGGCTCGATCAGGGCGGCGCGCGGCCGCCGGTGCGCGCCGCCCTCGCATTATATTGGCAGCAGCGTCAGGTAACCGCCCTGCCCTGCCCATTGTTGACCGGTGCCGCAGCACTCGGCACCGACATTCCGTGGGCGCGCGACGACTGGATCGGACATTTCCTCGCCGCGCTTGCCGGCGAAGCCGAAGACGGGTTGGCGCTGTTGGCGCTGCTCGAGCGCCATTGGTTCGCCGCCCGCGGCGCGGTCGCCGGCCGGCGCCGCGATTCGCATGCCGCCGCCGCGATCGACATCCTGGCCGCGGCCCCGCTCGTCTCTGCCACCACACTCGGGCAAGCGCTCGGCATCGCCACCAACAACGCCGCCCGGCTGCTCGACGGGTTTGTTGGGCTCGGGATTGTGAGCGAAGTTTCGCAGCGCGCGAAGCGCCGGCTCTATGGGCTCAAACACCTGGCGCCGTTGCGCGAAGCGACCGCACCACCCCGCCGTCCGCTGCCCGGGCGCCGCCCCGGCCGGCCGAGTGCCGCCTCGGTGGTTGCCGATGCCAGCGGCGAGGTTGCCGATATCGGGCTTCCCTTGGCCCCCTCCCCTCCCCTGCTCCCGCTCGAACGGCAGAAATTCGACTTTGGCGACATCGACCATTGGCTCGATCTCACCGATCAGGCGATCCGCCGTACGCAACGCGTGCTTGATGCGCAGGGGAAGCCTCGATTGAGTTACGGAGCCCATGCATATAAGGACGAGGCAGGCTAGACTCCCTATCTAGTTCATTAAAAATAATGTGTTGTCCCGTATGTCCTGGTTATCCTGGGTAGTACGGTATGGTCGGCGCGCACTCCATGGAGCGTACCGCGCTCAAAGGATGTGAGTCCGTCCTAGCCTACGCGTGCACCCTTGTCAGCGCGGCCGCTTCTGGGCGCTCAACCGGCATGGTCGCCATGCACATCATGGGGCGTACCGATCTCAAAGGATGTGGATTCGCCTTAGGACACGCGTGCGCCCTTGTCAGGGCGGCCGTGTCGGGGCGCTCAGCCGGTATCGGCGGGATCCACATCATAGGGCGTACCGCTCTCAAAGGATGTGGGTCCGTCTTAGGACACGCGTGCGCCCGTGTCAGGACTGTCATTTCCGGTCATCCAGTGCTAATGTACAATCATTGTAGAGTGTGGCTGATGGTATGATTTATTTGTTTCAGATAAGCGGTGCGTAGTACGGGACAGGCACGATCGTTCTAATTAGCTGGGGCAGAAGGAGGAGGCTGTGCGGCTTTTGGTGGGTGGTGTGAAAGGTGGCACCGGGAAATCGACGCTCGCGGTCAACCTTGGCATCGAACGGGCGCGTCGCGGGAAGAAAGTCATTCTTGTCGATGCCGATCCCGACCAAGAGAGCCTATCCGATTACGTCGCCAATCGAGACGAGCATGGCGCGCTCCCATCTGTCCCGGTGGTCCAAGTCAAGGGATCAACGACCGCGAAATCGCTTCAGGCGCTGGCGGCAGATTATGACGATGTGATCGTGGACTGCGGCGGCTTTGATTCTATCGAACTTCGTCAAGCGGCCCTAATAACTCAAGGTTGGGTAGTACCGCTAAATCCGTCACAGATGCAAATTTGGACCATGCCAAAGCTGAAGAGCGTCCTTGATGAGGCGAATGCAATGCGAGGTGACGCCCAACTTACAGGATGGCTAGTCGGGATGCGCATCTCGACAAACCCTTATTCCAGTGCCAAGGACGACCTGCAGGCGGTAGCGGAAGCGTTCTCCGACTTTCGCGCCCTTCGGACGATCATCCATCAGCGTGCCGCCTTCGAAAAAGCCGAGAAGCTGGGAATTGCCGTGACAGAGATAGAGAACCCGAATACTTCTGAGCGCAAGGCGCGCGATTCGATTCGTGCGTTGCACCAAGAAATCTTCGGTGCCGTTGACCCGATTGAGGCAGCGAATGCCTAAGCCGCCGCTTCAGTTCACCCGCCCGAGTCGCCCTGAAACACGTAATGATCTGCGCCCGGCACCGCCGCCTGCAATTGATCTCGACAGTCCCGAGGTTCAGGCCTTTTCTCTGCGGGGCCGAGTAACTGTCCCCCCGTCTGTCGAAAACATCACGGACAAGCAACCGCGTGCGATAGCGCTAACGGCGCGCTCGACGGCGCCCGCGGCGGAACCTTTGCTGATAGATGAGTCACCCGTCGACGATCCTTGGCGGTATGTCGCGGTCAAGCTACCCACGGTGAGTGGGCGAAAGCTATCCGAGATCGCTGATCTACGATGCTCCAAGCGTACACGCATTGCGATTGAGGTGCTCCAGCGTCCACTCCGCGACCTCGCACGCGCTCATCGGGCCGGTGAGCATCCGCCGCTGCGCCGCGTCAGTGTAGGCGTCTCTCGTTCGGGCGTTTCACTCATCCTGCCTCAAGATCTCGCCGACGATCTGCGCTATGTCGTAGAGATCAGGCGCGCCGTTAAAGCGCAAATCCTTACTCGGCTGTTGGTACCGGAGATCGACGCGCTCTTTATGAAGGAGGTTCTGGGTAGGCAATAGGCGACGAGCGGCTGGTATCATGGTCTATTAACCTGGCGGCAGGCTTGTGAATTTTTGCGGACGATTCTTGGCGCCAACAGCGCTAATTTTTCGACAGATATCCCTCGGTATGCCCAACCCGAAGCACCGAACGCAATGTCCGACCCTGTCCAAGCGCCCGGGCTTTGCTTTGCGAGGGGTCTCCGCGACGGACCTTCAGCCGGCGACTCGTACTTTCATGGACATTGATTGGGCATAATATAACTAACACCTTGATATATAGAGAGTTTCGCGGTAGACATCGGGCAGCAATGAGCGATGTCCGTGGAAATTCGGCGGCTAAGAATGTCCGCGTGGGTACGAGGTCCCGCTGGTCTGAAGGGCGATTTTCAAACGATTCGCTCTAGAATCACGCCTGAGGCTCGTACTACCACGGACATTCCAGCCCTAAGCTCGTACCTTCATGGACATCTTCACTCTCCCTCCCTAAAAATTTTAGCTGGAGACTCGTACCTCTCCGGACATTTGCCGGAAAAAGATCGTATGTTCGCGGACGTCAAACCGAATTTTGTTGAATCACATTGGAAGCGCTGCACTCTCTCAAATTGTAGATATGGAGTTGGGTTCTAGATGGCAGCGGTTGAGACGGTGCAACAACAAAGCCTCCCAGGTCTCGACAGCCCCCTTACCGGGGACGTCTCGAATGACCGAAACACGATGCTCCATTCTTTTTTTGCACTCGAGGCGAAACGCACGGACCCAATCGCGTACAAGGCTGACGGCGTTGAGATCGTCGTTCAGGGTACAAAGTCGGGAATCGCAACGATCAACGACAAAGAGATCCTTGTATATATCTGCTCCATCGCCAGCCAGAAGCTAGGACGCGGTGAACACGTTAGCCAAAAATTCCGGTTTACCGCACATGATTTCTTCAGTGTTACGGGAAAGACCACTGGTGGTAAGACCTATCGATATTTCGCCGCTGCGCTGGAGCGTCTGCAGGGCACTCAAATCAAGACCAATCTCGTCACCGGAGGTCGTCGCGAGCGGACGTGGTTTTCCTGGTTGAAATCTGCACGTATGGAAACGGCCGTCTGGAGTAACGGCCATGAAGCCATGAAGGCAATTGAAGTTGAGCTTTGCGATTGGCTATGGCGCGCAATTGTCGATGATAAGGCTACGTTGATCTCGAGTGAGGGCTACTTCTATCTGCCGCCCCTTGAGCGCAAGCTCTACGAGGTAGGGTATGCCGAGTGTGCTGACTGCCCGACCACGGCAGTGCCCCTTGAGGAATTACGCCGACGTATGGGTGTGAGCACTGACCTTCGGCACTTTCGACACAATCTCGGTAAGACGATCACGAACGGGTCGCTGAAGGGCTTCGTTATCGAATTCGTCTACCGAGACGAAGCTGGGCATCTCGTTCCGCCACGTCAGCGTGTTCCACTGGATCGCCTTCTGGTTCGGTTCGAGCGGCGACCAAATGTGCCGTTGATCGACCCCGCGCTAATCCGACAGCGCGAAACGGAGGCTTCCGCCATGGCGTAACAAAAGCAAGTAGTCTCGACTAGATGCGAGAGACACGAAAACGCGAAAGCCCGCCTTGCCGGGCGGGCTTTCAACGTTTCGTGGCGGGCCTAACGGCCTACACCAGGATACGCTAACACATTCCGTGTAGCCCGTAGTTGCCGTAGCTGTCAACGGAAATTGCCGTTTCCGTAAGCGGGGAAGGTTTGCCCGTCGCGAACCAGCCGTCAGGAGGGGGAGTGATGGATATGGGGAACAGCGCCCACGAGGCGCCACGGAGGGGGTCTGCCTACGGTCCGACGGGGTTTCGCCGGTTGACGCCGGGTTTGATCAAGGTTGACCGGATAGCGGAGGGATTTTCCGGGCTGCCGGAGGGGGTGACGGTCCACGGACAATTGCTTGCTGCGTTCAAAGCCGCTGCACCCAGGCTGGGGCTTGCAACGCGCCTGGTGCACGCGGTCGATTGGCTGTTTCGGTTTACCCAGCCGCAGGATTGGGGGCGGGGAGGGCGGCCGATCGTATGGCCGTCGGCTTTGTTGCAGCAGGAGGCGCTCGGCGTGTCCGAGACCCAGGCCAAACGGGTCAATCGGTACCTGATCGAACTCGGCTTGATCACGATGAAGGACAGCCCGAACGGCAAGCGCTATGGCCGGCGCGACGCCCGGGGGCGGATCGTGGAGGCGTACGGCTTTGACCTGTCGCCGCTTGCCGCGCGTTATCAGGAATTCGTGCAGCTGGCGGAGGAGGGGAGGGCGGAGCGCGAGGCGATGGGGCGATTGCGCCGGCGGGCGACAATTGCCCGCAAGGGCATTGTGCAGATCCTGGAGACCGCACGCGACTACGATTTAAGGGGCGAGGAATGGCCGACGCTGGAGCGCGAGGCTCGGACGATAGTCCAGGAGCTGAGACGTACTGATAGGCTGGACGACATGGAGGCGAGGGTTGTCAGCCTAGAACAGCGTCAGCAGGACGCCCGAAGCCGTCTCGAGATGCTTCTGAAAGATGTTAGAAAGGCCCCCTTGCAGCCTGAATATGCACCCCACCAATATACCTACAAACCAACCCCCTATCCTGACCAGGATACGGTAATCACACCCACGACTAGTAGCGAAGCGCCGGACTCCCCGGTTTCTTCATCCGGCCCGCCGGAAGCGCTAAAACGCCCGGAGAAGGGGAACGTGCACGGGATCCGCCCCGACGAATTAGTCAAGCTTGCCCCACGGTTAAAGCCCTATCTGCGTCGTCCCAACCCAACCTGGTCGGAAATCATCGATGCCGCGGATTGGCTGCGGCACGATCTCGATGTCTCGAAACCATTATGGGGCGATGCCTGCCTGGCGATGGGCCGGGATCTGGCCGCGGTCGCGTTGGCGATTGTTTCGACCAAGGACCCCGAGCACTTCCGAACGACGCCGGGAGGGTATTTCCACGGCATGGTGCAAAAGGCCAAAGCCGGTGAACTGCATCTCGAGCGAACCGTCTGGGCGATGCGCCGCGCGGCTCAGCCGAACCCGCGGCCACCAGCGGGCAGGGGAGGGGGCCGATATCAGGATGACAGGCTCGAAGCGGACTAGGTCAAGACGGCTCTTGGGTGTTGGTCCGATGCCAATGTTGGTCCGCCGCGGAACCATTTGGCAATTATCATTGCCTGCAACGTTGCATTACCGATGCGAAAATCGAGACCTCTGACCGCCGGAGCTCTGGCTGAACTCGGCGCCGATCGGCTGGCGGCCTTGCCGCTCGAGCCGGCCGAGCAGGACGCTGCGCTGATCAGCCGCTGTGTTGCCTGCCCGACCACGGATCGGGCTGGCCGTGAGGAAATGATGATCGACGACGCTGCTTCGCGCCGGCTTAGCATGTTTGCCGCACCGGCTAGGCGGATTTGCCGGCGGGTGCCGTCGAACAGGTGCGTGTTCGGGACGGTGAACGCCGGACGAGATGGAACCCGTGGTCAAGAGCCTGGAACGCAGGCAGTGCGCGGCTCGCGAGCGGCTCGAGATCAGTTAGGGGTGGTGAATTCCGCCCTAAGGAGCCGGAAAACCGGCCCCACCAATACAACTACAACCCAAGCCTTGATCCTAACCAGATACCGTAATCGCAGCCGAAGACTGTAAAAGAAGCCCCGCTTGCCGGCATCACCGCGCCTCCGACAGTGCGGCCGGATTCGGAAAAAGGGTGCGCCGATGGCCGCCAGAGAGGTGAGTGTGTTTTCAATGGGACAGGAGGCCGCTTCCGTGGTCCAGAAAGGTAAGCCTTCCCGGGCCCCGGGCCCTCGCAATGCAGGCGAGGTCGTCGCCAACCTCGATCTGCTGCGCCACCCGATCCCGGCGGCGCTGTGGATGGATTTGAGTCGGGCTAGGTTGCTTCGTCCCGACGCACCGGTTCCTCAATAGACCCCCGACGGGAGCGGGCGGCCAGTATCGCCTGCTGTGCCGCCGCCGAGCTCGTCCCGGTCGACAAGATGTCCGACAACGGCCCCGATCATCGGGTCTATGCAGGACAGCGCTACGAAGTCGGGGCCGGTGGAGCTAATACCTCGCTGCCAAAATTGGCGTATGTGATTCCAACTTTTTAGTCATGCTCGCGAAAGCGGGCATCCAGGCGAATCCATCCCTTGGGCCCGCGCAGGGTAACGATCCGGCTGTAACATTTGCCAAATTGCGCAACGAGATACTAGGTCGCGAAGACAACCGGCGAGACCTGCTGGTGCCGAGTTGGCCAGAAGTAACCAACGGTCCATTTTTGTAGCATAAGGCCCGCCGCTATCTGTCGGAAAACCCTACCGGCCAGGTTTCCGCATAATTCGCCAATCCGGCATAGGTTCTCGTGCACAAAATCGGTGACTGAAAATGCCTCCTGACACCGACGCTTGACGCCGCGCCGCGGTCACTGGGCCCACAAGGTCACGAATGTTGGTCGAGGCCGGTATGCTCAACGCCGGCGGTGGCCGCCTGAGGTTTCGCCAGCCCGATCACGTCAGATGCGCCGCGAGGTGCTTGTTCATCTCGAACATGGTCACCTTGTCCTTGCCAAAGACCCTCCGGAGTTGGTCATCGGCCACGATTTCGCGGCGGTTCTCCGGGTTCTGCAGGTTGTGCGAACGGATGTACTCCCAGATTTTGCTCACCACCTGGCCGCGGGGCAGCGGGCCCGAGCCGATCACCGCGGCCAACTCCTCCGACAGCTGTAGCGGCTTCTGCAGAGCACTCACTTTCACGTCGCTGGCCTTTTTCACCTGCGTTTTGGTCGCCATCGATCTCCTCCAGGATTGCTTGCGGCGCGCATCGCTCCGCCACGCCTGCCCTCCGGACTACGCGCTAGATACAGCGACCCGCAATGCTGTAAAGCGCAGCGCATCATCAAAACCCCGTTTCTGCCGCACATTTGCTGAGGACTGAGCTCGGTGAGATCGACCCGATAAGCAGGATATTTCATCGCGGTCCGGCCAAGCCGGCCGCGTGCAGCCGCGAATCGCAGAAAACCCGTTGCTGGTGCAGCCGGCACTCATCCGGTATCTGCCATGGGTGATCACGACATTTATGCCGACGGCGACAGGCCGCCGCTGTTCACCGTGGCGATCTGGCGGCGGCGCGAGGCGGGGCCGATTCGACCGCTACGGCGATCGGTGCCGAAATAAAACGGGTAAAGTGCGGCACAGGCTTCGTCGGCTATAAGCGAATGCCTGCCGTTGCCTGCGAGCTGTCGGCACTCCCTTGCCGCGATTGAGGGACCGCTCGTGGGGGCAGATCCCGCGACGGCGCCCGAACGCCTGTTCGATTTCGTCGATCTGGCACCGGCACTGTCCCCCGAACGCGCTGCCTTGCGCGCGTACCCTCAAGGTGCCTTACGCGTTCGCCCTTAGCGCCGATTCCGGCGGCACTTGAGTAGCATCTTCTGCTCTCCCTGTTCATCATATGGCGATGGCGCGGACATCGATCGTGGGTTCGACGGAGGTTTTGGCCGGTCTGGTCGACCGGGTGACCTTCCACAATTCGGAGAGCGGCTTTTGTGTGTTGCGGGTCAAGGCCCGCGGTCAGCGCGATTCGATTACCGTCATCGGCCACGCCGCGATGATCTCGGCCGGCGAGTTTGTCCAAGCCAGTGGTGGCTGGATCAACGATCGTACCCACGGTGTTCAATTCAAAGCCTCGTTCCTGAAGGCGACGGCGCCGACGACGATCGAAGGGATCGAGAAATACCTGGGCTCCGGGATGATCCGGGGTATCGGGCCCGTCTACGCCAAGAAGCTCGTGCGCGCCTTTGGGGACGCCGTGTTCGAGGTGATTGCGCAAGAGCCCGGCCGGCTGCGCGACGTGACCGGGATTGGCCCAAAACGCGCCGAGCGGATCATTGCCGGCTGGGCCGAGCAGAAGATCATCCGCGAGATCATGCTGTTTCTGCACAGCAACGGGGTCGGCACCTCGCGGGCGGTGCGCATCTACAAGACTTATGGCGCCGATGCTGTCCAATTGATCTCGGAAAATCCCTACCGGCTGGCACGCGATATCCGCGGCATCGGCTTCCGCACCGCCGACCAGATCGCCGCCAAGCTCGGTATCAAAAAAACCGCTCTGATTCGCGTGCGTGCCGGAATCTCCTTTGCGCTGGCCGAAGCGATGGATGGTGGCCATTGCGGTTTGCCATGTGAGGACCTCCTGGCATCAACGCGCGAATTGCTCGAGGTCCCGGCAGAACTGGTCGATACGGCGCTAAGTCTCGAACTCCAGGACGCCACGGTTATCGCCGACGAGGTCGAGGGCCGGCGCTGCGTCTTTCTCGCCGCGCTGTACCGAGCCGAGCGCGAGATCGCCACGAAGCTGAAGGTGCTCAGCGTCGGAAAGCCGCAGTGGCCATCGATCGATGCCGATAGGGCGATCCCGTGGGTCGAGAAGCGGACAAAGCTGGCGCTCGCCCAGAGCCAGATGGTGGCGGTCCGCATTGCACTCGCATCCAAGATGCTGGTCATCACCGGCGGCCCCGGGGTCGGCAAGACGACATTGGTCAACTCGATCCTGAAGATCCTGCTGGCGAAGAGCATCACGATCGCGCTCTGTGCTCCGACAGGCCGTGCCGCCAAGCGCCTCTCCGAGAGCACCGGTCTCGAGGCAAAGACGATCCATCGGTTGCTTGAAACCGACCCCCGGACCGGCCGCTTCCGGCGAGACGAGGAGGCGCCACTCGACTGCGATCTCCTTGTCGTTGACGAAACCTCGATGGTCGACGTGCCACTGATGCGGGCGTTGCTGCGCGCCTTGCCGGATCAGGCCGCACTGTTGCTCGTCGGTGATGTCGATCAGCTGCCCTCGGTCGGTCCGGGACAAGTGCTGGCAGATATCATTGCCTCCGGTGCCGTGCCGGTCGTCCGCTTGACCGAAGTCTTCCGCCAGGCCGCCGAGAGCCGGATCATTGTCAACGCCCATCGGATCAACCAAGGGCTGATGCCCGATCTCATCCGCGCTAAAAGCGGCGACTTTTATTTTGTCGGTGCGGCGGATCCGGAAGACGGGGTGGGTAAGGTGCTGGCGGTCGTGCAAGAGCGCATTCCAAAGCGCTTCGGGCTCAATCCGATCCGCGACATCCAGGTTCTCTGCCCGATGAACCGCGGCGGCCTCGGAGCACGCTCGCTCAATATCGAGCTGCAAAAGGCGCTGAACCCGCCCGGCGACATTCGCATCGAGCGCTTTGGCTGGACCTTCTGTCCGGGCGACAAGGTCATGCAGGTCGAGAACGACTACGACAAGGACGTCTTCAATGGCGATCTCGGGATCGTGTCAGCCATTGATCTGGAGGAGGGCCAACTCGTCGCTGACTTCGATGGTCGCAAAGTCACCTATGGTTTTGGCGAACTGGATGAGCTGGTGCTCGCCTATGCGACGACGATCCACAAAAGCCAGGGCTCGGAATACCCGGCCGTCGTGATCCCGCTGACGACCCAGCACTATCCGATGCTGCAGCGCAACCTGGTCTACACCGGCGTGACCCGCGGCAAACGTCTTGTGATTCTCGTCGGGCAGCGAAAAGCGCTCGCGATCGCGGTCAAGGGCGCACGCGCGAGGCGGCGATGGTCGAAGCTGCGTGGATGGCTTTGCCGGTGACGACCGAATATCAGGCGATCTAAATCCCTGAGGGATTCCGATGCAGGGAGCCGGAAAACCGGTTACACATTTACCATCCACCTCAAAGTCGATCACAGTCAGGGCCGGTCAGTTCTTTAGCGCTCCCGGCAGCTGCTTCCACGACATGGTCGCGCGGCAATTCCGCGACCTGTACTTCGATCGAGCATGATGCAGGCGTTGCGCCGCGGTCAGGCCGGTGGGGCAGGGGAGGGGGCTGATCAGCGTGACGCTGACCCAGGGTCGGGGCGAGCGGTTCTTGCCCCGAAATCACGATGGCATCGCACGGTTTGGACCGCGGCCTGATTCGGCCGAAGTGGGCCAATAGGCGCCCCACACCTCGACCGCCGCAGCACGGCCGCGTAATGCCACCGACCCGTCGAAACTGAAAGCGAGCGGCAGCGCGTCGATTCGCCCACCCGCCTCTTTCAATGCTGCGATCGCCTCGCGGCTTGCCGCCACGGCAAACCCGCGGTCGCGGGTTAGGCGTTCGAGACGGCTGCCCACATTGACGGTGTCGCCGATGACAGTGAATTCGAGACAGCGCTCGCCACCGACATTGCCGAGCACCGCCGCTCCGTAGTGAATGCCGATCCCGACGCGCACCGGCGTTGCACCGCGCTGCACGCGCTTTGCGCTCCAGCGGTCGATCTCGGCGATCATCGCGCAGGCGCAGGCGAACAGGCGCTCGGCGTCGTCGGCGCGCTTTTGCGGCGTTCCGAAGGTCGCCATTACTTCGTCGCCGATATACTTGTCGACGGTGCCACCAAAACGGAACACAGTGTCCGACATGCGGGTGTGGAAACTGCGCAAGAGAGCGATTGCCCGCCCGGGCGCCAGGTTCTCGGTCAACGCGGTGAACCCGACGACATCGACAAACAGCACGCCAACATTCTCGGCGCGGCTCGAGTCGATCGCGTAGCTACCGGCGGCCAGCTCGTCAACGATATCCGGGGAGAAATACCGGGCGAGATTCGCGTGCGCGCTCTCCGCAACCATCTGCCGCAACACCAGCCGGCGCGAGCGCCAAACCGCAAAGGCCAGGATTGCGGAGGTCAAAAGCAGCAGCACCTGAGTACGAAAGATCACAAAACTCATGTAGTGGGGGTCGAGAAAGATCGCGAGCCTCTCCTTCAAAGTAAGGTCGGGCAGGTCGAGAAGGCTAGTGCGGCCGCGCGAGACGGTGTCCGGCAACCGATAGACAATCCAGAAACTGATGCTCCAATCCACCACCGCGATGAAGCCCGCCCACAGCATCAACACCGGCGAGTAGCTCAGCACCGTGCCGATGACAAAGGCGTAGAGATAGAGAAAATTGGCGGTGCGAAAGGCGATCTGCGGTGGCGCTTGGCTCGCGATCAACGGGTCCGGGACGATCAGCACGGCGGTCAACAGGGAGATCTGCACCAGCAGAATCGCACCCATCGAGATCCCCGCGCGGCGCGGCCAGGCTCGTCGGATCCACTCACCGGTGAGGCCTACAACGGCGAAGATAAGAATAATCCCCAGGTAATAGACGGTCCGGCTCAGTGGTATCGTTGCCAGCAGGTAGAGGGAGACGACTAGCAGGGCGAACAGCCAGCCATAGAGCACGTAGCGGTAGCCGGCGCGTTCCTCGCGCGCCAGCGCATCGCGCAACCGCTCGCCGTCGGGCCGGATCAATGAGCGAACACTCCGACGAGGCCACCATCGCCCGAAGAATGTCGGGTTGGGCGCGGATTGCGGCATTGTCATGAACCGACATTCCTCGGATTCCCGGGCCGGTCAGCGCAATCTTCTGATTTTAGGGCTTCCCCGGCAACCAGGTTTGATCGTGATGGGTGTCGTGGGCAGTGGACGCAGTGGATCGTCGCCTCAGCGGGCTTGGTATCGGTTGCTTTGCCTTCATCAAAACGCACCTTCCCGCCGCTCGAGCGGGTCGCCGAACAAAGCTCCGCCGCCGTCAGCTGACCAAAGACGGCAATGTCGAGATCTGCGGGCGCAATTTGCGCGACGGCCCTCCGGAGGGCATCGGACGCCTGGCGATGAAGACTGCCCGTGATAGATGATATGGTCGGATAAAATAGGGCGCGCGAGGAACGGGCCACACCGAGTAGAGGCGGGGTAATGCTCACCAAAGACATTCTCTTCGGCATCAACTTATTGACCTTGCTGGGCTTCGTCGCGATGGGGCTCGGCCTGACCATGCGCCGAATGGCAAACGCCGGTCTGCTCGTGTGCTCGGGGGTGGCATTTAGCCACCGCGAGTTGCTTGCCACGTTAGCTTGGTGATGATGATGGGGACGGCAACCTCTATTTATGCCTGATGCTCGATCACGGCGACCACCAGAAGCAGGTGCGCGTGTGGACAGCGATTGTCCTGCTATCGCGTGAGCCGCCGATCAGGATGCAGCGCGGCTTCGACGAACCCGCCGCCCGCGCTGCGTACACTCGGAACTTCTCCGCGGCGCGAGCGCGTTCAGCCCGTGGCAAGAGTCTCCCAATGTGGGCCCTTGCCACCCGCAAACTGGCCGGCGTCTTCACACCGCCCCGGTCAATTCTACGCGGCCGCAGCAGTGGGAGGTTCTGCCCCTGCTTCGGTTCCTCCTCAGGCTCCGCCTGAACGCGGTCCCCCTCGCAGCAAGTGCGTGACGCTGCGGCAATGATCCCGTGGCCGGCGTGTGGATGCTGCGGCGCGATCCCTCACGCGAGACGGATCGGCCATCTTTGCGATCAGCAATTCTCCAATGCCGGAGCAGGTGGGACAGTTCATCCGTTCCGGCCGCACCCCCTGCCGGGGCCACCGCCAGGGTGAAACACCCGGAGCGTCGAAAAAACGCCCCCGCTCCTCAGTTGTCGCCAAGTGTGATGAGGGCTAGCTATAGCATAGTAGTATTTGATTATTGCGTTGGTAAAGCTGGTAGCCTCGGCTATATATCTCTCTCTCACCCATTGAGTATTTGAATTACCGGCCGGCGACCGTCAACCAAATTAGTGATTAGTACGGTTCACAACTAGCCGGCGAGCGTGACGGGTGACAAACGGACATCCCAACTTCCCCGTGCTCATTCTGCTCGGCGCTCGCGCGTCGCCCGTTACAGCGAATTCATCTCCGCGCAACGTCATTGTCATCCCCCTAACCATCTCCGCCGAGCCGGAGGTATCGCCGAACGCGAATACCCGGCTCAACAGCGGGGCAAAGATGGTAACGCCGGTTCTCAATGCGGGTGTCGATTTGCCGCCGGGGCATATTCTTCGTCCGCAGGGTAAAGCCCCAGTGATCAATGGCGTTGGCGACGGTGCGCTGACCGATGCCGACTTCCGTGGATGCAGATGGATCGAGGGCGATCCGACACCGTCGCGCCGCGGCATGTTCTGTGGCTCGCCCGTGGCATCGGGCGAGAGCTGGTGCGCCAAGCATCGCCGCGTCGTATTCTGGTGAAGACTTGGCGTCGGGTTTGTAGACGGAGTGAGGCATGTCAGACCCGAGCCCGTCCAGCGGGGCGATTTACCGCCTCGCGGGCCTCGTCGCCGAGGTACTCGACGAGGGCGCCAAAACCGTCCCTATCAGCGCCGAGGCCGCTTCAGGTCAGATTGAGGCGGCGCTACGGTTGCACCAGTCGCCGGGCCAAGACATCTTTATCATGATCAGCGCAATAGCGTTGGCCGCGGCCGTTAGCTTCGATCGCGCCGCCGCGGGCTTCTTTGCGTCGGGCGCGGATCCCAGTTCACAGATCCACTGAGGGTCGGCCGTCGCTGGTCTGCGGGACCAGATTTCAGGGGTTCATCCTTCGTCATCGTGGTGATCCGCACCGTAGCTGAACTCGCAACCGGGGTTTGATCCAACGGTGGGATTGCTGGGGCATCCCGCCTGCCCACTACCGCGCGCCTTCTGAGCGTTCAGAGGCGGCAGCCGGAGCGGCCCCGCAACTCAGAGCGCAGAGCGAAGTTTACTGGAGTTCCGCGGGGCTGGGAGGCAGCAGCGTGATGCTATGTTGATTGCGACTGAGCGCGAGCGCCAGTGCAGATTTCGTGGCGCGGGCAAAGGTCCCCGTGTAACGATAGATCGTAGCGCCAATCACGAACCGCCACAAGCCATAGCCGCGCGGCTTGCGCCCAATGACCGCCTCGTAGGCGGCTATATCAATCATTTGGTTCATTTATTGCTCCCCATCCGGGTTTGACGTGAGAATAACCCCTGGGGCAATTATTGTGCCAAGGAGCGGTCGCGGTCGACGAAGTTAATTTTTAGTGATGTGCGACAGTCAGTGCGATCCAATGAGACAAGTGATCCGATCTCAAATGCGACACCTGTAGTGTCTCAACAGGCCCTGCTTGCCGTCGGTCGTGGCACCTGGGATCGACGTTCCACGGCCGTCATCAACACCCGGCCTTCTTGTGTGAGCCCGGCGAAGCCTTGTCCCGCCGCGGCCGGCCCGCCCTCCAGTTGTGGCTGCGACGCGTAGCGCCTGTCGATCCAGCAAGGTGGTTCTTGCATCCGTTTTGTTATGCGGTTCCTCTACAATCGTGAAAGTGAGGCTACTGCTGTATCGGAGGCGCGGTTGGCGACCGATACTTCCGATTGGCGAGGTGCGGCGTGCCGCCGGTTGATCGGGTGGGTATGCTTCAGCGAGTCGGGGGTTTCGGCGAAACGGAACCCTCATCGTCCCAGGGTCGGAAGCGGTCCTCATCGACGTCCCTCGAACCTGCCCTCGGATGAGCTGATCTCAAGCTTCGTCTGGCGGGGCCGGCCGCGGCGCCATCCCCGGTTGATGACCCTCCCGGCGCGCGTTGTCGATGCGAAAATAGTGCTCGGCGTGCTGATAGAAATTCTCAGCAGCAATGCGATCGTCGCTGGTCGCCGCTTCGCGGGCGAGGGCGAGATAGCGCTCAAATATCTGATAGGCGTTGCCGCGGATCTTGATGGTAGGGCCGTTGCTGTCGAATGTCTGATTGTTCTGCGGGGCTCGCGCTGCCTGTTTAAACGGGCGGTTTGCGTTATGGCGACCGCCCGGCCGCTGGTCTGGTCCTGATCTCATCTCATCCATGTATGGAAATTGGTCCGGCCGCACTTCGCGGCGATGCCGACGCAATTGTCGGCGTTTTCGGATGGCTGTTGCAACAACGTTCGACACCCTGAATGCCTTTGCCCGTCGGAGCACCAAATACAACGTGGCGCGTATTCGGAATCGACTGCCGCCCGGCGCTGTCACCAAGAACAACCGTTTTGCAACGTCGCTTCAGCGGGAAGATACGCGCGCGGTGCCAATCGCTGATGGCATGCCGAGACCGAAGCGGGTCAGCTCCACATATCGCGCAGGTGGACGTGGATATCGACCGATGCGGCCGGTCGCGATGGCATCGTATCAACGGCGCCGTGTGGCGCCTGGGTGCGACGGGTGAAGAGCCCGAGAAGCTCTTCCGGCAGAAAGCGCGACCGCGGCGCCATCACATGGGCGCGGCCGTGGCGGTGCTGTTGCGTCAGATAGAAACGCAGCGGCTGCAGCAGGTGAAGATGCTCACGCGCCCGGGTCATCGCCACATAGAGGAGCCGGCGCTCCTCGTCGATCTGCTCGGGTCTGCCGGTTGCCATATCCGAAGGAATACAGCCGTCGACGAGGTTGAGAACAAACACCACGTCCCATTCCTGCCCCTTGGCGGAATGAATGGTCGAGAGGATCAGATAGTCCTCGTCGAGCTGCGGACGGCCGGCTTCGGCGCCGCTGGCAGCGGGCGGGTCCAATGTCAGCTCGGTCAAAAAGCGCTCGCGGGTGACGTAACCGACGGCGATCTGTTCGAGTTGGTCGAGGTCTCCGGCCCGCGCCGCCGCATAATCGTAGAGGCGCTCGAGCTGCGGCTGATACCACTCGCGCAGCAGTCCAATCTGGCCACTCCACGGGGTGCCGGCATCGCGCAGCCGCTCGATCACATGGCAAAACTCCGGCCATGGCACGGATGCGGCGGCAGGCGGTGTAAAGTGTGCGAGCGCCGTGGTGGCAAAGCCTTCGCGAGAGTGCCGATCGATGATGTCGCGGGCGGTTGCCGGGCCGATCCCGGGATGCAGCTGAAGCGCACGGAGCCCGGCGACCGCATCGCGCGGGTTCTCGGCCCAGCGCAGGATTGCGAGCACATCCTTGACATGCGCGGCTTCGAGAAATTTGAGGCCGCCATATTTAACAAACGGGATATTGCGCCGCCCTAGCTCAATCTCGAGAAGGTCGCTGTGATGAGCGGCGCGGAACAGCACGGCCTGCCGGTTGAGCGTAATGCCCGCCTCCCGGTGTTCGAGGACATGGTCGGCGATATAGCTCGTCTGCGCCGCCTCATCCTCGGCGCCGACCAGATACGGGAGTTCGGCCGATTGCTTTGTCGAATAGAGCGTCTTGGCGAACCTCTCGCCGGCTCCGGCGATCACCGCGTTCGCGGCGTCGAGGATCGGCTGGGTCGAGCGATAATTGCGTTCGAGGGCGATTACCGCGGCCGGCGGCGAAACGCTGTGTGGAAAGTCGAGGATGTTGCGCACCGCCGCGGCGCGAAACGAATAGATCGACCGCGCGTCGTCGCCGACGACGGTCAGCCTGGACCCATCCGGGCGCAGGGCCATCAGGATCTCGGCTTGAAGCCGGTTGGTGTCCTGGTACTCGTCAACAAGAACGTGATCGAAGCGTTGGCGCATTTCGGCGGCGACGCCAGGTTCAGCCATCGCGTGACGCCAGTACAAGAGGAGGTCGTCGTAATCGAGAACGTTGTCTTGCTGCTTCTCTGCAACATAGGCCTGAAACAGGCGGCGGAGTTCGCCCGACCACTCGGTGCACCACGGAAAAAACTCGGCGAGCGTGTCTTCGAGCGGACAGCCGGCATTGACGGTGTACGAGTAGATTGCCAAGCAGGTGTCCTTACGGGGGAATCGTGACCCGGTCTGCGACAGGCCGAGTTCACTGCGCGCCAGATCGAACAAATCTGCTGAGTCAGCGCGGTCGAAGACGGTAAAGGTTGGTTCAAGCCCGATCAACCCGGCGTGGAGCCGCAACAGACGGCTGCCGATCGCATGAAACGTCCCCGACTAGGGCAGAAGCGAGGACGACGTCGAGATGCCACGAGCAGCGTTGCCGCGCGCTTCGGCCAGGATCTGCTGGCTCCGGCGGGTCATTTCGAGGGCAGCGCGCCGGGTGAAGGTCAGCAGCAGCAAGCGCTGCGGGTCGCCGCCGTTCAGGATCAGATGAGCCACCCGGTGGGCGAGCGTCTTGGTTTTGCCAGTTCCGGCGCCGGCGGCGATCAGCAATGCCGGCGCCGGCGAGAGATGCTCGCCGATGCCATATTCGACAGCGCGGCGCTGTTCCGGATTGAGGCCGGACAATGCTGCGGGCCATCGATCGGTTGCAGCTTTGTGTTCCTTTTCCGTTCGCTGTAGGCGATAGCATCGGCGCGACAGCGTCGCAATGCCCGTGGCCGGGTCGGGGGAAACGCGGCGTACGCCGTTATCCGGACTGCACGCTGGATCGATTTTTCCACGGTCGCTGCGCGAATCGCCCTTCCGGCGATGTCTGCCCCTGCGCCTTCCGCTCATCGATAGCGAAGCAGGCTTTGAACTCGGCCTCGATGCTAGGAAATGCGACCAACCCGAGAGCGCCAAGGCGCCATGCCGTCCAGGCGCGTTGCCAAACGGTCGCGCGCGCTTTGGAGCAAACACACCCAGCGGCGGCGGAATTGTCTGGGTATCCGGGCGGCAGCCAGCGTGATTGCTAAGCGCCAATATAAGGAATACCCCAAGAGGCAGCGGAACCGTTGCACCGCCAGCTATCCACATGAAGGTATATCGAATGGCCATCTCAGTGACGCAGAGCTCGGTCGACTCGCCGATAGCTGCGATTCCTTGTGCAGGGCGCTTATCATCCTAGGGCGGTGAGGCGCAGCAGCCCGTTCTGTTAACCAAATCTTTATTAGGACCGGAAATTGACACAGTGGGCCGTGAACCCGCTCGGTTGAAGAAGAACGGTAGCGGTTTTCATGCGTGTCGGCTCCCGCGATGCCCCTACTCGCTTGATTTCGATCCTTTGGAACCGAGGGTTTCCACGCTTTTGATGAGCCCAGGTGAATGTGCTCCAACCTACAGAGGGGGCGTAAAGAGCTGCAACCCAGACGCTAAT
>Ga0210401_10000671_pt1 | contig 41573 bp, 37 predicted proteins | sample IncBWH32MmetaG_FD_150866 | JGI IMG/M metagenome (GOLD analysis project Ga0210401, IMG submission 150866) | Forest soil microbial communities from Barre Woods Harvard Forest LTER site, Petersham, Massachusetts, United States - Inc-BW-H-32-M | ecosystem: Environmental > Terrestrial > Soil >... | reverse complement strand
CGGGGCGACCGAAGAAGAAGCCTTGAAGATGATCACGCTGAATGCCGCATGGATTGTGGGCGTCGACGACAAGGTTGGGTCCATCGAGGTCGGCAAAGATGCCGATCTTGTGATCTGGGACGGATATCCGCTGTCGAGTTCGGCCGTACCGAACAAAGTGCTGATCGATGGCGATGTGTATTTTGATCGTGCGCTGCCGGGATACGGAATGCCGCATTTCTCGGAGGGTCAGTGATGCAGGTCACAGGTGAGACGGAACAGGTGACAGGTGTCGGGCCGCAGCTGACAGGGAAACCTGGTGTCGCGCGACTGCTTGCGGCTTCTCTGCTCTCCTTGCTGCTGCTTGGCGGGCGCGGGATGGCGCAACAGCAGGCCATTGTGCTCAAGGGTGGGAAGCTCCTGACTGTTTCTCATGGCGTCATTGACGACGGCGTGCTGGTGATGCAAGGGGGCAAGATCAGCGCTCTTGGGACTGCGGCCTCGGTGAAGGTACCGCGAGACGCCAGGGTGATCGATGTCACGGGCATGACCGTTTATCCGGGCCTGATCGACTCGGAGACTTCGCTCGGGCTCACCGAAATCTCCGCCGAAGCCATGACCAACGATCGGATCGAGTTGAGTGACGAGATCATGCCGCACATGCATGTCTACGACGCGTTTCACGCCGAGTCGGAGCTGATTCCGGTCACGCGGCTGAATGGAATCACCAATGCGATCGTCGCGCCTGACAGCACCGACACTCTGCCGGGGCAGGATTCGTTCATCCAGCTGGCCGGCCCCTCGGCGACAGAGATGCTCCTGGTCCGCGACATTGCCATGCCGTTGAATTTCACCGGCGAGCAGCGCCGTAACGAGTCGTGGGAGAAGCGCAAGTTCCCACAGACGCGCATGGGCATGGCGGCGCAGCTCCGGCAGGCTTTTCTGGATGCGCAGGACTATCAACAGAAGGCCGCGGACTACGAGAAAAAGAAAGCCGATGCGGAGCGCGACAAGAAATCGCCGCCTGCAGCTCCCAAGCGCGATCTGAAGCTGGAGGCGCTCCTGCCCTACCTGCAGGGGAAAAAGACCATCGTGCTCGCGGCAGAGAGCCCGAGCGACCTCGAAACGGCCGTGCGACTAGCGCAGGAGTTCAATCTGAAGTTTGTGCTGAATCACGTCAGCCACTCGCGGCCCATGCTCGACTATGTGGCCAGCCTCAAGGTGCCGGTGATTGTGGGGCCGATCTACGAAACACCGAAAGAGTACGAGCGCTTCGACGCTGTCTACAGCCTGCCGGCGGAACTGTACAAGCGAGGGGTGAAAATTGCGTTCGCGAGCTTCGATGCTCACAACGCCCGCAACCTTCCTTACCAGGCAGGGTTCGCGACCGGGTTCGGGCTTCCACCCGACCAGGCTCTGAAGGCGATCACGCTGAGCGCCGCGGAAATCTGGGGGCTCGGCGACCAGCTCGGCTCACTGGATGCCGGCAAGACGGCAAATGTGGTCGTGGCAAACGGCGACCCGCTCGATGTAAAGACCGACGTGAAGCGCGTGTTTATTGGCGGCGAGGAGATTCCGATGACCAGCCGGCAAACCCGTCTGCGCGACGAGTATTCGAAATAAATCGCGATTGGCGCGCTCCGCCAACCGCGTTGACCGCGCTTCTATCAGCCGTTAGGATGCTTGGGGCTTTCGAGACGACGATTCGCGGCCGGACTTCTCTGGTTCCCGGGAATCAATCCCTCGTCGCTTTACACACATTCGTACCGACCATTACACTGAACGTTTCCATACAAGAATTCAAGGTGGAGGACTTCCATGGCATCAGGCGATAAGCTGAAAGAGATTACGGAGAAGGTAAAACAGATTATTTCGGAGCAGCTGGGCGTGGAGGAAGCGGAAGTGACCCCCAGCGCATCGTTTGTGGACGACCTGGGCGCCGACTCGCTCGACACGGTCGAGCTGGTGATGGCGCTCGAGGAACACTTCGATATCGAGATTCCCGACGAGGATGCGGAAAAGATCCGCACCGTGCAGGATGCCATCGACTACATCGACAAGCATTCCAAAGTGAGCAAGTAGCACAGCTGAAGCGCAGCCTGGCGCCCGGGGGCGCGGCTGGTTAGGAGAACGAATGGCCGGCGTTGACGAGAAAGTGAAGCAGATTATTGTCGAGCAGCTGGGAGTCGATGAGGGGGAAGTCACCACCAATGCGTCGTTCGTCGACGATCTGGGCGCCGATTCGCTCGACACGGTCGAACTGGTGATGGCCTTTGAGGAGGCCTTCGACATCGAGATTCCCGACGAAGACGCGGAAAAGATCCGCACCGTGCAGGATGCCATTGATTACATCGGCAAGCACGCGAAAGGCGGGAAGTAAGTTTGACGAGGCGGGTCGTAGTCACCGGCATCGGCCTGGTCTGCGGTGTCGGCAATCGCACAGACGAAGTCTGGAAGAATCTGCTCGCGGGCAAAAGCGGCGTGGGAAAAATTACGCAGTTCGACGCCTCGGCCCACGCCTGCCAGATTGCCGCCGAGGTCAAGAACTTCGACCCACTGACCTTCGTCGAGAAAAAAGAAGTCAAGAAAATGGGCCGCTTCATCTACTTTGCCCTCGCCGCCTCCGAGGAGGCGATGCAGTCTAGCGGCCTCAAGGTCACCCCCGAAATTGCCGAGCGCGTGGGCGTGCATATCGGCTCCGGGATCGGCGGGTTCGACGTTATCGAGCGCGAACACCGCGCGCTGCTGGAAGGCGGGCCGCGCAAGATCTCCCCTTTCTTCATTCCGGCGGCTATCGTGAATCTTGCCGCCGGGCATGTCTCCATGCGCTTTGGGGCCAAAGGCCCGAACGAAGCCACCGCCACCGCGTGCACCACCAGCGCGCACTCCCTGGGCGATTCGTTCCGGATCATCCAACACGGTGACGCCGACGTGATGATCGCAGGCGGTTCGGAGGCGGCCATCACCCCCATGGGGGTTGGTGGATTTGCCGCCATGCGCGCGCTTTCCACGAGAAACGATGAGCCGGAGAAGGCGAGCCGGCCGTGGGACGCGGCACGCGACGGATTCGTAATCGGCGAGGGCGCGGGCATCCTGATTCTTGAAGACCTGGAGTTTGCCAAACGGCGCGGGGCCCCGATCCTGGCTGAGTTGGTCGGTTACGGCATGAGCGGCGACGCGTATCACATAACGCAGCCGGCTCCGGAACATGAAGGCGGCTTCCGGGTGATGAAGAATGCTCTGCGCGATGCCAAGGTGCAGCCTAAGGACATCGGCTACGTCAATGCTCACGGGACTTCGACGCCGATTGGCGACGTGCTCGAGGCACATGCAATTCGGAACTTCTTCGGCGATCACAAAGTGCCGGTGAGTTCGACGAAATCGATGACCGGGCACCTGCTGGGCGGCGCCGGCGGCCTGGAGGCGGGGATTTCTGTGCTAGCCCTCCGCGATCAGATGCTGCCACCGACCATCAACCTCGAGAATCAGGATCCCGACACGAAGGATATGGACTTCGTCCCGAACCACGCGCGCAAGGCGAGCGTGGACTACGTGCTGTCGAACTCGTTTGGCTTCGGCGGAACAAACGGCGCGCTGGTATTCAAGCGCTGGTCATAGTCGCCAGTTTCGCGACAGCGGCTAAACAGACTGCGCAAAAACGACTGGAGCGCCGGCTGCCTGCCCTGAGCGGAGTCGAAGGGTCCCGCCGGCTGTCGGGAGGCCGGGGTCCCCAGCAAGCGTTTTTGGCTTGATGGGGTGGGAGGGCATCTTGCCCTCGCCATGCAGTTCGTATCAGGCGCGCCTTGATACGAATCCTCTCTGCTACGAGATGCCACTGACGAAGCCCCCACGAAACCAGGCTCTTTGCGATTTGCAAGGGACGAAAGTAACCCTTCAGTCCAGCTTTTGTAATGACACTTTTGTACCGTCGAGATATCCGAAGGAATCTTTGCTAAAGCCGGTTTTGCAGGCCAGAATAGACTTTCGAGCGTAGATCGGCCGCCGCTTCTATGGAAAACGCCTTCGGTACTGCTCTGGCCCCCATCCCACAAAAGACCAAAAAGGCCAGTGCCAGGATTGCCATCGTGGACGTAAAAGATGCCACCCGCGCAATTCTGAGCGAATGTTTCCGGCAATTTGGCATCGAGTCGGTGGTGATGACCGCCAATGCCGCCGAGCGCCTGCGAAAAGAGAAGTTCGAGGCGTGTGTCATCAACCTCGGCCCCGGCGCGCAGGCAGTGATGGAGGCCGTACGAACTTCGCTCTCGAACAGCCGCATGGTGATTTACGGTCTCGGGGGAAGCGCGCAGGAAGCGATGCGCTACTCCAAGTACGGTATCAACGCTATCTTTCACGAGCCGGTGGAGCGCTCCGCCGCGCTCAAGCTGGTGCGCGCGACCAATATGCTGGTGCTGCACGAGTTCCGGCGCTATGTGCGCATTCCCGTGATAACCGAAGTCGCCGTGCAGACGCCCAGCAAGAAAATTACTGCAACCAGTGTTGAGGTCAGCTCCGGCGGAATGTCATTGAGATGCGCGGAGGATATAGGCACAGGGCAAACCGTCGAAGTCTCGTTTGCGCTTCTGACCTTGCCCCGCGTCTGGGTGAGGGGCAACGTGACGTGGAAGAAACCCAAGCACTCGTTTGGAGTGAAGTTCGATCCGGCGGACGAGCGGCGGCGAAAACTGAAAGAATGGATCGACGCGTATCTGGAAAGCTAGGTGTGGCACTGTCCTTCAATCTACAATCTTCAATCTGAAATCTGAGATTAGAATCTCCGATTGCAGATTGAAGATCGTAAAGTTTTGATTGCAGATCTTAGATTTAGATTTCTGCGTGCGCCGCGGTCCGGTACTCTTCCTTTTCCCATTAGAATATCCTGGTGCCCTCCAGTCCGCCGCTGGCCGATGACGAAGTAATCGACCCTCTTACCGGCCGGCCCCCGTTCACTCGCGCTGAGCGCATTCTGCTCACACTGATCTCCTGGGCGACAACCATCGCAGTGCGGCTGATCGGCCCGACCATGAAATTCGCCGTCTCCTGCGAGGAGAACTCGCCAATCAGCCTCGAGCAACGGCCATTTGTGTATTCCTTCTGGCACCAGTGCACGTTCGCGGCGACCTACCTGTGGCGCAATCTCGATATTCGGGTGATGAGCAGCACGAGTTTCGATGGCGAATTCACAGCGCGGATGATCCGGCGGTTCGGGTTTGTACCGGTGCGGGGATCGAGCAGTCGTGGCGCAGTGCGTGGTTTGCTCGGCATGCGCAAGGAAATCGAGGCCGGCTACACGGTGGCGTTCACGATTGACGGGCCGCGCGGACCGCGGTTCGTGACCAAGCCCGGCCCGGTGCTGCTGGCGCGCTCTTCAGGGGTGCCGATGGCGGTGTTCCACATTGCGATCGATCGCAAGTGGACGCTGCATACCTGGGATCGGCTGCTGGTGCCGAAGCCGTTTTCACGCGCGCTGATGCGCGTGGGGAGTTTGATTCCGGTGCCGGAAGACATGCCGTCGGAGGAACTCGAACATTACAACGGCCTGCTGCAGTCGTCGCTGGACCGCGTGAAGGCGTTCGCGGAAGCGAATGTGGAGAAGGTGGGGAGCGAGGAGTTTCCCTATTTTTGGCGTAACGCAGGCGGGGGAACGTTCGCCAAGCAGTGAGTGCGGATTGGCACAGATTCCGATTCGACACTCGCTAAGAGACACACAATTCATCGATTACAACCACACTCAACGGCCGCGGGCGAGAGCGCCCGAGCTACATGTTCTTAGGCAGTGCCCGACCTCCGCTTTGTCGGGCAAAGGGGTCCGACCCGCACGACCCGCGTTGACTTCCGTTCTCGGCCCAAGTAAATTTCCTGAACACATTTTTTCCGCTCTTTCAAAATTCTGGTTCGCGCATTCTCGCCGCTGCCGGCGAGAATTGGGAAGCGGGTGCAAATCCCGCGCTGCCGCGCAACTGTGAGCGAGGAAAACGCCGCCGGCCACTGGGAACCCCCCGGGAAGGCCGGAGGCAGAACTGCGAACTGCTCGTGTAAGGCGATTTGGTCGCCCCGCCCGAGCGTTCTTACTCGCGAAGCCAGGAGACCGGTGCGAACCGCCACCAAAACAATCCCTTTCGCGTGTCAAGGAGGATTGCATGCGCGTGCTCCGCACGATTTTTTTGTTGCTCCCTTTCTGCGGGTTGGCTTGGACAGCTGACCTGAAAGTCCGAGTTCTCGATCCAAATTCCGAAGCGGTCGCGGGTGCTCAAATCACGCTCTATCCCGCGGGCACATCCACGCCTGTAGCCCTGCGCACGAGTTCAAGCGAAAGCCTGGCGACGATTGATGGCCTCTCCGACGGGCATTACCAGTTGCAGGTGCTGGCTCCCGGCTTCGCACCCCAATCGATCGACGTGTCGGTACCCACGGAGACTGCTGTGACGGTGAAGCTTGCGATTGCCGGCGGGTCGGAGATCGTGGTGGTAACAGCAACCCGCACTCCTACGCCGCTGGAGGATTCGGGAGCAAGCATCTCGACGCTCGAGAGTGGGCAGTTGCAGGTGATGCAACCCGTGGCGGCTTCTGACGCGGCGCGCTTTTGGCCGGGTGCAACTGTGAACACCGCGGGGCAGCGCGGCGGCCAGTCCTCGCTGTTCGTGCGCGGCGGCGATTCGCGCTACAACAAAGTGCTGATTGATGGTGTCCCGGTGAACGATGCAGGCGGCACGTTCGACTTCGGCACGGTGTCGCTGGGTGGGGCCGATCGCCTGGAATTTCTGCGCGGGGCGCAGAGCACGCTTTATGGTTCTGACGCGATGACCAGCGTGGTCCAGGTGTTCACGCAGACGGGGTCTACCGAAACGCCGGAGCTGCGCTTCGGGGCGGACGGTGGAAATTTCTCAACGGCGCACGGGTATTTGTCGCTGGCGGGCGCTGCGCACCGATTCGACTACAACGTCTTTGGAGACCAGTTCAATACCCAGGGGTCGGGGCCGAACGACGACTACTCGAATTCGCTTCAGGGTGCGAACCTCGGGGCGCGGCTGAGCGACCATGCCACTCTGCGGATTCGCACGCGGCATTCTAATAGTCGAACTGGCGTGCAAGGCGAGTGGCAGTTTGATGGCGTGCCGCCGCTGCCGCCAGAAATCAACGAACGGGCGCGGCAGAATAATCTTCTGGCCAGCGCCGAGCTGGCGATTGTCGGCCCCTCGCGCTGGCAACATCGGTTCACCGGATTCGAATATAACCACCGCACGCTGAACGAGAACGATTATCTGGATCCCAACCGCGTGTCGCCGTTTGGGCCGATCGACTTCATCTACCGCGACACGTTGCACGGCAACCGCGCGGGATTCGACTACCAGGGAGGCTACTCGGAGCGCAGTTGGGCGCAGACAACTTTTGGGTACGAGTTCGAAGACGAGAATGCCTTCCTCACCAGTTCGTCGGATTTCGGTCCGCCCAGTACCCAGCACGGAACCCGCTTGAATCATGCCGTCTACGGACAACAGGAACTGAGAATGGGGCGCGTCTCCCTGATCGCCGGGGCGCGGTTTGTCCACAATCAGACTTTCGGGAACAAAGGCGTACCGCGGGTCGCTCTGGGGCTGCAGGTGCTGCGGGGCGGGCAAATTTTATCGGGGACGCGGCTCCGATTTTCGTATGCGACCGGCATCAAGGAACCGCGCTTTGAAGAAGTGCTTCCCAGCCTGCCATCGGTGATCGGCAGTCCTCATCTGAAGGCGGAAGAAAACCGGGCATTCGAGGCCGGCTTCGAGCAGAGCTTTTACACGGGGAAGTACGCGCTATCGGCGATTTACTTCAACAACCAGTTCCGCAATCAGATCGATTTCCAAACGCTCAGCTTTTCCCCGTTTTTCGGGCAGTACATCAACATCAACAAATCGATGGCGCACGGCGCGGAAGTGGAGTTGAAGGCGCAACTGGCGCGAAGGCTGCAGCTCAACGCAGGTTACACCTACGACTCCACCCAGATCCTGGTGGCTCCCTTCGCCTTTGATGCGTTCCACGCGCCCGGTGCCCCGCTCATACGGCGCCCCAAACATTCTGGCAGCGTGTTGCTGGGTTATCTTGGCAACCGTTGGGGTGCGAATCTCGCGGGAAGTTTCGTGGGACGACGGGCGGATTCAGACTTCCTGGGTTTCGGGATCGACCACGCTCCCGGGTACGCGCGCGTCGACCTCGGGGGATGGTATGCGATCAATTCCCATGTAACCAGCTATTTGAATATCGAGAACGCGCTCGACCGCCACTATCAGGAAGTAGTGGGATATCCCGCGCTGGGCATCAACTTTCGCGCGGGCTTGCGGTTCCGCTTCGGTGGAGGCTAGACGGGCGGGACTTACCGCGAGACTCGTCGCTGTGGAACGGGTTCGACGCTGGAAGACGCCTCGGAGGGAGCTTTTTTTCGTCCGTTGCCATTGGCCGAACCGAGGCTCCCGTTGTACTTGGCTCGCACCACGTCTAACTTTTCGAGTTCCGCCGCGCCCAGCGGCTGCTGGTGGCCAAGCTGGTGGGTCACCAGCGCAATCCGGGCGAAGTGCTCGACCGTTTCCATCTTCATGTAGGCCTGGTCGAGATCGGCACCGTAGGCAACCACGCCGTGGTTCGACATGAGAATCGCATCGAAACCAGGCACCAGAGGCTCGAGCGCATCGGTCAGCTCGGCGGTGCCCGGAGTGCCGTACTTGGCCAGCGGAATCGACCCGAGGCCGATGACGACTTCGCAAACCAGCGGCTGATTCAGCGCCACGCCTGCCGCCGCGAATCCGGTGGCAGTGGGCGGATGGGCGTGGACGATTCCCTTCACGTCGGGCCGCAGGCGATAAATCAGCAGGTGCATACCGATTTCGCTCGAGACCCTGCGCTTGCCGGAAACCAGGTGACCTTCCATGTCGACGATCACCAGGTCGGAAGTGCGCATGCAGCCTTTGCTCATGCAGGTGGGCGTCGAAAGAATGCGGTTTTCCTCCAGGCGAACCGAGAGGTTGCCATCGGTAGCGGCCACAAAGCCACGCTCATGCAACATGCGGCCGTAGCGGACAATCTGCTCCCGATATTGGCGTTCTGAAGCCATGGGGATGGACACGGCAGAAGGGGGAACCCGACCCGGCCATGGTAGCGCACCTTGGAAGGTTCCGACAATCCCATTTACGAAACCAGGCGATTTTCGCCCGCATGGTTACCGCGGACTAACGCTGCCCTTGCGAATTGGCTCGAATCCGGCTCTTATAATTCGGCGTGCTCGTTTCCGACTTTCACTACGACCTTCCCGAAGCCCAAATTGCGCAGGAACCGCTGCCAGACCGGGCCGCTTCCCGCATGCTGCGCCTGGACCGGCAGAGCGGGCGACGGGAAGACCGAGTTTTTCGGGATTTTCCCGATCTCTTGCAGCCCGATGACCTGGTGGTGCTCAACAATACCCGCGTGTTTCCTGCCCGCCTTTATGGAAGCCGAGGTGGGGCCAAAGCGCAGCCTGTGAGCCCGCGGAATCCCGCAGCGCGCGAATTCTTGCGCGGGCGCGTCGAAGTTCTTCTGACGAAGCAGATCAGTGACACTCCAAATGAATGGGAGTGCCTCGTCCGTCCCGGCCGGAAGATAGGGGTCGGCGAACAGCTTTTCTTCGGCGATTCCAACGCTTTGCAGGCGCAGGTGACGGATCGTGGCAGCTTTGGAGAGCGGCGAATTCGGTTTGCGCCGATAGAGGATTTTTTCGGAACCGTAGAGAAACTCGGCCACGTGCCCCTGCCGCCCTACATCGCGCGCGAAGACCAGGCGGCGGATCGTGACCGGTATCAGACCGTGTATGCGCGGGAGCGCGGATCGGTGGCGGCCCCGACGGCCGGGCTGCATTTTACGCCCGAGATTCTGGAGCGAATGCGTTTGCGGGGCATTGAAATCGTTTATGTAACGCTGCACGTTGGCCTGGGAACATTTCAGCCGGTGCGGGTTGAACAAGTGGAAGATCATCGTCTGCACCAGGAGGCGTATTCGATCTCGGCAGAAACCGCAGAAGCAATCAACCGGGCAAGGGCCCAGCAGCGCCGAATTGTCGCCGTGGGGACGACGACGGTGCGCACTCTGGAATACGCGGCCAGCCAATCACGCGATGGGAGGCTGGTGGCGGGCACAGGCGAGGCCGATCTGTTTATCTATCCCGGCTACAGCTTTCGCGTAGTGGGGGCGATGCTCACCAATTTCCATCTGCCGCAATCGACGCTGCTGATGCTGGTATGCGCTTTCGCGGGACGCGAGCGGGTACTCGCGGCATACAAACATGCGGTAGAGACCGGATATCGCTTTTATTCTTATGGAGACTGCATGTTCGTGGAGTAGCGGAGTTGCAGGTGAAGCAGCGCTGTATCCGATCGAAGTCCGAACGAATATACTTTGGGGGGAGAGCGCATCATGAGTCTGCAGGCAGCGCAAAAGCAGGTTTCGATCCAGGATTTCGTTGGACAGCTGCGCGCGTTTCCGGCGCCCGCCTTCGATCAAACGCAAGAGCTGGTTGCCTTCCTTTCGAACAACGCAGTTGCGCCCGACACCTTGGCGCCCTACCTCAACTGGGACCGGCAGCATTACACGCGCAATCTCATCGACAAGACGGCGCTGTACGAGTTGATCGCGATTTGCTGGGAGGTGGGGCAGGCCAGTTCGATCCACAACCATCGCGATCAGAATTGCTGGATGGCGGTACCGATAGGCCGGTTGCTGGTGGAAAACTACCGGCTGGTGTTTCAGGACATGGCCGAGGGGCGCTGCGAACTGGAGACGGCCGACACCGTGGAGATGAACCCCGGGCATCCCTGCGCCGTCGATCCGCTGGAGCCGGTGCATCGCGTGTTCAATCCGCGCGAGTTCAACCAGCGCGCCGTGAGTTTGCATGTGTATTCTCGTCCGTTCGATACCTGCATCGTGTATTCGCAGGAGCAAGGCACGTGTGGCGAGATCAAGCTGCACTACACAACAGAGTTCGGCAATTCGCCGCGAAAGGGCTGATTGATGAGGAGCCCAAGCATGGGCGAAGTGGAGTTGCGCCGTTCGCCGATTCTGTTCGTGGCCGCGAGGTTGGGTGTCGCGATTCTGGCTACGGTGCCGCTCGCCGCCTGCAACCGGCAACAGCCGGCGGCCAAGCAGGACATCAGCTCGCTCGATCACGTTGATTCCTCGCACGCCAAGCCCATCAACTTCCTGCACAAGACATTTACCGTCCGGAAATACGCGCAATTTTTGTTTGAGGTCCCCCCGCACACGGTGATCCCGCGCGTTCACGGGACCTTCAAATCCTTCGTGCCCCGGAAAGGGAACGACAATCTCAGCGACGACACGACTGACATTTCGTTCCTGCTGATGAACGCCGAGCAGTTCACGGACTACTCGCACGGGCAGGGCGGAGGCACAGCCCTGTATACCGTGGAGGCGACACACGATCATGAAGTGGAGTTTGTGCTGCCGCCTTCGCACGACGATCCGGAAAAGTATTACGTAGTGTTTGTGAATTCGCCCGGCGGAGCCGCCGTGAAATCGGTGGAAGCAGATTTCAGCCTTTCGTTCGGCTATTGAGCGTTGGAGCCGCGCCGACCTCCGTGGTGGCGATGTCTCCACCACTGCGCCGTGCGGATGAGGCCGAAGGCGACGACGCAGAACCAGAAATCCACCAGAAGTCCGAGATCGATTTGAAAGAGCTTGTGCCGCGCCGCCAGCGGCAGAGAAGGCATGAGAACGTAGTAGGCGGCGTTGCCCAGCAGCACGGCCAGCAAGCTTTGCACGAAATTCGCGGACACCAGTGGTTTAGACACCGCCGACGCCCCTCGCAGCCCTCAAAGCAGATGCTGCCCTCGCCAGCCGCCTCGGCTCCCTGCCTGTTACCATTTCTTCGAACCTCGATTCATGCCGGAACTTTCCACCTCGGTGCAGTACGTCAAGGGCATCGGACCGCGGCTGGCCGATGTGTTGGCCGCCAAGGGCATCCACACGGTGGCCGATCTCCTTCATTATCTGCCCTTTCGCTATGAAGATCGCCTGAACCCCCGGGGCATTGCGGAGCTCCGCCCCGGGGAAATGGCGACCGTCATTGCCGAAGTGCGGACCTCGGGGCTGTTCCGCACCCGGCGCATGCCTATCTTTCAGATGACGGCCGGGCAGGGTCGCGCACGCCTAAAATGTTTGTGGTTCAACGGGACCTACCTGCGCGACCGCTTCAAGCCCGGGCAGATGGTGGCCCTCTACGGCAAGGTCGAAAGCGATCGCGGCGAGTTGCAGATCGTCCAGCCGCAGTTCGAGATACTGGGCGACAGCAGCGAAGAAGGCGGAAGCGATGAAGCGGACCGGAAGCTGGCCGCCTCGCTCGAGGTGGGGCGCATTGTCCCGATTTACGAATCGGCAGGCCAGGGACGGCTGACCGCTCGGTGGTTTCGGCGCATTGTCCGCGCGGCGCTTGAGAGCATGCCGGCCGAGATGCCTGATCCCATTCCGGCGATCGTACGCTCGCGCATGGGGCTGATTTCTCCAACCGAAGCTTTGTGGAAAGTGCACTGGCCAGAAGCCGGCGAGAGCTTGACCGATCTGCAATCGGCGCGCACGCCCGCCCACCTGCGGTTGATTTTCGAGGAGCTGTTCTTCGTTGAGCTGGGGCTCGAGTTCAAGCGCCGGCAGATGAAGGCGCAGACTGGCATTGCGTTCCGGCTGGATGACCGTGTGCGTGAGGCGATCAAGAAGATTCTGCCGTTTCATCCGACGGCGGCGCAGAAGCGCGTGCTGAAGGAAATCGCCACCGACATGGGAAAGCCGTATCCCATGCGGCGGTTGCTGCAAGGCGATGTGGGGTCGGGGAAGACGATCGTCGCGTTTGAGGCGGCGATCATTGCGATCGAAAACGGCTGCCAGGTGGCGCTCATGGCGCCGACCGAAATCCTGGCGCAACAGCATTATTTTTCTGCGCGGCGCATCCTCGAAAGCGCAGGGTACCGGATCGTGCTGCTGACCGGATCACTGGAGCAGGACCGCAAGCGGGAGATCCGGCGCCATATTGCGGAGGGGAACGCGCACCTGGTAATTGGGACGCACGCTTTGCTGGAAGAGAGCGTCGAGTTTGCGAAACTCGGGCTAGTGATCGTCGACGAGCAGCATCGGTTCGGAGTCATGCAGCGGCTGAAGCTGATGCGGAAAACGAAGGAGGAGGAAGAGGGTGACAACGGGACCGGCGTACGTGAAGCTAAGACAGCTGGAGGAGATTCCGCCGCGCCCGAGCCGGACGTTTTGGTGATGACGGCCACGCCGATTCCGCGGACTTTGGCGCTCACGCTCTACGGCGACCTCGATCTCAGCGTGCTCGACGAGCTGCCGCCGGGGCGCACGCCGATCGTTACGCGACGCGTGTCGGATGAGCGGTCGAGCGAGGTTTGGGATTTCGTGCGCAAGCAGGTCTCGGCCGGACACCAGGCGTACGTGGTGTATCCGGTGATCGAAGAGAATGAAGAACGCGAACTGAAAGCCGCGCTCAAGATGTACAAGGAGCTCAGCAATCACGTCTTTGCCGATCTGAAAGTGGGGCTGCTGCATGGGCGGCTCGACAATGATCTGAAAGAACAGGTCATGCGGCGGTTTCAGTCGGGCGAGCTGAACATCCTGGTGGCGACCACGGTGATCGAGGTCGGTGTGGATGTGCCGAACGCGACGGTGATGGTTATCGAGCACGCGGAGCGCTTCGGTCTCTCGCAACTGCACCAGTTGCGTGGGCGGATCGGGCGCGGAGGCGCCAAGTCGTACTGCGTTTTAATGACGGGCGGCAAAGTGTCGGAGGAGGGCGAGCAGCGCCTCGATGCCATGGTGCGCACGACCGACGGATTCCAGATTGCGGACCTCGATCTGCAATTGCGGGGGCCAGGGGAGTTTTTCGGCACACGACAGGCGGGCCTGCCGAGCTTTCACGTGGCAAACCTTATTCGCGACCGGCAAGTCCTCGAGGCGGCCAAGCGCGAGGCCGCCGCGGTCGTGGCGGGCCCGAATGCCGAGATTTCGCAGCCGGAGATCGACCGCGCCCTGCGGCATATGCGGACCCGGTGGCAGCATACGTATGGGCTGGTGGAAGTGGGGTGAGGTTAAGGCGGTTTGCCCCGGGGTGGAGGCCGGAGGCAAAAATCATCAGACCGGGACCCAGTGCTTGTTTGGCGACGATGATCAGCTTCGTGCAGAGCTCACCGATTCCACGGTGGCAGGCCGGTCTGGCGACTGAGCAGCGAGAGTGGCAGTCGAACTCGCTGCGATAACCAGGAGAGTGGCATCATCCTGAAAATGCGATTCGCAAAAATCGGTAACCTGGGTAAGCAGTTTGCCATTTAGATCGGGTGCGGAACTGGTGTGGAAGGTCCTTGCCCCGTCCGCAAGTTTTTCTTCGCCAAATTCCTCCCCGTTTGGTCCGCATGCTTCGGTGATCCCGTCGGTGAACAGCAGCACCCTGTCGCCAGGAGCAAGCTCGATGGTTGCGTTCTCATACGTCCAAGCCGGAAAAACGCCGAGCACCGCGCCGCCGGCAGGGAGTTGCTGGACGTTGTTCCTCGACACGACGACGGGGCACGGATGCCCGGCATTACAGTACTCCAAGGTTCGCTGGTCGGCGTCGAGAACTCCATAAAAGAAGCTGACAAACTTTCCGCTGGCGATGTTTCCGCACAAGACACTGTTCACGCGGCTGCATACGCGCGCGGGACTCTCGGTGTCACGGGCAAAAGCGCGCACCGTCGCCTGCACGTTGGCCATAAGTAAGGCCGCGGAGACTCCTTTTCCCGACACATCAGCGATGCAGATCCCGAGGCGGTTCTTGCTTAAACGCAACACGTCAAAATAATCTCCTCCCACCGCCTGCGCAGGTTGCCATGCGGCAGCCACTTCAAATCCCGGGATCTGCGGGATGTCGGTGGGCAGGAGCGACTCCTGAATCTCGCGGGCGCGTTGCAATTCCTGATCCTGCATCTCAAGTTGCGCCGTGCTGCGTTCCACGAAGAGTTGTAGCTCAGCATTTCGACGCTCAAGCCGTTCTTTGGTGTCGAAATAGAGAAGCGAGATCACACCGTAAACGAAGATCATTAAGCACGGAAACTTCCAGCCGGTTCGGATCAGATGCTCCAGGGACTGCGGGTATGGTGGGGCGATCCAAACCACCACCACGCTGGAAATGGCGTACACAAAGGGCGTCAGAATCGCCAGGGCCGCCAGGAAAATCAGCCATCGGTGTGCGGGCGACTGGCCCGAAAACCTGGATCGGACACGATTCATGGAGGGCGTGACCAGATTTCCGAAACACAGACTGTACAAAATTACGGGGGCGGGCTTCATGGGTAGCCCAATTGCCAGGAACACTGCGTATCCCACGACAGCGATGGCCAGATAAAGGGCTTGTTGCCGCAAGAATCTTGCCAGCAAGGAGTGTCTCAACATGGCAATCCCATGGACCGAGTCCTGAAGCAGACTGGCAGAACAGGCCCGGAAACGCGCTGTAAATAAACATGGCACCCGAAGCGACTCGTGTCAGTGACTTGTATCACTCAGGCTACGCTGGGGAATTGGGTGCCATCCTTTCGCCGGAATGTGCCGCGGCCAACAAACTGGCACTCTCTGCTCCCACTTTTTTCTTGCTCCCTCCCGCACCAATAACAGAACATGATGCCTCGCTGCCCTAGGACTGCCGTCTCTGACGCAGCCATCGTCGGCAGAAACGATCTATGGCCCAGACCGCTTTTGGCAGCATCGCCATCATCGTGACCTGCATTCTGGGCGCGCTGTTTGTCCTGACAGTGTTGCGTCATTACTGGTCGCCGGCCGCCCGCATGGCTCACAACGATGTGGTTGGGCCGGCGGTGAGCGTGATCGGGACGACCTATGCGGTGCTGATTGCCTTCATGCTGTCGGGGGTGTGGAACAACCTGCAAGGCGCGCGACTCAATGCCGAGCAGGAGGCCAACAACCTGGTGAACATTTTCCGCTTCGCCTACCAGTTGCCTCCGGAATCGAAGGCGGAAGTGCAAAGAATCACCATGGACTACTGCAGGGCCATGATTGACGAAGAGTGGCCGGCGATGACGCACGAACAGCAGAGTCCGACGGCTCACCGGCTGACGCGAGAACTGTGGCGCGCGCTGAGCAGCGTGCAGCCGCGCAATGCAAGCGAGCAGACGGTCATGGATCATTCGCTGTCGGAACTTTCCAGCATGACCGAGCACCGCCGGATTCGCCTGCTGCAAAGCCGGCAGGAACTTCCTGCCTTGCTTTGGGCGGTGCTGATTGTGGGCGGAGTGGTCACTGTAAGTTCGACCTGCCTGTTTGGCGTGGAGAACTTCAAGCTGCACATGGTGCAGGTGTTCGAGATCAGTTTCCTGCTGTCGCTGATGCTGGTGGCGATCGCGTCGATCAACCGTCCCTACCAGGGCGATGTGCGCGTAGGCCCGGACGCTTTTCGCTACGCCCTGGAAACGATGAATGAACCGGTGGACGGGGAGCCCTCCGCCACCGTTCCTCCGAGCACCCCCGGTCGCTGAAACGTTGCGCTACGAGTGCCGCTCGTGGAAGCGGGGGCTAAAGCCCCAATTTTGGGGGGTGCCGGGACGGCACGGCTCAAGCCGCGCCCTGCTACAAGCCTGCTGGGGACGAGACCTGTTTGCCGGCAAGCTTCCAATCGCTCGCAGGATGATGACTCACTTATGGCCGGCCAGGACGAGCGTGGCGTCGAGCGTGAGTTCGGTGTCCGCGGTCACGGTGACGTCTTTCGTCCAGGGGTTGTAGCCGTGCTTCTCACAACGAAGAGAATGTTTCCCGGGGGCAAGTTTGAGTTTTGCGGGAGTGTAGCCCATGCTCACGCCGTCGACGAATACCTCCGCCAGATAAGGCATGGAACTGATGGTGACCAGGCCCGTCGGTGGCTCCTCGGCGGGAGTCGCCGTCGCAGGCCTTTCTGTCGGCGGCGTGCCGGACTTGGGCTGGTCGTCGAAACCGATCATCGAACGCGCAGAATCTTCTTTGTTGGCGCTCGGCGGTTGATGCGCTGCGATTTCCTCGGCGCTCCAGGGATCCATCTTGGGGGCGCCTTTCGAGTAGACGACCCGCAGCCGATAGTCCTTGCCGACTGGCGCTTTCAGGACCATGGTGTTGCCCACAAATTGCGCGAGGACGGGTGCGTGTGCCGCCCATTCCGTGGGCGGAGCCTGATGCCCGCGATCGAGCGTGTACGTGCCCTGATAGATGCGATTCCCCACATGCACGCGGATCGTATAGAGGGCGCGGTCGTCGGAAATGGGCGTGTTCACGATCCAGACCGGAGGCTTGGTGGTCGAGGTCTCGACGTCGACGATGCGGCCCATCTGCCACGGGGAATCGGCGGCCATGGCCGAAGTCAACAGAAGAAACACAACCAGAATGGCGTGGAATTCCTGCGCTGGACGTGACGGCCATCTTGTTACCACCGGCCGGTGCCACCTTCCTTTCCGAGTCGGATGAACCGCGTTAAGATTGCCAGCCACGATGGGTACGCGCGATACAGTTCGTGTATCTGTTTTTATTCTACTCGCCGCGGGCCTGTCTTTCGGGCAGGCTGTGAAAGAGACGGCCATCCCGTTGGGCAATGCACTCGACCGCGCGCTCGAACAGTCCAGCCTCACGCGCGCGAATGCGAAGCCCTTTCACATCAAAGTGCACCTGTTCGAGTCGACGAACCCGCCATCCGACTATCGCGCGGAAATTGAGGAGTATTGGATTTCCCCCAAGCGCTGGCGGCGGTCGATTGACTCACCCGATTTCAAGCAGACCATTGTTGTCACCGCCGACCGGATGAGCGAGCGCAACGACGGCGACTACTATCCTTTGTGGCTGAGGAGCTTTATCACCGGCATTTTTGATCCGGTGCCCAATCCCGACCAGTGGAACCATGCCGACGCCAAGATCAGACAGATCACTCTGCCAAACGGACAGCACTCTGAGGCCTGCGCCCGCCTGAAATTGAAGCTTGGCACCGACACCGTGAACAACGATGCCTTCGCCAATGCTTGCTTTGACGGTGCGGGGCTGCTCTCGTTTATCGGCCAGCCGGGCTACGGGATGGAGTTCCACGACTACCAGCGCTTCGGAACGAAGCTGGTCGCGCGCCGCTACCAGGACGATCCCGAGCCGGGCACCGAGCTGGTTGGGAAGATCGTTCTGCTCGAGGAACTGAAGACACCGGATGAGAGCCTCTTCGCTGTCGATGTGCCGACAGCTCCCGAACAACAGTTGCAGTCTGTACGCGTCAGCCAGACAACGATAGAGCGGGCCGCCGCGGGACCGCTCGCAATAGTGTGGCCTCCGGTGAAGAGTGGAAAGACGTCGGGCGTGTTGAGCATGTACATCTCGGTCGACCGCAAGGGCCAGGTACGGGAGGCGTACCCATTGAATGCCGACAACCCGGGATTGCAGGATGCGGCGCGAGACCAACTACTGAAATGGAAGCTGAAGCCGATGTCGACCAAGGGCATCCCCGTGCAGGCGGAGGCAGGGCTGACTTTCCGGTTCGAAACTACGTTCGCGGGTGCGGGTACACCCGCGGAAAAGCCATAAACCCAAGTTCTCTCGAACCGTTAGGTCGGAGCCTTCGCGCTCGGCCGCGCACCGATCACATCCCTTAACCGACGCGACAGGTTCACGGCGAGCGAGCGGTAGAAGCGCGAGCCAAGATGGGGATAAAGCTCGAACAGATCGTGAAGAGCAGCCCACTCGATGGCGCACACTTCCAGATCGCCCGCGGCAGTGACGCTGGCGCTGGCCACGCCATTCTCCAGAAACGCCATCTCCCCACAGACCTCACCAGGCTCGAGCTTCGCGATCAGCGCTTTACTGGGGGATTCCACACGCGCGGTACCCTTCACCAGCAGGTACACGGTCTTGTTCTGTCTGCCGGCGTGAATCAGCACGTCGTCTTTCTTGAAAGCAGCCTGCTTGGTGCGATCGACGATCAGCAGCCAGTCATTCTGGGTGATGTACTCGAGGCGGTTCCGCGAGCTCTGCAACACCGCGAGCAGTTGCTCATGGGCAGGATCCTTCTTTTGCGGGTTCATGAAACTGTTCGACCCCCAAGCAGCACATCGAACAGCAGGCCGGGTTGTGTGAGGATACCAGAAACATTCCCGAGCCACAGGTAACCAGGAATTCACCGGCAAAACGAGCCACGGCGATTTGCAAATTTGGCTGCCTTTCTGAGAAGGTGGAAGGTCGCCAAATTCAGCGGAGAGCGGGGATCCCAGGATCGACATGTCGACGATGAGCGAGTTCAAGTGCGAAATCTGCGGAACCATGACGGCGAGTCCGATTCATTGGTTCGTGATCGAGTGCGGCGACCTGAAGCTTTCGGTGCATAAATGGAATCTGGAAGTGGCCAGCGGTCCGGCGGCGCGACACTTCTGCGGCGAAGCCCATGCCCAGGTATTCATCAGCCGCTGGTTTGATTCGGTCTGTGTTCCGATCAAGCGCTAACCGTCCTTTCGACGAATCACCCGGCTCCCTGTAAAATCGAGTGAGTTATGGCAGGCGCTTCCCAGCTGATTCAGATCGAACTTGGTCCCCCGGTCCGGCAGCCCAAGCCGGAGTGGCTGCGGGCCAAGGCTCCGGTCGGCGACAACTTCCACAACCTGAAGAAGCTGGCGCGCGGGCTGGGCTTGCACACGGTATGCGAATCGGCGCAGTGCCCGAACATCGGCGAGTGCTGGAACCACCGCACCGCGACATTCATGCTGCTGGGAGATATCTGCACGCGGCGCTGTGGCTTCTGCGCGGTGCCCAAGGGCAAGCCGGAAGCAATCGATTGGGATGAACCGCAGCGCGTGGCCGAGGCCGTGGCGACGCTGGGGCTGAAGCATGCCGTAGTCACCAGCGTGAACCGCGACGATGACAATGTCGGCGGCGCGAAGATTTTTGCGGAAACCATCCGGCAGATTCGCCTGGCCACTCCGGATTGCCGGGTGGAGGTGCTGATTCCCGATTTCCAGGGACTCGAAGAGCCACTGCGCATTGTCCTCGACGCGCGGCCCGATGTGTTGAACCACAATACCGAGACCGTACCGCGGCTATATCGTGCGGTGCGTTCGGGCGCGCGCTACCAGCGCACGCTTGACCTTCTGGAAAATGCCAAGAAGTTTTCCCCAGGCATGGTGACCAAAAGCGGCGTGATGGTAGGGCTCGGCGAATCGACGGACGAGTTGATCGAAGTGTTCCGCGATCTCGGAGCTCGCGGCGTCGATATCCTGACCGTCGGCCAGTATCTGCGTCCCTCGAAGGACCATCTGCCTATCGCGCGCTTCTACACGCCGGCCGAGTTCCGTCAAATGAAAGAGGAGGCGCTGCGCTTCGGATTCCGCCACGTAGAGTCGGGGCCCCTGGTGCGCTCGAGCTATCACGCGCATGAACAGGCTGAGTCGACGACTTCAACGGTATAGATCCTTCTTAACGCTCTCGCGGGGGAAGGACCCGCGCAACACAAGATCCCCTACCACACCCGGCACGCATTTTCCCGCACCATCGCTGCGTCCGCCTTGCAGTGGAATGCTTCACGGAATTCGGGCATGTTCGATACTGTTCCATTCACGCGAAATTTCCCTGGTGAATGGGGATCGATATTCGCCAGGTAGCGCGAAATCTGCTCGGTGCGGTTCTGGCACCATACATTCGCAAATCCAAGAAAGAATCGTTGTTCGGCGGTGAGGCCGTCGATGGGCGTCGGTTCTTTCCCAGCGAAGGAGTTCATGAGCGCCATATACGCGATGCGCACACCGCCGTTGTCAGCGGTGTTTTCGCCGAGGGTCAGCTTGCCGTTCAATTTCACGTCGGGCAGCGCGTTATAGCCGGCGTACTGGTCGCGAATGCAGGTGGTGCGCTTCTCGAATTCTTCTTTATCCTTCGCGGTCCACCAGTCGTGCAGGTTTCCGTTCGGATCGAACTTAGCGCCTTCGTCGTCGAAGCCGTGGGTGAGTTCGTGCCCAATGCCAGCGCCGATGCCTCCAAAATTCAAGGCATCGTCGGCCTGGTTATCGAAAAACGGAGGCTGCAGGATACCGGCCGGGAACGTGACATTGTTCTGCAACGGGTTGTAACTGGCGTTGACAGTGGTTGGAGGATAGGGCCAATCGCTCTTGTCGAGGGGCTTCCCGACTCTGTTCAGGTCGTGCTGCTCCTTGAAGGTGTTGCCGCGGATGGAATTGCCCAGGGCATCGTCACGCACAACTTTCAGGCTGGAATAGTCCCGCCACTTGTCGGGATAGCCGATGCGGTTGGTGATCGCCTTCAGTTTCTCGAGCGCCTGTTTTTTGATGTCGTCGCCCATCCAGGGCAGCGTTTGAATGTCCTGGCTGAGCGCAGCTTCGAGAGCATTCACCATTTTTAGTGTGCGCTCTTTGCCCTCGGGACCAAAAGTCGCCTCAACATATTTCTGCCCGACTGCCTCACCCAGGTCCCCGACCGTGGCGCGGACGCAGCGCTTCCAGCGTGGAGGCAACTCCTTAGTGCCTTGCAGGGTTTTCGAAAAGAACTCGAAATTCTCGTTCACAAAAGCCTCGGGCAGCGCGGCTGCGTTGGAGTGCACGACGTGCCAGCGCAGGTAGGCCTTCCAGTCGTCAAGCGAAGTGGATTTCAGCGTGGCTTCGAATTGCTTGAAGAAGTCGGGCTCCGCCACGTTGAGCGAATCGACCGGCGATGTGCCGATCTCTGTGAGGTAGACCTGCCAGCCGAAAGATGGGTTCATGGCGGCCAGCTCTTTGGTCGACATCTTGTGATAAATCTTTTCGGGCTCGCGCTGGCTGGTTCGGTCGAGCGATCCCTTGGCAAGGGACGTTTCGATGTCCATGACCGCCTTCGTTTCGCTGGCGGCCTTTTCAGAGGGATCCCCGAGCAACTCGAACATCTTCTGCACGTGGGCGAGGTACTGCTTGCGAAGTTCGACAGACTTCTCGTCGTCTTTCAGATAGTAGTCGCGGTCAGGCAGGCCGATTCCGCCCTGCTCAGCGGCCGAGATGACTTGGCGCGCGTCCTTGAAGTCAGGCTCTGACCCATATTCGAAGAAGGCCGTAATGCCGTCACGATGAAGGCGAACTGCCTCTTTGGCGAAGTCCTCTTTTGACTTCAAGGCAGCTACACGATCGAACACCGCCTGCAGTTGCTTGGTGCCGGCCTTTTCGATGGCAGCTTCATCCATGCAGGAGAAGTAGTAGTCCCCGATTTTCTGTTCGACCGGGCTGCGCTTGGGATCGTCGACCGAATACTTCTCGAGAATGCTCCGAACCAATACCTCTCCACGATCCTGCAGTTCGTTGAAGCGGGCCCACGACGGCCGGTCGCTCGGAATCGGATTTTGCGCCTGCCATTTCCCGCACGCATAAGCGTAGAAGTCGGTGCAGGGATCGACGCTCTTGTCGAGCATGTCGGGATTAAAGCGCAGTTTACTGGCATCGGGAGTGGTTGCGGTTTGCGCAGCCGCGAAACTTGTAGTAACCAGAAGAAGTGCAAAGAAAGCTGTTCGGAAACTACGCATATAGCCTCACGCGGTGGGGATTTGAGCCGTACATCTTGTGCGAGAAAGATTCGTAATGCTGCATCAGGTCAAAGAGTCTGGGCGCGGAGCGCAATTATATTCGACGGCGAGTGAGCAAGGTTGTTACCAGTTCTATGGGCCCAGTCCACGATCAGACTGGCCTGTTTGGGACGCGCGGGCGAACTATCGTGAGTTTGCGGCAAATCTCAAGACATTCAGGAACTTTTATTGCGCAAGACCGTCCCATGAGCGCTTTCTATGGAGGAGATGTCTTGATATTTCGCTTCGGGGGGGCCCAATGAAGCCTTCGGTGAAGAGAGCAAGCACGGCGCTCGCGATCGTATCACTCCTGTGCGTCCTGACTGTCGCCAACGCCGCCTCAACCGGATCCATTAAGGGGGTCGTAGTCGACGAAGCTGGCAACCCAGTAAATCGCGCCTCCGTGCAGGCTCGCGATATCGAGCCAACGCCTGGTGGCGTTGTCGAGGTTCACATCGGCGCAGTTCCTCGGGTCGAGACGGACAAACAAGGTCGGTTCGTGTTTCCTGGCCTCACGCCCGGTCATCGCTACAAGATGTACACCATGAAGGAGGAGGACGGCTACGCAGATACAACAATACTGACCTACAATCCCACCGACGAGGCTCCGATTGTCATCGCCTCCGCCGCTCCTCGTTCCTCGCCCGATGTAAGACTCCAGCTTGGCCCCAAAGCAGTGACGCTCGGCTTCGACCTGAAGGACGCGGTGACCGGAGAACCAATCCGCGATTACACAATCACACTGACCAGGATTGACACGAACTATTGGTTGAGTGGCAGTATGGCCGACAATAAAGTACTCCTGCCGGCCGATACAGACATGAGTATCAAAATTGAAGTGAAGGGCTACAAACCCTGGTATTTCCCGGGCCAAGTCACCATCGAGGGGGCGATGCCACTGCGTGGCTCAACCGGCGAGGTACGGCACATCTCCGTTCTGCTTGATCCAGAGAATGCAGGGCCATAAGCAATAGCATGTTGGTAAAGGTGTGGCACAGCCGGCGTTTGTTTCTAGTCGGCCGGCCGCTCCACTGCGATAACTTGCGGCTTCTTGGGTTCTCCGCCGTTGGGCACGGGATTCGCGGGCGCCGCGGGCACCAGGTTGGGAGCGCGCACGGGCGCCGTCTCCTGGCGCGCTATCGCGGCGCGCTCATCCCACTTGCCGAAGATCATCTTGCCCGCGGTGGTCTGCAGCACGGAGGTCACCGAGATGTCGATGGTCTTCCCGATCATCTTGCGCGCGTTGTCGACCACCACCATGGTTCCGTCGTCGAGGTAAGCGACGCCCTGGTTGTACTCCTTGCCTTCTTTCAGGATGAACACGCGCATGGTCTCGCCGGGCAGCACGATGGGCTTCAGCGAGTTCGCCAGTTCGTTGATGTTGAGTACCGCGACTCCCTGAAGTTGGGCCACCTTGTTCAGATTGAAGTCGTTGGTGATGATTTTGCCTTCGTAGAGCTTGGCCAGCTCGATCAGCTTGAGATCGACCTCGCGAACGCTGGGAAAGTCGTCCTCAACGATCTGTATGTTGAGCGACGCGACCTTCTGCAGCCGCTGCAGGATGTCGAGACCCCGTCTCCCACGATTGCGCTTGAGCGAGTCGGCGGAGTCGGCCACCAGTTGCAGCTCGCGCAGCACGAACTGAGGAATCACGATGACGCCGTCGAGGAAGCCGGTTTCGGCGATGTCGGCGATGCGGCCGTCGATAATGACGCTGGTATCGAGAATCTTGTAGCTCTTCTTCGACTGCTTTTCGCCGCCGAAGATGCCGCCCAGCGCCGCCAGGTTCAGCAGGTCGCCCTTGTTGGCGCCGACGATCAAGCCGACGTAGGCCATCAGCAGCATGACCAGGATCTGGAGGAAGCTCTGGGTGTGGCCCTCAGGCACGCTGTTTCGGATCACCAGCGCGAACAGATACGCTCCGATGATGCCGAGGATGCTGCCAATCGCGGCCCCGATCAGCCGCTTCAGGCTGACCAGGCGAAGTCGCCACTCAAAAATGATGACTCCGAGGCCGATGAGGGCGCCCAGTCCGGCATCAACGTTGGCGCTTCGACCGAAGGGCTGGATGAAATAGCAGGCGACCGCAACAATGATGACAAATAAAAAACGTACAAGAACCAAATCCATGAGTAGGGACCTCCCCAGGCAGCTTCCATGCCGGAACCAGGCAATGGGCGGCCCGCGTTGGCTCCTTTACAAACCGGGCCAACGATCTTTAAGGCGGAGCTATGAATGAGGGATGAAACGGCGCCCCGCTGACTCGCCGGTGCTTACGGAATACTCCGGCGAGCGACCGCACAACGTGCCCAGTATATACCGGGTTTCCCCGATCAGACAGTCTTAAACAGTGCTTGGATACGCCGTTCGATAGGGCTTTGAGGACGCAGTTAAGAAGGAACCGCCGAGACGCCTGATACACTTTCCGCCATGAAAGCTATTGTCATCACACGGTTAGGTGGGCCCGACGTGCTTGAGGTTCGCGATATGCCCGACCCTGTACCAGATGCCGGGCAGGTTGTGGTCAAGGTCGAGGCGGGAGGGCTGAACTTCGCCGACCTGATGACCGCCCAGGGTGGCTATCCCGGCACACCCAAGCCCCCTCTGGTGGCAGGACGCGAGTTCGCGGGGGTGGAGTCGGCATCCGGACGCCGCGTGATGGGATATATGCAGTGGGGGGCCTTCGCAGAGAAGGTAGCGACCCGGCCCGAATTGCTGTGGACCGTCCCGCAAGGTTGGACTTCGGAGCAGGCGGCCGCGTTCCCCGTCAACTACTTCACCGCGTACTTCGCCTATTGGGAAGCCGGCTTTCTGGGAGACAAACCGGGCCGGCGAGTTCTCATCCATGCCGTGGCCGGCGGTGTCGGAACTGCGGCAGTCCAGATCGGAAAGATCCTCGGCGCTGAAATGTACGGGACTTCTTCTTCGGACGAAAAACTGGAGCGAGTAAAGGCGCTCGGCCTGCAGCACGCGATCAACTATAAGGCTCGTGATTATGAAGAGGCGATTCGCGACTTGACTCACCGGGAAGGTGTCGATGCGGTGTTCGAGATGCTGGGCGGAGAGCACACGGCAAAAAGCATCCGCTGTCTGCGTGACTTTGGAAAGGTCATTCAGTATGGAACCGCCACCGGAAAGCAGCCACAACTCGACTTGCGCGCGCTCTATGCAAAAGCGGCCAGCGTGCAAGGACTCTGGCTCACCTACTTGTCGGGCAAGCGCGAACTGATGGAGCAAGCGTGGAAGCAACTCTCGATCTGGATCGCGGAAGGAAGACTTCGCCCGGTGATCGGGATCGTTCTACCGGCAGAGCGCGCGCGGGAAGGATACGAGCTACTGCTTGAGCGCAAGAACTTCGGAAAAGTTGCTTTGAAGATCGCGTGAACAAACTCCGCTCAACGAGTTCTGCTCATTGTTCCGCTCGCACATCCGACTCCTATCAGGCTCGTTGGTGATCTTCATCGCGATTCACACAGAAGTAACCTGCATCGACCTGCGTGATATCACGCTGCATAAAGCATAAACAAAGACACCGTCAAGACGTGATGCCGCAGGGCAGTAGACGCTGCTAACCACGCATCCGCGCAGTCGTCCAAAGCTCATCCCGATTGAAAAAGGGAACGGAACTTTTAGTTGGGATACGACGTATCTGAGCAAAGGTGCTTGAGAACGGGTGAGGAACCGGGAAACCGGGCACGTTCACAGGCGAAAACAACTACGGGGTTCAGGGGACTGTCTCAACTCGGTTTGGCGGCCAGATGAGATCAATCCCCGGAGCAAGAGCACAAGGTCTTGCGGCCTGGCCCTTTTGTCTGGAACCCCGACCGCAGCATTGTAAGCCAGCCGCGGTAAAACGCAAGCGCGTCCTTAGCAGGACGTAACCAGGCCGCCCAGAACCGATGCCCGACATCAACTCGGGAGAGAGAAGAGGATTTGCATGAAAGCATCGAAGAGTCTATTTCTGGGGCTGGCTTTGCTGCTGGCAACCAGCGCATTCGCAGCCAACAAGGGATCGCTGACAGTACAGGAACCGGTCATGCTGAACGGAACCAAGCTGGCAGCTGGAGACTACAAGGTTCAATGGGACGGCAACGGCCCCAACGTGGAACTGAGCATCACGCAGGGCAAGAAAGTGATCGCGAAAGTTCCCGCTCACATGGTCGACCTGGATTCGCCGGCACAGAGCGACGCTGCCGTCGTGAAGAACAACGGTGACGGCACCAAGTCGCTGACCGAAGTGCGGCTAAGCGGCAAGAAGTTCGCGTTGGCGGTTGGTGACGAAAGCCCGCGGGCCGATGCTACCCAGTAAGCCGTAGCGTGTTCATCAAAAAATCGGGGGAGCAAAATGCTCCCCCTTTTTTTCGTTATGAGAGTTTTGCGTCTAGTTGGCGTTGGTCGCCAATACATCGGCCATGTAGTTGAGAATGACCCGGCGAGGCTGGCCCTTCAGTCCTTTTAAGGGTGGCGCCGAGCGAAACGGAATTATGCCCGGGTTGCGAGGAAATTCAAGTGATTTTGATCACTGTAGGCTGGTAGGTCCGCAATTTGTCACGAAGTTTGGCGGTTTGTATCAGAGATCGACCAGCGTGAATGCAAATAAGAAGGGGGAGCGGTAAACCGCTCCCCTAACATCGACGCGCTGGCGTTGGTTAGTACTTTGGCATCTTCGGGTCTACCCGATCAGCCCATGCCAGTATGCCGCCAGCGAGGTTGTGTACTTTCTTGAACCCGGCCTGCTGCAGGAAGCCAACCGCCTTCGCGCTGCGGACGCCCGAGCGGCAGTGGGCTACGATTTCACGGCTCGAGTCGAGTTCGTTCACGCGCTTGGGAAGATCGCCGAGCGGAATCAGGTGCCCGCCGATATTGCAGATCTGATACTCGTGAGGCTCGCGCACATCGAGCACGAACAGGTCGTCGCCTGCATCCAGCCGCCGCTTCAGCTCTTCGACTTGCATCTCAGGAATTCCCGTCTCCACTGGCTTTTCCTCTCCGCGGATTCCGCAGAATTCATTGTAGTCGATCAGCTTGGTGATCGTCGGATGCTTGCCGCACGCAGGGCACTCCGGATTCTTGCGCAGCTTGAGTTCCCGGAACTTCATGCCGAGCGCGTCGATGAGCAGGAGGCGCCCGATGAGCGGCTCGCCCGCGCCCAGGATCAGCTTGATAACTTCCGTAGCCTGCATCACGCCAACGAGGCCAGGAAGAATTCCCAGCACGCCTCCTTCGGCGCACGAAGGAACGAGTCCCGGCGGTGGCGGTTCGGGATAGAGGCAGCGGTAGCACGGGCCGTCTTCGGTGGCGAACACGCTGGCCTGGCCTTCAAAGCGGAAGATCGATCCGTACACGTTCGGCTTGCCGGTAAGTACACAGGCGTCGTTGACGAGATAGCGCGTTGGAAAATTGTCGGTGCCGTCGGCGACGATATCGAAATCGCGGAAGAGCTCGAGCGCGTTCTCGCTGGTGAGGCGGGTCTCGAACGTCTTCAGGTTAATGAACGGGTTTATGGCCTTCAGCTTCTCGGCAGCCGAATCGAGTTTCTTGCGGCCTACGTCGGCAGTCGAGTGAATGATCTGCCGCTGCAAGTTGGTGAAATCGACCACATCGAAGTCGACGATGCCGAGTGTACCAACGCCCGCCGCCGCCAGATAAAGCGCAAGCGGCGATCCCAGCCCACCCGCTCCGATACAGAGCACGCGCGCTGCTTTCAGTTTCTGCTGCCCCACCATGCCCACCTCGGGCATGATCAAGTGGCGCGAGTAACGCAGGATCTCGTCGTTGGTAAGAGTAGTGGCTTCGGGTTTGACTTCAACTGTGGTGGCCATCACAACCTCGTTTGTGGAAATTTTCCAAGCTTGGCTACTTCAGACTGGACGGCTAGCGACAACAACAAGGCGGACAACAACAGCAGCAGGTGCTGAGGAGGGAAACGCGAGTTGTCAGTCCAGCAAGCATGTACCTACCGGCCCCCGGCGATCGAAGGCACTATCGAAATGGTATCACTGTCTTTGACCGCAGTGGCTTCTTTCTGCAGGTAGCGGACGTCCTCGTCGTTCAGGTAAACGTTGACGAAAGCGCGCAACTTGCCGTCGTCGGTGTAGAGGTGGCGGCGTAGTTCGGGATGCTGGGCGACAAGGTTAGAGAGCGCGTCGGCGATCGACCCCGCCTTCACCTCCACCGCCGCCTGTTTCCCGGCATATTGCCGTAAAGGGGTTGGAATGTGGATCTTAACCATGCAGTAATGATGCCACAGGCGGAGGAAAGATTCAGGGGGAAGCGCTAACGCCGCGCAAAACGGGGATTCCCGCCAGTGTTCTATACATGTACGTGCCTTCCAGGGGTTTCCACCCCGTGGTCTGCAACCTCACCACACCTTGGCGCGGTCTTCGGACTTCAAATACAGTTTCGCTCCCGGGGGGACCTTGAATGTTTCATACCAGGCGTCGACATTGCGAACTCCGTCACTGCGGTATTCCCCGGGAAGATGCGTATCGCTAGCGACCTGCTTGCGCAAGGCGGCCTCGCTCTGCAGCCTTCGCCAGCGCTGGGCGAATGCCAGGAAAAACCGCTGCTCGCCGGTCAGCCCGTCAATCACTACATCCGGCTTGCCCTTTAGCGATGCAACATACGCGTCGTGAGCAACCAGCAGTCCTGCCAGGTCTGAAATGCTTTCATTCAGCACTTGCTTGCCCTTCACGCAGGCATCGGCGAACGGACAGTAGCTGTCCAATTGCGCCGAGAGTTTCGCGCCCAGCGCGTGGTACGCCTCCCGATCCGCATCCGTCCACCAACGGTCGAGGCGGCCTTGCGCGTCGTAGATGTTGCCCAGTTCGTCGAAGCTGTGGCTGATCTCGTGCGCCATTCCCGCGCCTGCTGAGCCATAGTTGGAAGCGGTGTCGCCCTGGCCATCGAAATACGGCGGCTGCAGGATCGCAGCCGAGAAGAACTCCGCATTCGGACTGAACATGATAACGGCGCCGGGCGCCTGCGGATTGAGCGGCCAGTCGATCGGGTCGACGGGCTCTTTGAGTCGGGCCAGGTTGCGCGCGCGGTTGAAGGCTTCGGCACGCCGCATATTTCCCAAGGCATCGTCTCGCGCAACTTCGAGCGTGGAGTAGTCAATCCACGTGTCGGGGTAGCCGACAAAGATCTTGAACGCCGCCAGCTTGGCGAGCGCCTTTTGCTTCGTGGGCGCCGACATCCAGGTGAGGTTCGAAATGCGTCCGCGGAAGGCGGCGAGGAGATCGGTGGCCATGGCCTCGGCTCTGGCTTTTGCTTCAGGCGGGAAGTAGCGCTGCGTATAAAGCTGAGCAACCGCTTGTCCGAGGGCGCCATTCGTGGCGGCGATGGCGAATGACTCTCGGCCCGGCACTTCCGTTGCCCCGGAAAGAACCTTGCCGAAGAAGGCAAAGTGTTCGTCGGCCACGGCTTTCGGCAGAACCGCAGCGTAGTGATCCAATAGGTGAAGTCGAAGATAGTCTTTCCAATCGTCGAGGCTCGCGTGCGCGACCAGGGCCGAAACGCCCGTAAGGGCCGACGGCTGCCAGACGACGAAGTCGGTCTGCGCGGAAAGCCCGGCCGATTTGAAGTACGCGTCCCAATCCATGCCCGGCGCCTTGACGTTGAACTCGCTGCGCTTCCACGGATTGTTTTGCTTAAAGACGTCGGCCGCGTCGGCGTCGGGAGCGAATGCACGAGCGATTTCCGTCTCAAGCGCCAAGACGCGCTCGGCGCGGTTGTCGGAGTCCGCCACGCCCGCCAGCTTCAACATTGCGGCAATATGCGCGCGATACTTGGCGCGCAGTTCTGTCATCTGCGGCGAAGAGTCGAGGTAGTTGTCTCGGTCAGGAAGTCCCAGGCCGCCCTGCCAGATGTGAGGAAGATTGTGCTCGGAGTCTTCAAAACCCTGATTGATCCACACGCCGAACACATGATCGGCGTTGCCTGTGAGTCCATCGACTTCGGTGTTCAGGGTGCTGCCCAGGTAGGCGGACAGCGAAGTCGCGTCGTGGATCGCAGCAATCGCCGCCATCTCGCCCGCGAGCGGCTTGATGCCGTTGCCTTCGATGGCGTCCTGGTCCATGAAACTCGCGTAGTAATCGCCAACCTTCTGCGCGGTGCTGCCCGGAACGGAATGTGCCGAGGCTGCGCCTTGAATCAGCGAGCGCACTTGCTGATTCGTTCGCGCCGTGAGTATCGCGCGCGTGTCGAAGGTCGCCTGTCCAGCCGGGATGGTTGCGGTCTTGATCCATCCCCCATTGGCGTAACGGTAGAAGTCGTCTCCAGGATTGACCGAACGGTCCATGTCATCGGTGAACGGATTCTCTGGAGCCGGGCGAAAGGCTGAAGTGAGAAGAATCGCCGTAGCAATGACGACTGCAAACACTGCTGCGCGATACGAGTGTTTTCTTAGCATGTGAGTTCCGTGCAAGACGTGGTTTGACGGCAGTCGAAGACACCGCCCGCTTGTGGGGCCCCAAGCTCTGTCTGATGACTTTAACGGAATCGACGCGTTCCCCTGGACGGTTTCGGACCTGTGTCCCTCTTGCACCGAAAGGCCGGGCGGTGTCAATTCGACGCACGCATCGGAAAGCGAGCAGCGTGCGTGGGGCAGCCAAATCTGGATAGGCCACCCTCTGCATCTCGATTAAAGGTCTCCTGCAGCGGGTGCCCCATCCTAGCGCGCACTTTGCGCTAGGGTGGGGATTTTTCGAAACTCTTCCTACTCTCTACTTCGCCACGCTAAAGCTAGTCCAGGGATACGCATCCATATCCCGCTGCAGGGGCTTTTGCCAATCGAGGTCTGGATGAGCGCTAAGATGGGAAACGGCTTTGAAGTTTTGACCGCAGGCATGACCGGCGGCGGCGGTGAACTGCATTTTTGCGATCATGTCCGCGTCAGCAGCTTTGTTTTGCACGGCGCCAGCGGTGCCGTAGGGGCCGACCCAGCCGCTTGAGCCGCGCGGCGAGAGGTCGATGTGGCCGTCGAGCGTGCGCTCGTCGGCGTCTTCTTTCTTTTCGACGGTGTCGTAATGGTCGGCGAGGAAGCGCTGGGCGGCCGCCACGTCAATCTTGCCCTTGTTCTCGGCCATCAACTGCTCCCAGCGGGCGTGCCGGGCAACGGAACTCTGGCCCGTATCTGTGCCGTCGAAGTCAGTCTCTTCGCGGATAAGTTTCCCGTTGATCGGGAAGTTCGAGCCCACGAAATATCCGTCGGTGGTGCGCTCGAGCGTCACGTTTTTCAGTCCCAGCTCAAGCCGCGCAATCTCATTCTTGTGAGTGTCGGCGATGAGCCAGGTGTTGGCATAGCCGCCGTTGTTCCCGTCTTTCATGATGCGGGTGAAGTCATCGATCGACGCCGAGTACTGGGCCGCCTTGCGCGCTCGCACGAATTCGGGGATGCCGGCGGTATCAAATCCCAGGAAGTGGCTGATCGTGGTTTCGGTGATGGCCACGCCGGCGGTGTTGATGACGAAGTCGTCGGCGCTGTGAATGACACCGGGCAGGCCGTCCATCAGCATGCGATAACCGTGCGCCGGAACAATGTCGAAGATGATGGTCCAACGTTCCCCTTCCATGTAGGTTGACCAGTTGTTGTGCGCGATGACCACCTTGCCGTCTTTCGTATAGCTGCCGGTCGCCACGAAGGCGCTGCAATGTTCCGGCACCGACAGAGTTGCGCTCTTGATGCCGTGTTCCTTGTCGTATTGCTTGTTGTAGTAACTCCACTCGGTTTCGGCATTCAGGCCGACCACGTCCCAGACATCGATTTTGACGCCGTGCGCGGCAGCACCATCGGCGATGCCCTGCAACTCTTCGCGGTACTCCTGCTCAATGTGCGGCCACATCATGTTTTGCGCAGCATCGCGAAAGAAGGCCCAGTCCTTCTTGTAGTCGTGTTGCGCCTCGAGCACGACGACCTTCAACATATCGTCGATCTCCGGAGCCAGCAGGTAGCCATTCTGAAAGCCGATCTGATGGGGAGTGCCCTCGAGATGGACATAAGTCCAGCCGTTCCTTGCGGGATCGCGAAAGGCGCCCTTTAATTCAGGAGGCGTGTTGGCAGCTTGTGCAGAAAGAACGGCGATGAGCGGGACGATTGCAGCACACAGAAGTAGCCTATAGGGAAGTCGGCGCACGAGGACCCTCCATCAACAAGCCCGGATTTTAGCAGAGGAGCGACCACGAACCGGAGTTTCCAGAATCCGCGTAGTAAGCGCCATATTTGGTCGAGATGTCGAGTTGCGGACATTCCACTGAACGGAAGCTCCTGTGTAGTCTCCGCGGAGAGCCCATCACGGTAGCACGTTGGACGTATAGTGTTGCTTTATTGACCTTCACGCGTTGGAGCTGCGAATCGTGACCTGATAGTAGCCCGCCACTTCAGTGGCGGGTAACCGATGCATCTTTGACTCGTGCCGGAGGCACGGCTGAACTGTCTGCAGCCTCTTTCAGGCGTCCCTGCCGGGACGCGCTCGCCCCTCCAGAATCCCGGCGCTAAACCGCCGGGCTATTTTCAGCAATCGCTCCGCGATTGACACGAACTCAGTGTTTGCATCAGGCCTGCATTGTGGCGCTGCGGTGAGTAAAGGTAACTCAGCCCACTTCGACATTCTCGTCGCGAAACGCCTTGTCCGCTTCATCCGCCCCCGTCAACTCGAACGAGTTCGTGACGTCGGCCTTGCCAGCCGCCACGCGCGTGATCACGTACGAGCACCCGATCCAGTGCGCTTCCTCCAGATCCGTCTGGGACCACTGCGCGGGATGGTCAGGGTGGGAATGGTAGAAGCCGATAATGTCTTCGCCGCGTTCCCGGCCCTGGCGCTGGATGCGGACCAGTTCCTTGGGATCGATGTGGTAGCGGTTCTGGGGCGAATCGGTGCGGGTATTACCGCAGCGCGCGGTTGAGGTGACGATGCGAGCATCGCCGTCCATCTGACCGAGCAGCACGCCGCAGCATTCGTGCGGGTAGGTTTCTTCGCCGTGGCGGCGAATTTCGGCGTAGTCCTTTCGGCTGATTTTCAACATGCAGACTTTTTCTTCACTACAAATCTGTCCACCACAGAGTCACTGAGACACAGAGACAGCAGAAAGCAAAACACTTTGCCAGGAATTGTCTCTGTGACTCTGTGTCTCTGTGGTGAGCTTGCTCTTTCTACGTTTCCGACCAGAAGCGCTCGCTCAAGTACTTGTCGCCTGAGTCGCACAGAATCGTGACGATCACTGCCTGCTCGCCTTTTTTCCGACGCTCAGCCACTTTCAGGCAGCCCACCACCGCGGCCGCGGCGGAAATTCCCACCAGCAGTCCTTCTTCGCGCGCCAGGCGGATGGCCATCTTGTAGGCGTCTTCCGTTGCGATGCCGAGATCCTCGTCCGCGAGTTGAGCGTCGTAGATTTTGGGAACGATGGCCGTCGCCATGTGCTTGGCGCCTTCGATTCCGTGAAATGGAGAATCGGGTTGCAGCGAAACGCAGCGAACGTTCGGATTCAGTTCTTTCAGCCGGCGCGAGGTGCCCATGAACGTGCCGCTGGTTCCCAGCATGGAAACGAAGTGCGTGATACGTCCTTCGGTCTGTTGCCAGATCTCGTTGGCCGTGCCATGGTAGTGAGCTTGCCAGTTAGCGTCGTTGGAATACTGGTCGGCGTAGTAATAAAGATCCGGGTGCTTGGCGTACAATTCGCGCGCCATGCGGATCGCGCCATCCGAACCTTCGCCGGGATCGGTGTAGATGATGTTCGCTCCGTAAGCCTGCAGGATGCGCTTGCGCTCTGGCGAAACATTCTCCGGCATGCAGAGAGTGATCGGGATGCCCCGCGCCGCTCCAATCATGGCGTAGGCAATACCGGTATTCCCGCTGGTGGAATCGAGCAGCATCTTGCCGGGCGTAAGCTGCCCGGTGCGCTGGGCCTCGGCAATGATCCGCGAGGCGGCTCGATCTTTCACCGACCCGCCGGGGTTGTACCACTCGGCTTTGCCGAGCAGTTCCACTTCGGGAAGATCGCTCGCGACTCGTTCGAGGCGCAGCAGCGGCGTGTTCCCCACGCGGTCTAGCGCATTGAGCCCGAGACGGCGGGAACCGTTGTTCGCTTCGCGCGAAGCAGCCTCAGCGGCGTCCGCCGGATTGGTCGAAGCCTTCGTCATGTGGATAAAACGGCCGTGACTATAGTAATGTGCCGGAATCGGCGAAAAGAGGTATCTACTACGTGCATTCGATTATAGAAGAGGTTCCACGGATCCAAGGAAAGTTTGTTATGTACTCATCCGGTGAGAAATGCATCTAATTAGCGAGCGTGCAGAAGGGATTGATCAATCAGAGATGGCGAAGCTTGAACAAAAGACATTTGAAGACTCGGTAAGTTGGCTGCGGGAACATGGCTTTGATGTGCTCGAGGCTCCCGGCACTCCGGGCCGGGTCTTTCTCAGAAAGTACAACGTGTCGGCGGCGATCCAGAAGGACGACAAGGATGGCGTGAAGATTTTCGCCTACCCTGGATATCTGGTGGGCACCGAGATTTCGAAGCTGGTTAACAAGGGCTACCAGCAGTTCCTGAAGACCTCGAAAACAGAAGTGCCGGCCACGGCGGATCACTTGAAAGCGCTGCATTCGTTTTCGGAGGAATTAAAGGAGGCTCTTGGCCTGCCCAGCCTCTACAACGAATCGCTGGGAACGGTAAGCGAGGCCTACCACTACGATCGGATCGTTGACCGCGACAAGCCCGCAACCGAGCGCAAGAAACGTCCGTGGGAAGTGGCGGGCGTGAAAACCCTGGTAGCGAAAAAGAGCCCCGCCTAGGTCGATAGCGAGTCATGAGTACCGGGTTCAGTACCAAATTGGGACAGCGGCCCGCGGCCGCTGTTTTGTTTTGTGCGAAGCGAAACCGCTTTAACCGCAAAGGGCACGTAGGGTTCGCAAGAGACGCGAGGCGTGTCCCTTTCATTATTTGTTGTTTGCTTTTCCGCAAAGAAGCTCGGATGTTCTTTGCGACCTTCGCGGCCTTTCTTCGCGATCTTTGCGGTTAAAGGTTTTCTGTGTGCGACACTAGACGCTCTTCCCAGGAGAAAAGATTGCATGAGCACTCCAGTTCTCTGGCTGTCGCTCGGTTTTACCTTTCTGGCGATGTCGCTGACACAGAACAACAACTCCACTTCCTCCGATGTCCACGCATCGGTCGAACGCGTCCTGCTTGATCAGCAGGAAGCCTGGAACCGTCACGACCTCGAAGGATTCATGACCGGATACTGGAAGTCGCCAGAACTCACCTTTTTCTCTGGGGCACAACGCACGTTGGGTTGGCAGGGCGCCCTCGACCGCTATCGCCGTGTTTATCAAAGTGAAGGCAAGGAAATGGGCCAGCTCGAATTTTCCCAACTACAGATCGAGCCCCTGGCCGCCGATGCCGCGTTCGTGCGTGGAGCCTGGCGGCTGACCCTCTCCGATGGCAAGACACCGCATGGGCTATTCACGCTCATGTTTCGACGCTTCCCCGATGGCTGGAAGATTATCCACGACCACACGTCGGCCGAGTAGGCAGTCCGTCGCGACTCGCTGTTCCTCCGTGCACCCGGTATGCGAACCCCTTGAGGACTCGTGGCTGAAGACTAGCGACTGAAGACTGAAGAAGGACGACTGCCTTATCTGAGCACGCGAATCTGCACGCGCGTCCCTTCCGGGAGTGGTGCGCCGTCCACGACGATGACGCCATTGCGCACGATGCCGGTGAATTCCTGGCCGCGCGCCCCTGCAGGCGCCGCCTGCGCAGCGGACGAACGTCCCATCCCCTTATCCATGGCTTGGTTGGCGAGGCGATCGGCATCCTGATTGCCTCCCCGCAGAACATGCTGGATCGAGAACCACTCCAGTTGCCCAATCAATTTCTGGGCGCGTTGATGAAGCTCGACCAAGGATGGGCTTTTTACCTTGTATTCACCGCGGATCTGCTTCACCAGCAATTCCGAGTCCGCGATGACCTTCAAAGCTTTGTCGCCGTGCTGCACCGTGTAACTAAGCGCTGCCAGCAGCCCGTTGTACTCGGCGTAATTGTTGGTCTGGTGGCCAAGGTATTCGCTTAACTCGGCAACTTTCCGTCCCGACTGGTCGGTAATCACGACGCCGTATCCGGCCGGCCCCGGGTTACCCCTTGCCCCTCCGTCAACGTGAGCTACCAGGTACGAATCGGGGGGAGCCTGCGTAGGAAACAGCCTTGCCGATTCGGAACGCTCGGTCTTCCCTCCGCGAGATGAGAAATATGGAGACATCGGAGCAGTGTACAACGACGCACGAGCCAGAATGAGAACGCCAGGAAGCGCCTACCGATGCCGACGGCCGACACCGCGAAATAGTCTCCTCGGCAAAGGATCGTCGCTAGACAGTTGCATTTGCGGGCAGAGAAAGACACCATAATATCGTGATACGATATATGCAGCCGCTTGGCGGGGGCACGACCGGTTCGTCTCTATGCACGGCATGCAAGCAGCCCCGCGCCGCAGCGGGGAGGCATTACGATGCATCTACGAACAACCGCTTGCGTAGGATTGCTTGGCGTTCTGGCAACGGCTGTCTGGGCCCAGAGCCCTGCCGAAAATCAGCAGACTTCGGCGTGCACCTTTGCGGACGGAGGCCAGGTGTCGGTGCGATATGAACCTGCCCCGGTGCACGGCGACCGCCCCGCCGAGAGTCGCGTGTGGAGCGCCGGAGAATCGCCGATGTATTTGTTCACCACGACGGTCCTGAAGGCTGGCGACACAGAAATTCCCGTTGGCGCCTACAGCCTGTACGTGATCCCACTCAAAAGCCAGTGGACACTGGTCGTAAACAAGGATGTGACCAGCAAAAAATACGACGCGCAGCAGGATATCGCGCGCCTCCCGATGGATCTCGGAAGCCTGGACGCCGCGGAAAAGAACGTGCAACTCCTTTTCGCCCATGTCGCCCCGAAACAGTGCAGCCTCCGTCTTTACTACGGGAAGACCGGGGCATGGGCAGTATTCAGCGAACCGTAGGATCCCCCCGCGAGGTTTGGTCAACTCTTCGTTTAGGCGGCGGTCCGGTTTTCGTTATCTCCCAACAGGCGGCCTACCTGCCGGCAGCGAGTCTCGTGGCCAGCCGTTGGGGCAGGTTGGCATCCAGGATCCGGTCCTGCGCGCTTTTCAGGTTGTAGGGCACGCGCTGGAAGGTAACCGTCCACTTGTCGGTATCGAAGATTGCGAAGGCAGCGCGCCAGTCGCCATCCCGCGGCTGACCCACCGATCCCGGATTGATCAGATAGCGAACGTCCCTTTTCAGCGCAAACTTCACGTTCTCGCTTTGCCCGATCGTCTTGTAGAGGGGTCGGAACGCGTCCCCGGCGGCAGTCTTAAATGAAAAGGCGCCCTGCAGATGCGTATGTCCGAAGAAGGTGACCGCGAACGGCAATGAGGCGAGGGGCGCAAGCGCGTCGTGCAGCGTGACCACGTATTCGTCTTCGTCGATCGGCGATCCGTGCACGAACTGCACTTCGGGAACACCAGGGATCTGCACCGGCCCTTGCGGCAAGCCGCGCAGCCACGCCAGATTTTCGGGGGTAAGTTGATCCCGGGTCCATAGCGCCGCCAGCCCCGCAATCGGATTGAAGTCCTTCAGGTCCATCAGTCCACTGGACGCTTTATCGTGATTGCCGCGCACAAAGTACTTCCCCACCTCGCGCGAGCGCTCGATGACCTCATTCGGACTGGCGCCATAGCCGACAATGTCGCCGAGGTTCACCGCGGCGTCGTAGCCCCCGGCTTCGGCGAGACAGGCTTCAAGCGCGTCGAGATTACCGTGAATGTCGCTGAGAACGAGAATCAGCACTAGGCACCGACAAGGTCGCGATTATACGCCGGGATGCAAGTGGGGCGAGGGATTGATCACTGGACAACGGGCCCAATGTCCACGGGTCACTTCCACCAGGAGAGGTAACAGCATAGCGCAATCAGGCACCCGGTCACCACACCGAGGCTCGAAGGGACAGCCCCGCGGCATGGAGTTCGCCGAGGGAATTGTTCCTTCGATGGTGCGAAGCGGCTGTCCGCGGTCGGTCTTCAGCGTCGGCACAGCATGCAGAAGACCTCGCGTGTAAGGATGTGCAGGCGCCTGGAAGATGTCGCGCTTGCTACCCAACTCGACAAGATTCCCCGCATACATCACAGCCACACGATCGGCGACCTGCGACACCACGGCCAGATCGTGGGAGATGAACAGCATGGCGAGGTTGAAACGGGCTCGCAGCTCAGCCAGCAACTCAAGAATCTGCGCCTGAATCGTGACGTCGAGCGCAGTTGTGGGCTCGTCGGCGATCAGCAACTTCGGCCGGTTCACGATGGCCATGGCGATCATCACCCGCTGCCGCATCCCCCCCGACAGCTGGTGGGGATAGTCGCGAGCGCGGCGCTCGGAGTCAGGAATCGCGACGTCGTTCATGCCCTCAACCGCGCGCTGCCAGGCTTCGGCTTTCGAGACTGCCTGGTGGGCGAGCACGGCTTCGGCGATCTGCTCCCCCACCCGCATCACGGGATTCAGCGCGGTCATCGGCTCCTGAAAAATCATGGCGATGCTCGAACCGCGCAGTCGGCGCATTTCCTCGTCGGGAAGATCGATCAGACTGCTCGCTGTGCTGCTTCCGTTGGCGAAGGAAATCTCACCCGAGAGGTGCGCTTGCGGCGGTAACAGCCGCATGATGGCCAGCGAAGTTACCGATTTTCCCGACCCCGACTCCCCGACCAGGCCCAGCACTTCCCCCGGCGCGATCGAGAACGAGAGATCGCGCACCGCCAGCGGACCGTCAAGGGCAATGGGTTGCGTGGACGATGCGTCCTGGCGACGGGTGCCGTTCGCCGGTGCCGCAAAAGAGACGTTCAGGCCTCGGACTTCGAGCATTGCGGGCACGGGGCTATGGTAGCAGCCCGAAGCAGTTAGTGACGTAGAGCGGGAGGTCCTCGCTGGCTGCGATCGAGCTGCACAAAATCGCCGGCGCGAGCCGGCTCCGGTTCGCCTTCGTGCCGCTTTACTGTCCCAGGATCAGCGGCAGTCCATTCTTCGGATTCCCGATGACGACGACCTTGGAGTTGGGACTTTTGGAAAGAAGCTCGGTCGCCTCGATACCCTTCCACTCGAGTAGCGCCGGGCTGATGCCTTGCGCGACAATCTGCTGGAAGTCGCGGATACCGCCCGCTTCAATCCGCTTGCGTTCTGCTTCCTGCTTCTCCTTTTGCAGGCGGAAGTTCATGGCCAGCGCTTCCTGTTCAGCCTGCTGCTTGGCTTCGATCGACGCCTTCAAGGTCTGCGGCAATTGAATGTCGCGCAGGAGCACGTTCTCGACCACCAGGCCGCGCAGGTTCAATGCCAACGTGAGCTGGTCGCTGATCTGCTTGGCCACCATCTCGCGCTCGCCCGTATAGAGCGCGTTGGCGGTGTGCGAGGCCGTCGATTCGCGGATGGCCGCGCGCAGCGTAGGCTCAATCACCACCGCTTCGTAGTTTGCGCCGATCTTCTGAAAGACGTCGGCCGCCTTGTCAGGATTCAGGTGATAGATCAGCGACGTATCCAGGTTCATGACCAGGCCCTCACTGGAAGGCACGCTGGCCGACTCTTTGATCGTCTGCGTCTGGATCGACATCTCGTTGTTGGTCTTGAGCGGATTGATGAGGTGAATGCCTTCCGCAAGGACTTCCCCGGTCACTCTGCCGAAAAGGGTGAGCACGCCGACATGCCCGGTCGGCACCTTAGTGACGCAGCTGAAAAGCAAGATCACGCCGATCAGGCCGGCAAACGCCAGTCCGATCAGCTTCAGCAATGGAGCACCATTCGCGTCCACGATTTTTGCCCGAGGGTCATTGAAGATGGTCATCGCCAAGAACCTCCCCGGGGCGATTCTAGAAACAAGTGAGCACCGCCGTAAGTGCCTTTGCGGAGCACCGTGGCCCGCCGACGAAATTTCCTGACTCCGCGTGATTGCTGCACGAAGACCGGATTTCCACATCGCCAAAGCAAACACCACGGACAACCTTCGGGTGTCTTTGTGTCCGTGAAAGTTGAGAAAAACGCAGGTGCGTCGGCAGGCCAGCAAAATCCGCGCGGCGAGTTGCACCAAAATTCGTCAACGCCCTGTGAACAGGCTGCACCCGCTTGATTCTGCGAGAGATAATTTCGTCTGGTTTTGATTGACTCTAAAAATAGAAGGTGTAAAAACACAATCGTTCTTTGACACGTTCCTGAGTTTTGCCGGTTGGTGCGGCGTCCGGGGCTCAAGCGAGTCACTTTCCAGCTGAAAAGCCGGGAGGAGGGCTAGCAAGGGTCTATAGCTAAGCGCTGGTCGAGGAGAACGGGGAACGACACGTCGAAGGCAAGATAGAGTCCCGAGGCGTTGAACTGATTTGTCCGGTTGGCGGTGAGCCCGGAGCCCGAACCTAGATCGCACGTTGCAACCCGCAAGGAAGCGACGAGAGCAGGTCGGCAAGGGTCTAACGCGAGCTACTGGCCGAGATGAATGAGAGCAACATCACCTCGGGGCTCTTAGTGTTTGGGGAACTCCTGGCAACCGTCGGGTTCAGCGGCCTCACATGTGTTCCTCGTCGAAACGCCCTCACTTCTGAAACGGAATCTCGAAATACAGCAGCTCGTTCCCCTTGGCGTCGCGCAGCCCGGTGAGATAAAACCGCCCGCCGTCGAGCGGCGACGGGATCCCGCTCACATCGAAAAACACGAAGCCGGATTGCGTCGAATGCGGTTCGACGGCCTTGGCGCTGAACTGCGCCGCATCCATCTCGTCGAGCGCTTTCTGCTTCACGGCGCCTTTGACCTTCGTGCGCGGAAACGGAATGGGATACTTTGGCCCCCCGGCCGAAATATGCGACAGCCGCCGGTACAGTTCGTCGTTACTCGCGGCTGAAAGTTTTTCGCGATGCGCCGTGATCAGCTGCGCCTGCATTCTGCCAAGGGAAATCGGCTGATCGCCGTCATTGGTCACCACCAGGAAGATGGGCAGGAAACCTTCC
>Ga0210401_10000670_pt1 | contig 41614 bp, 34 predicted proteins | sample IncBWH32MmetaG_FD_150866 | JGI IMG/M metagenome (GOLD analysis project Ga0210401, IMG submission 150866) | Forest soil microbial communities from Barre Woods Harvard Forest LTER site, Petersham, Massachusetts, United States - Inc-BW-H-32-M | ecosystem: Environmental > Terrestrial > Soil >... | reverse complement strand
GATCGACGAAAGTTGGAAGACCGACCGGTTCTGCGCAGCGGCTTCCAGTTTCAGCTCGTCCCAGTGGCGCCGTACGATCTCGGCCGAAGGCAGGTTGCGCGGCGGGATCTTCGCTATGCTCTGCCGAAACGCTGCCCATTCCTTCCGCAAACCCGCGACATCCATGGGCGGCGCGTTGAACAGATCGGCTGCCTGGCCGCTGGTCTGCTCGAGACCATCCAAAAGCTGATCGATGTTCTCGAATTTCGCATCGCGATCCAGCAGTCCTTCTTGCTTCAAAGCTTCCGAGATTTCCTGCACGATCTGCCGGCCGGCGCCCGAGATATCCGCCAGCGCGGCCATAATCCACACCGGCGAGGCTCGAAACGCGAGCAAACCCGCCAGTTCGATGCCGTGACCGGCCGTCCGCCGCAGTAGAAAATTGTTCGCCAGCGCGCCTTCCGATGGATAGACATCCTGGACCTGCCCGACTTGCTCGATCATGAACCGCAACGCGACGTCCACCATCATCTGATAGCTCTTGGTACGGCGCACTGTAGCCGGCACAGTCACATCGCCCAGTTCGCGGATCAGTCCTCCAGCCAGCGCAGCGGCAGACCGCACCACTCGCTCCGGCAAAGAGACCAGGTAGCGCGTCACTCGAGCGCGACCCTCGCTTCGTGTGCTTTTCGGAACAAGCCGCATCTTCGCTCCTGGGTCCTCTCTATCGCGCTACAATTTACAGCATCCCATGGCCGACATCGTGATTCGCCCCAGCATGAAATTCATTCGAGCCGGATACGTAATCACGTTTCTGGTGGTCGCGGCCGCCGCATTCCTCACCTACCAGCATCTGCAGCCGCCCTCTTACCCAACTTGGCTGCCCGCGCTCTGGCTGATTCTGTTCATCTGGCCGATAAAGCGGCACATCCAGCGGCAGGCAGTGAAACTCACCATCGCCGGCGATAAGCTTCGCTACGAAACCGGAATGGCATCCAAGTCGACGCGCCTCATCCAACTTCCCAAAGTGCAAGATGTCCGCGTCGTGCAGTCCGTTATGCAGCGGATGCTCGGCGTGGGTGACATTTCGATCGAAACCGCGGGCGAAAACAGCCGGCTAATGGTTCACAACCTCGATCAGCCGCAGCAGTTGGCCGAGCAGCTCACCGACTTGGCCGGACACGCTTCCAGCACCGGATTACACTGATAGGCTATCGCGGCCAAATAGAAGCGATGTCCACCGCCGCTCCGGGAAACTGGCTCGGCCGCAATTGGCCTTCTCTCAACACCGCTACCGTGTTGAGCCGACCCTCTTTGAGTAGCATTACTTCGACGGTCCGCGCCTCTGTAGAAACCACCCAGACTTCGGGAACGCCCAGACTCTCGTAGTCGGTGAGCTTCCCGGTTCGCTCCGAACGTGTGTTAGCAGGCGAAAGGATTTCTACGACCAATTCCGGAGCGGAGTGAATATATCCATCCTGCTCCACGACATTCTTTCGAATAAAAACCGCAATATCGGGAACCCTGGTCGTCACAGGATCTCGCCGGATTACCAGTCCGAAAACGCTCGTCACCACAAAGACCGCTTGTGGGTCTAGCTGCGCTCGGAGTTGACGCGCCAACTCTTCGACGATGCGTACATGATCCCATTTATTCGGCGGCATCTTTCGGATCTCTCCCTTTACGACTTCCTCGATGCCTTCCGCCTTGGGCATTTTGAGCCACTCCTCGTAAGTGAAAACTTTGGGAGTTGTCGCCATTATTTGGGCCAAATCAGGTCAATGTCCACTGCTGCTCCGGGAAACTGGCTGGGCCGCAATTGGCCTTCTCTCAATACCGCTACCGTGTTAAGCCGTCCCTCTTTGAGCAGCATTACTTCGATGGTCTGGGCCTCCGGGGAAACCACCCAGACTTCGGGAACGCCCAGACTCTCGTAGTCGCTGAGTTTCTCGGTTCGCTCCGCCCGAGTGTTAGCGGGCGACAGGACCTCTACAACCAGTTCCGGCGCGGAGTGAATGTATCCATCCTGTTCTACGACATTTTTTCGAATGAAGACGGCAATATCAGGAACACGGGTCGTTACTGGATCTCGCCGGATTACCAGTCCGAACGTACTCACACGAACCTGAACGGTCTTGCGGTCCAATTGCGCTTTCAATAGATCGCTTAAGTTCTCGACCACATCGGCGTGGATAATCTTGTTCGGCGGCATCTTTCGGATCTCACCCTGGACGACTTCCTCGATGCCTTCCGCCTCCGGCATTTTGAGCCACTCCTCGTAAGTGAGCACTTTGGGAGTTGTCGCCATTCCAGCCTCCTTCCTAGTGTACGATGAGGCGCGGCATCAGGCCTCCGCGTTCAGATAGGGGCGGGATCCGGAATGTTCCGTTAAGAACCTAACATTTCAATCACTTCGCAGCGCCCGACAAATTCCTTTGGTACTCTGTTACTAAGTCTCGGTTGAGCGCGATGCAATCCTTGCTCAGGTTCGCTTTAGTACTTATTGCCTTACCGCTTCACGGCGGCTGGACGTTCGCCGGTCCCTACGGCGGGAGTGCGCGCTCGCTCGCTATTGATCCTCATAATGGAAACACGCTACTGGTTGGCGCACGCGATTCGCTCTTGCTGCGCTCCGACGACGGCGGTCAAACGTGGCGGCCGCTCCCTTTCCCAGCCGTCGCCCGCGGCGTCTTCAACTCGGTAATCATTCACCCCACTGAATCGGGACACTTCTACGCTGGACTGGACGCCGGTGATTCGCGTGACTCGGGAGTTTACGAAAGCAAAGACGGCGGTGAGCAATGGCGTGCGCTGCCAGGAATTGGCGGCCGCCGGATCTATTCCTTGGCGATCTCGCCATCCGACCCGCGGGTGCTAGCGGCCGGAACATCCCAGGGCGTTTTCCTGAGCGCCGATGGCGGAGAAACCTGGCAAAGAATCTCGCGAGAGAATGATTCGGAAATGCAGGACATCACCGCGCTGGCCTTCGATCCCGCCAAGTCGGAAATCATCTACGCCGGGACACCGCACCTGCCCTGGAAGACGGTGGATGCCGGCGCCACGTGGCGTTCGATCCACGACGGGCTGATCGACGACTCTGATATCTTTTCGATCCACGTAAATCCGGAGCGGCCGGAGATGGTCTTTGCCAGCGCCTGTAGCGGGATCTATCGCAGCGACAACGCCGGCGATTCGTGGCGTAAGCTCATCGGGATCCCCGGCACGCACCGCCGTACGCATATCCTCGCCCAAGACCCGCGTGCATCCGGGACTATCTACGCCGGCACTACGCTGGGCCTGTTCAAATCCTCAGACGAGGGGCGTACCTGGAGGCATTTGACCTTTGAACAGGTCAACGGGATGGTCTTCGATCCGGGTGATCCGCGCACGCTTTACCTGGCCACGGAATATGCCGGCGTTCTGAAGAGTAACGACGGCGGTGAAAAGGTTCATGCCGTCAATGCCGGGTTCGCAAATCACAATCTCACGCAAATCACAGGCGACGGCCAACATCTCTACGCCAGCAGCCCGTATGAGGGATTGTACGGCGGAGTCTTCGTAAGTAACGATGGGGGACTGCATTGGACTCTGCAGGCTAACGAACACGCGCTGCTCGGCCGCAACCTCAACAGTCTGACTGCGGCGCCTGCTCCTAATGTGTTGTTTGCCGCGGCCGAAGATGCAGTGTTGCGATCGGCGGACGGCGGAAGAACCTGGCTTCCCCTCGCCGCTCAGCCCCGAATCCCGGCCACATCAGCCGACCGGTCGACCGCGCGCATCCGCATTTATTCGCTACAGACCGTACAGGCCGACAAGTTCATTCTGCTAGCTGGGACGCAAGCCGGCCTTTTTCGCAGCCTGAATTCCGGAGCTAGTTGGACTCTAGTGAAAGATGCCGCGCTCGAGGGCCGCCCGGTCTTGTCGATTTATGTGCCGTCTCAAGGTACGTCGCGTCTGGCCGCTCGAACCACCGGAGGCCTCTTCATTTCCGGGGACATTGGCCTCAGCTGGCGCCTCGCGTCCCTTCCCGATAGCAGCTATTATCTTTATGACTTGGCTCTGCCCGCGAATGCGGACGGTCCGATTCTCGCCGCGACCTCGCGCGGCATCCTGCAATCTGTGGACGACGGCAGCCATTGGAGACCCATTGACGATGGTGTCCCGGCCGCCACTGTCGACTCAGTTCGATTCCATCCCGTGCGACCGCGGGAAGCATTCCTGGTTCAGTATGGAAAAATCTATCAATCTTTAGACGGCGGGAGCTCCTGGAAACTTTTCCCCAGCGATGGGCTGGAGCAATCGTCCGTTCGAATGCTGTGGTTCGCGCGCGATCTTCCCGCGCGGATTTTTGCGTTGAGCGCCGCTCGGGGTGCGCTCTTTTTCGACCTGCCTCAGCCGGACTCGGTCAGGCGGGGCGATGCTGCGGTTTCTTCGAAGGTTAACTAAATGGGGGAAAGGTGATACACGTGGGAGCAATGAGGTTTCCGGTTCTGATGTTGACAACGCTGGGCGTACTCGTAATGACGCCGAACTTAGGGCGCGCCCAAAACGCTGCTGGCTCGAAGTCAGACGATTACTTCAACTTCATCGAATTGAATGTCTACGGTGGATATGGGAAGTACACGAAACTGACTTCCAGCCCTCCAGCCCGAATTGAAGGCGGAGGTTTGATGGGCGCGCGGATAACCGAGAACGCCTGGAACTATTTCGCGCTGGAACAGGATTTTGGATTCTATTCCTATCACAAGCTGAAGTTTCAGGGCCCCACGCAAGGCGGCTTAGCGCTGTCGCCATTCCCCATGCACATCTACCAGGGATCGTTCAACGGCGTTTTGCATGTGACGCCGCGGGACAGTAAGGTCCGGCCGTTCGTTACGGCCGGGATTGGCGCCGCCGGCTATTCTCCCAATGGGAGCGCGATGGGTTACGCTCAAGGGCTGCCGCCCTCGGCTGGGTTTACTAATTTCGGATCACGGTCAGAATTCGAAGGCAATTACGGAGCTGGTGTGAAGATACAAGCGGGTCCACGCGTTGGCGTGCGGCTCGATATTCGCGGCTACATCGGGTTCGCTCCGGGATTCGGGTTGCCCAGCTCATCGGTCAATGGCAGCGCTTCTATAGTGTCAGGCAAAATATTGAACGGAGTCGAGGCCACTGGTGGAATTACCATCTACCTCGGACATATCGGCGAGAAACCAGTTCCTCCCGCAGCGCCAACGCCGCCACCTCCTCCGCCGCCGGTCACTCCGCACGGCCTGACTGCCGGCACAATTTCGGCAAGCAGCACGTCAGTTTGCCCGGGTGATTCGGTCCGGCTAAGCTCCAACGCTTCCGATCCCCGCGGGCACAGCCTGAGCTATCAGTGGTCGGTGAATGGCAACCCCCAGGGCGGAAACACCGCGGATTACACATTCATGCCCTCCTCTTCGGGCGACTTCCAGATCGGTCTCCGCGTCAGTGACACCGCCAGTGCTGACGCCGCTGCCCCAGTGGATGCAGGCTCGATTTCGGTTCACGTCGGCTCCTATAACGCCCCCAGAGTTAGTGGTTTGACGGCGAATCCGTCGCAGCTTACGCTCGGACAGACTGCCAACGTCAGCGTGAACGCTACGGGATCGGAATGCAGCGGCACTCTGAACTACAACTGGGCCGCCAGTGAAGGCACAATTACAGGAAACGGACCGACGGCGCAGTACAATTCGAGTTCGGTGAATTTCAACCAGGGCGATCGAAGCCGTCCGCAATCGAAGCAAGTGACCGTGACCGCAACCGTGACCGACAGCAAGGGTGGATCCGGCACGGCGTCCACTAACCTCTCTGTGAATTTAGCGGCGGAAGCCAAGCACTTCGGCGATATCGTATTTCCGAAGGACAGCGCGCGCGTTAACAATTGCGGTAAGCGCGTTTTGATCGAGCAGTTGTATCCGCAGCTCACGGCGAATTCCAATTACGACGTCGTGCTGGTGGGCCACATTGACTCCAGCGAGGTGCCTCGCGGCCGCAGAAACCGCTCGCTCGATCGCGATCGCGTTCTTCAGACCGCTGCCGTCCTGAGCGGTGGAACCGGAACCTGCGCGGCGCTGGACGCTTCTCGCATCAAAGGTAGTTGGGTGGGAGCAACACAGGAAACTGAGTCGTTGCCGACATCTTGTACTATCTCTGCCACCGCGCCGGTAGAGCGCCGGGGTGCAGCCATTGCGGATACCAACGACGCCAAGAATCGCCGGGTTGAGATTTGGCTGGTTCCGAGAGGCATGACATTGCCGGCCGCCGCGCGCGACGCCCGGGATCTCCCCGACGCCGAGATGAAGAGGATCGGCTGCCCTAAGTAAACTCGTTCAGAGGCGCGCGTGGATCGACCCGAACTGGAAGCGGTCCGCGCGCGCTGACAAGCAATTCTCGTGTACGATTAGCCTTTGCATGACATCGCCCGAGGTCTTTCCCAGGGATGCTTGAAAGCCGGCCCGAACTGCCGCGGGAGCTTCGGCTCTGGCACCTGGTGTTTTTCAACATTTCGGCGGTGGCCGGCGTTCGTTGGCTGGCGGCGGCAGCCCAGGCCGGTCCCGGATCCCTGACGCTCTGGCTACTGTCCGCGCTGGCCTTCTTTCTTCCGTCCGCTTTGGTCGTCTCTTCACTTTCGGCACGTTTTCCAGAAGAAGGCGGATTCTATGTCTGGACCAAGCGCGCGTTTGGGGACTGGCATGGCTTCCTATGCGCCTGGGTCTACTTCGTTAGCAACATCCTCTACTTCCCGACCTTGCTGCTTTCCGGCGTGGCCATGGCCAGCTATATGTTCGGCGCCACGGGCATCCAGTATTCCGAGAATCCTTCGTATGCTATACCGGTCACTCTGACGGCTTTATGGATCGCCTTTGGAGCCAACCTGCTGGGACTTCGCGTGGGCAAGTGGCCCACTATTTTGGGCGGTGGTTCCACTTACATAATCGCGGCACTCCTATGCGTCTTCGCTTTGATAATTGCGTGGCGCTTTGGCTCGGCCACGCACTTTCGATTCATTCCGGACCACAGCTTGTCCAACTTGAACTTCTGGTCGCAGATCGCCTTGGCGATGACCGGGCTGGAGCTGGCGCCGATTTTAGGTGGAGAAATCTACAACCCATCGAAATCTGTTCCGCGCGCGGCCTGGATCAGCGGCTTTGGCTGCGCCGGATTTTACATCGCCGGGACAGCGGCATTGCTGGCCCTGTTGCCGGCGAGCCGGATTAGTCCGATGACCGGCCTTGCGCAGGCAGGCAATGAAGCCGGAACGCGGCTCGGCGCGAACTGGTTGACTCCCTGTTTCGCGCTCCTCATCACCCTGGGAGTAATTGGGCAGCTCAGCACATACATTGCGGGCAACACGCGGCTCCCCTTTGCGCTGGGACTGGATCATTATCTTCCGCCCGTTTTCGCGCGGCTCCATCCCCGCTGGCATACACCGCACGTTTCGATCCTGACCCAAGGCGTGCTATCGAGCGTGCTGTTGCTGCTCATGGAATTAGGCGAGAATCTCCGCGCTGCTTATCAGATCCTGGTGGATATGGTGGTGATCGCCACGTTGATTCCGTTCGTTTACATTTTCGCCAGCGGCTTCAAATTCGGGCGGCGTTGGGCAGGGACTACGGGAGCGGCCATCTCGCTGGCAGCGGTAATCTTATCAGCCGTCCCTCCACCAGGCGTCGCGTCGACTTGGCTATTCGAGCTGAAAGTGGTTGGCGGCACCGTGCTACTGGCTCTGTTGGGCCGCGTGATATTTGTACGTAGTAAGGCCTCGAGTAAGGCCCTGGTCGGATGAATTACGCCGAATCCGTTCATTTCCTCTATTCGCTCGGCAATGAGATCCAGACCGCCAAGTTCGGTCTCGAGCGGATTACGCGGCTGCTCGAGGCCCTTGGCAACCCGCATCGCCGGGGCCGCTTCGTACACGTGGCAGGAACCAACGGAAAGGGCTCCACTAGCGCGATGATCGAAGCCGGGCTGAGGGCTTCGGGTGTTCGCACCGGACTATATACCTCACCTCATCTGGTCGAGCCCACCGAGCGCATTCAGATTGCGGGCCAAGAGATTGCGTCAGATCAATTCGCAAGAGTTTTTACCGAAGTGCATGAGACTGCCGAGCGCATGCTCCAGGCCGGCGATTTGGATCTGCATCCGACCTATTTTGAAAGCGTCACAGCCATGGCTTTCTTGCTATTCGCCCGCGAGCGCGTGGAAACCGCGGTGCTCGAAGTTGGGCTGGGCGGCCGGCTGGATGCGACCAACGTCGTAACCCCCGCGCTCTCGGTGATCACGCCCATTGACTTCGATCATCAGATCTTCCTGGGCGATACGCTGGGTAAAATTGCTTCGGAAAAAGCCGGCATCTTGAAGCCAGGCGTGCCGGCCATCTTTGCCGAGCAGCCGCCCGAAGCCGAAGCGGTTTTGCTCGCTCACGCCACAGGCCCCTGCACGCTATCCCGCGATTGGGCGATCACTGATCTCGAGCTGGATGCCCATAGCAGCCGCTTTCGGATGCGCGGAATCGAGATCGTCTGCCCCCTGGCCGGCGAGCACCAGGTGCAGAACGCCCGCACCGCCGCCATCGCGCTGCATGAGCTGGGCGTTTCCCCGGCCGGCATCGCGAATACCTGGTGGCCCGGCCGGCTGGAGCGCGTATCGGAGCAGCCTGAAATAGTTCTTGACGGCGCCCACAATCCCGCTGGAACTCGCGATTTGGCCAACTACATCCGGCGTTTTTACAAGGGTCGCCGTATCTGGATCGTTTATGGTGTGATGCGGGACAAAGCTGTGGCTGAAATGGCTGGAATGCTTTTTCCACTCGCCCATTGTGTGATCGTCACCGCTCCCGCTAATTCCCGCGCTATTCCTCCCGAGAGCATCCCAGCTCTCGGCGCGGTCATCACGCACACGGTCGCGGAAGCGGTTGAGCTCTTAGGACGCGCTGAACCGGGGGACGCCATCTTCATCACCGGATCGTTATTCGTGGTGGGAGAAGCCCGCGCGCTCCTCCTACAATGAAGCCAGTGTCGCTGCTCCGTTCGCTTCTGATCACTGAGCCACTTATAATCGTCGCCACAATTGTCTTCGGAGCAATAAGCCTGACGGTTTCATTTTTTGATCCGACCCGCCACAAACAAAACGCGATAGCGCGCGCGTGGGCGCGAGTGCTGCTGGCAGTAAGCCGCGTGAAGGTTCGTGTGGAAGGCCTCGAAAAGATCAAAGAGGACGGCAGCTACGTATTCGTGTCCAACCATTTGAGCTACATGGACACGCCCGTTGCATTGGCCAACATACCCGTGCAATTCCGGTTTCTCGCTAAGCGTGGACTTTTCCAGATCCCTTTTATGGGTTGGCATCTAGCTCGGGCCGGGCACATTCCGGTTCCCCGCGGCGACGCTCGCGCCGCTGTAAAGACTATGACACTGGCGGCGCAAGTTGTAAGGGAACAAAAAATCTCATTGCTGATTTTTCCGGAAGGCGGACGTTCTAGAAAGGGCGAGATGCGCCCCTTCATGGAAGGCGCGGCCTACATCGCGATCCGCGCCGGAGTCCCGTTGGTTCCGATCGGGCTCCAGGGAACTCGGGAAGTGCTGCCGTATGGCTCGGGGAACATCCGCGGCGGACCGGTGATCCTACGGATCGGCGATCCCATTCCGACGAATGAGGCAACTCTACGTGATCGCGTACATCTCACCGAACTATTGCGCGAGCGAATCATCAAGCTGGCCGAGCAGAATTTACCGACCTAGGATACGGTAAACCACTGATTTCCAATGAGCTCCGGTTTGGCTAAAATCGTGCTGTTAACTTGAAAAGCCAGGAAAGGTGAAAGATGAAAAAAACATTACTTGGTTTCATGCTTTTGGCCGGACTATCGATCTGCAGCGCTCAAATCGGAATCGGAATCAGGATCGGTCCCCCGCCCCCGCCGCGTGTAGTTGCGGTCCGGCCGCCGCTCCCCGGCCCCGGCTATGTCTGGGTCGACGGCTATTGGTATGCCGCTGGGGGCCGTTATCGGTGGCATGACGGTTATTGGACTCGTCCTCCATACGAAGGCGCTCGGTGGATAGGACCTCGCCATGACGGGGAACGTTTTTACTCAGGCTACTGGGAAGGCGAACACGGCCGCCGCGAGCACGACCACCGTTGGGACCGTGATCGGGACCGCGATTACCGCGATCACGATCGTCACTAGCCGCACCGGCGTCTTACGACTTGATCCCGAGCAACTGGGCGGCATTCCCGCCCAGAATCGCGAGGCGGTCGGCGTCGCTTAATCCCGGTGTATTCAGGACGTGATCCACCGTCGTTGTACTCCATGGAAAGGGATAATCAGTGCCGATCATGATCTGGCTGGCTCCGCATTCGGCGATTAGATGCCGGAGGCCTTCCGGTGTGAATACCATCGAGTCGTAATAGAGTTGCCGCAAATACTCGGTCGGCTTTTTCTTGATGGTCTTGCAGGTATCTGGAAATCTCACACAACCATAATCGGAACGCGCTGCGTAAGAGGGCAGATAGCCGCCGCCGTGCGAGGCAACGATTTTCAGTCCGGGGAAGCGATCCAGCGTGCCATCGTAAATCAAGTGGGACAAGAAGATTGTGGTTTCGAGCGGGTTGCCAATCACGTTCGTTAATCCACCGTTGCCCTGCAGCCTCTTTTGAACGTCCGGAATGCCCTGCGGATGCATGAAGACTACGCAGTTCAGCTCCTCGGCTTTTTTCCAGAATGGATCGAACTTGGGCGCTGACAGCTCATCACCATTCACGTGCCCTCCGATCGCAGCACCGCGAAGGCTGTACTTCTTGACGCCCTCCCCCAGCTGGTCGGCCGCCAAATCGGGAAATTGCAATGCTACCGAAGCGAAGCCTGCCAAGCGGTCCGGATGCGCGGCACACAACTCAGACAATTTTTCGTTCTGAAGGCGAATCATTTTCTGAGCAACGTCGCGATCCACCGAGTACCAGTTGGCATTGATGCTCAGGACCTGCATATCGGTGCCCCACTCGTCCATCACCTCAAAGCGCTTGGACGCCATGACCGAAGGATCATTCGGCGGCGTGGTCACGCCCATCAAAGCCGTGGCTTCGGGAATAATGACGTGGGCATGGATGTCGATGGTCCTTACGGAGCGCCCTCCGACCATCACTTGCCGCTTTGACGGCGCAGTGCCCGATTGCGCGCCTAGGCGATGGCTCAGAAGATCGCAGCCCGTGAAGACAATCCCGGCACTCGCCGCCGCATCTCTGATGAACTGCCTGCGATTAGTCACGATAGTCTCCCGAGGCAGTGTATCATGTGATAGCATTTCTCAGTCCCGAAAGGACCGAATTCAAACTGGATGTTGTATGCGCACTATCGTAATCAGTCTCGCTGTCACAGTCTTCGCGGCGGCGGCAGTGGCTCAGCAAGGGGCCCCTGAGGGAGTCAAGACTTATTCGTCCGCATCGGACGTCGCGGCGCTTCAGGCGAAAGCGAAGAGCGACCGGAAAGGGGACGCGCCGCTGGTCGTGGAACGCATCCTTCAGCTCCCGCCGTACAATGCGAATCTCGAATACCGCGCGTCCATCGGTCCGGCGTCGATTCACGAAAAGGAGGCTGAGATCTTCTATGTAATCGATGGAGGAGGCACCATGGTAACCGGCGGCAAGCTGCAGAACGAGAAGCGAACCAACGCTGAAAACCTGTCGGGCTCGGGCATCGAGGGCGGCACGCCGCGGAAGCTCGCCAAAGGAGACTTCCTCGTCGTTCCGGAAAACACGCCGCACTGGTTCAGCTCACTGGACGGATCGATCACGCTGATGTCGCTGCACGTGCCGAGGACTGGCGGCGGAACACACTAGACGATCTGCTGCGATCATGCGCGCATTCGTCACCGGCGCTACCGGGCTGCTAGGAAGCAACCTGGTTCATGCACTGCTCGAGCACGGACACGAAGTGCGAGGGCTGGTTCGCTCCCCGGAGAAAGCGCAGCGGATATTTCCAGATGGCAAGATCGAACTGGTGACCGGCAATGTGCGCGATGTCGCGACCTTCGCCGAGTCTCTGGTTGGCTGCGACGCCCTGTTTCACACGGCGGCGTACTTCCGCGAGTACTATCAGCCAGGGGATCACAAGGCGATGCTCGAAAAGATCAACGTGCAAGGTACGATCGACCTGTTGATCGCGGCCGAAAAGCACGGCGTGAAAAAGGCGGTTCATATCAGTTCCGCCGGAGTGATCGGGCGTAAGCCGGATGGCAGTCCGGGCGATGAGAACACTCCGCCGGACGAGCATGCGAGTTCCAATCTCTATTTCGCGAGTAAGATCCAAGGCGAATTGGCGATCAGCCGCTTCCTCAAGGAACGCTCGCTGCCGGTGACGATGGTCCTTCCATCCTGGATGTGGGGCCCGGGCGATTGGGCTCCCACCGCGTCCGGCAAGCTGGTGCTCGATTTTATGAAGCAGAAATTGCCTGGCGTAGTGGATGGCGGGTCCTCAATTGTCGATGTGCGCGACGTGGCCCAAGCAACCATTAGCGCCGCCCACCTGGGCAAGTCCGGCGAGCGCTACATCGTGGGCGGCACGTACCATGATTTCGCAGATATCCTGGCAACGTTGGAACGAGTGACGGGAGTGCCCGCGCCCAAGCGCGAGATTCCCTACGCGCTATCGCTGGCAGTTGCGGCCGGCGCGGAAACGTGGGCGCGTTTGACTGGCGGCACGGCGCTGGTCACGCTAGCTGGGATTCGGACTCTGCACGCCAAGAATGCGGTTCTATCCGACAAAGCGATTAGCGAACTATCTGCGGCATTCCGTCCGTTCGAAGAGACCGTTCGCAATGAAGTGGAGTGGTTCCGCAGCCATCGTTACCTATGAAGAGAGAAGCCATACTGGAAGCCATTATCAAGATCGGCATTGTGCCGGTGGTCCGGACCGAGAGCGAAGAAGGTGCGATAAAGGCCATCGAAGCGATTTACCGCGGCGGGATTCGGGCAGCCGAGATCACCATGACAGTCCCGCGGGCGCTTCGGGCACTCGAGAAAGTGGCCGATAAATTCGGCGATCAAATTGTGCTCGGCGCAGGTACCGTGCTCGATCCGGAGACCGCGCGCGCCTGCATGCTGGCCGGAGCAGAATTCCTGGTGTCGCCTAGCCTCAACCTTGCGACCATTGAAATGGCGAAACGCTATTCCAAAGTCATCACTCCCGGCGCGCTGACTCCATCGGAAGTGCTGGCGGCCTGGCAGGCGGGCGGCGATATCATCAAGATTTTCCCGTGCAGCGCGGTCGGTGGGGCGAAATACATCAAGGCATTGCGAGCGCCGTTCCCTCAGATCGAGATGATCCCCACTGGCGGCGTGAGTCTTGAAACCGTGGGCGATTTTCTAAAGGCGGGGGCGTGCGCCGTTGCGGTGGGCGCGGAATTGATTGATTCGGCCAACATTCGGGAAGGGCAATTCGGAGTTTTCGAAGAGCGGGCCAAGCGCTTTCTGGTGGCCATAGCGAAGGCGCGGCGGGAAATCCAATCAAGCTGAAAATAGCCGGTCGAAAATTTCGCGCGTCCGATTTTGGATTTTGGACAGCTCGATTTTGAGGGGCTGATGATTCAGGTGCTCCGGCGTCCAGCGCCGCACCAGCTCAGTCAGGACCTCCAACTGCGATTCGGAATTCGGCAAGCTTCCCTCGGTGTGGCCGGAGTAGACACGCAGCCCATGATCGACGGCGCGATAAAACGTGGCGGCATCGCGAAGAAACTCGGCATCCGCGCGCTCCAGGTGACCCATGGCTTCGATGATATTGATGCGCTCCGGCGTGTTCAGAACCTTGAAGAAAATGCCGGCGCCTTTGAGCCGCAGGTAAAGCAGCAGGAAATCGATATCGTAGAAACCCCCGAGGCCGGCTTTCAGAGGATGCCCAGCGCCTTGCTCCTTTTCCAATCGCATTCGCATCTGGCGAAGATCGCGCTTGGAGCGGCCGCTCTGCCCGTATCTACGCCAGTCCACTTGCTGCAGGTCGTTCAGGAATTTGGTGGCATGCTCGGTATCGCCGGTAATCGCGCGCGATTTCATATAGGCGATGCCTTCCCACGCCTCCGCATTCTTAGCGAAGTAATCCTTGTAGGATGCCTCCGACTGAACCAGCGCGCCGGCGCTCCCATTAGGGCGAAGCCGCGTATCGACGCTGAACATCAGTCCAGTGCCGGTGTAGGCGGTGATGAGGTCAATCATCCGCCCGGCGACGCGCGTCCAAAAGACTTGTTCGTCCAGATCCTCGTCCGGAAGGACGAACACCAGGTCGGCGTCCGAAGCCAAGTCGAACTCGCGCATTCCAAGCCGTCCCAACGCAACGACGAGAAGCTGGTCGTGGAGTTGGTAGGTAGGGTTTGACGGCGGATGCGATTGAGCAACCTGCTGAAGCGCCATGCGGTAAGAGGCGGCAATGGCGGCGTCGGCCAACTCCGAAGTGTGCTGCAGGGTTTCAAAAACCGGGACGCGCGAGCAAATGCTGGCGGTCTGGATTCGAAACATCTCGCGGCGGAAGAAGCGGCGCAGTCCGGAAATGTCATCGTACTCAGCGGCTTCAGCCAGGTAGCTTCCAGCGGTTTCTGGAAGTCGGCCGAGCTCTTCCATCAGCTCCGGCAAGCGGATCAGCTCCTCGGCGAAGTAGGGGCTGTGCTCAAAAATATCGAGCGTTCGCGCCGCCACCGTACCGTTCGAATCGAGCAGCGCGATCCATTTGGGGTCTTGCGCAATCTTTTCGAGGAAATGCTCGAATGCTCCTGCCCCGCGCCGCAATCCGACGCGTGCCAGCGTGCCGGCAAGCTGTGGCGCTCGCTGATCCAGAAACCGGACCAAATTGCTGGACTCGGGTTGGTCCGGCTCCGGTTCGCCCACTTCGGCGGGCGAAGGTGGGGGCAGGGTGTAGTAACTGGGGCGCTGAGCGTGAATGACCCGGTCGTAGATTTCCTGAACCGCCTCCAGATGAGCGTTCAACTCGTGCATTAGTTTTTCACCAGAGGGAGCACTGCCGAGCTGCGTTGAAGGCATTTTTTGAGCCAGCAGATCGAGTTCGCGAGTGGCGGTGGGCAAGGTGTGGGTCTGGCGATCGTCCGCGAATTGAAGCCGATGTTCGAGGTTACGCAGAAAACGGTAGGCCGAAACGAGCCGGCCATATTCGGCGGCGGAAAGGAGGTCTTTGTCGGCAAGCCGCCCGAGCGCGAGCATGGTTCCACCGTGCCGTACCCAGGGCACGCGGCCGCCGTGCAATCTCTGTAGGCACTGCACTAGAAATTCGATGTCGCGAATACCGCCCGGCGCCAACTTTACATCGAGGGAGGATTTCCCGATCCGGCGGCGATTCAACTTCTCGCTGATGCGTTCGCGCGTGACCGAGACCACTTCGATGGCGGAGAAGTCGAGCGTGGTCGAGTAGATGAGGGGCTCGACGGATTCCAGCAACTCGCGGCCGGTTTCGATATCGCCGGCAGCGACGCGCGCCTTGATGAGCATCTGCAATTCCCAATCGCGTGCGCGGCTCTGATAGTAAGTTTTCGCGCCGTCGAGTGAAATACAGACCTCGCCCAGACTGCCATCCGGCCGCAGACGCAGGTCGACCCGATAACACATCCCCTCGGCCGTGTAGGTGGACAGCAATTCGGTGTACTGGTTCGCAACCTTCTTATAAAACTCTTTGTTCGAGATGCGGTGCTCGCCGTCAGTCTCGCCATTAGCCGTGTAGACGAACATCAGATCGATGTCGGAACTGTAGTTCAGCTCCCGGCCGCCTAGTTTTCCCAATGCTATTACCGACATTCCACACTCGCGCGTCTGGCCGTTGGCATCGACGAAACGCGGCACGCCGTGGCGGGCCACCAGATCGGCGCGGATGCGCTGGTAGCTAACGTCCAGTATCGCGTCGGCGAGATTGGATAGCTCTTCAGTGATCTCCGGAAGATTGCCAAAGCCCCGCGCGTCCCGAAGGAGAATGCGCAGGATCTGCTGGCGCCGAAACAGCGCCAACGATAATGCCATCGACCCGGCTGGCTGAGGTCCGAGAAAAGTGTTAAGGCGCCGATTGTATTCCTCAGCCGACAGCGCGCGGTCGATGTCGGAAAGGTGCTGGAGCCATTGCGGATTCTGAAAGATCTCATCAGCCAGGAAACGGCTGTGAGAAAAGACCGCGATCAGGTTCTGGAGCCCGGACTGCGACCGCGCGAGAGCGTCAAAAGCATCCGGCTTCTGCTGCTTCAAGCCGGCAAGATAATGGACGGCGGCGTCGGGGTCAGCGGAGGAAGACAGCAGTACCTCGATCGTGTTCTGGGATGCGGGAGGGAGGCCGCTTTCCAACGCGGCCATCTCGTCTTGCGCCCGCCGGAGCTGGCGGAACGGGATGGTTTCGAGCAGACTGGACATGAGCTGCTAGACGACTTGGTCTATCAGCTCAATTATATCCTGAGGACGTAACGTTCCTGCTCTGAGCACGCGGGCATAAAATCCGCCGAGGCCCCAGCGAGGCGTGGACGGATCACCAGCCTTCACTTGTGCATCGTAGACAGCTCGATTGATGGAGTGGCCGTAAACGTCGAGAGTGGTACAGGGGGCGCGCAGCTTGGTTAATTCCAGGAAGATGCCGCCTGCCCGGTAGCGCTGGCCCACGCGCATCTGACAGCGGTCGAGTCCGGCGGTGGTCAGATTTTCACCAAGGGCGCCGGGGAAGAGCGGGTAGCCTTGGGCAATCAGCTCTTCGATGCCTTCGGATGTGATCAGAAGCAAAGCTTGGTTCGGGCCGCCATGAATATCGGGATGCGCCCAACGGTCGCCCAGGATGCCTTCAGCAGTGACCTTGGCTTCCGGGATGGGGCGTTTGGGGATGCCGCCGGGCGAGATGTTGATTTGGATGATGGAGCCAGTCATGGGCCGATCAGTTTGTAGTCCACGGGTTGCTAATACAAGCGATTTGCAAACAGTCGAGGACAATTCGTATTTCGTTGAACGGATGTGACTTGTTCGTGCGAATTGTGTGGTTATGACGCCAGGATGGGAGGCTGCCGTCATGGGGCGGTTGGTGGTTGGTCATGCCGATTGGAGTGTAGCAGGGGCGGGGTGTGGAAACGAGGATTGATTATGGTAAGCGGTTGGAACAGATCAAGATTTGGGTACGGTAAGTCTGTGACAACATCGAGGATATCCGGAAGATCGTAGAAAGTTGAGACTCTCCCCCCGAGCCTGATGCCCGGCGAACGATCCAAACCCGATCCTAAGCGGGAAGCTTATCGCGGGGGAGCCGAACGAGGCTAGGTGGTGATCGCCGGACAAAAAGTTCCGATCGAGAAGCCGCGGGTCCGGAACCCTCAAAACAACCGCGAGATTCCCAGGGGCAGTTATGAGCTGTTCCAGCGCGCTTCGCTGGTGGCGGAGACGGTGTGGCGGAAGATCATATATGGTCTCACCATGCGGAGCTACAAAGAAGTAGTGCAGCAATTCGTGATGCCTACGGGCTGGAGAAAAGCACGGGGAGTGAACACTTCGTGAAGCCAGCGGCGTGAAGCTAGAACAGTTGCTTAGCCGTTCGCTGTCCGGCTGGCCGCAACAGCCAAAAGGCCAGGACACGATGCGTGCCGACGGACGTCCCCTTGCCGGCCGCATCTGCCACAGGTGAAACGCTGGCAAGGCACTGATCATCGGCGGCGTTGGGTTGGTTCGGCGTTGTTATTTGCACTTTCAAATCCGGACATCCTCTTTTGAGTCCCAAACTTTTGCAAGCGTAAACATTGTCTATTTTCAATGAGATACGTTATGCAAAAGCCAATCTTACCGGCTTCGATCACGTATTCTGAAAGTGGGAAGAGAGAAGTTCGATTATTGGCGCACTAGTTTGAACGCCGAGATATTCGTCGCCATCGCCGCCCGCCGTTAGCGACCTCACAGGTTGTGCTTCCGACCTTCTTTTCATAGGAGTTGTTGATGGAATCTTGCGAGCGCAAAATCGTCATAGTCGAAGATGAGGGCATTATAGCCGCCGATTTGCAAGGGCGACTCGAACGGGCGGGGTACCAGGTGCCCGGCGTGGCGGCATCGGGCGGGGAAGCGTTACAGATTATCCGCACACAGGCACCCGATTTGGTTCTGATGGACATCCGGCTGGCCGGCGAGCTGGATGGGATACAGGTTGCCGAAAAAGTCCGCAGTGAGTTCAATATTCCAGTGGTTTTTTTGACTGCTTATGAGGACCGTGAGACGCTGCAGCGGGCCAGCCAAACGCAGGCGTTCGGATACATCAAAAAGCCCATCGCTTCAGCCAGCCTGCAGGGCTCCATTGAGATGGCCATCTCGAAACATCGGCAAGAGCGCTACCTGCGCGAGCAAAGGAACTGGCTCACAGCGAGCTTCTCGTCGATGCCCGACGCCGTTCTGGTTACCGACACTTCGGGGCGAATCTGCTACCTGAACCGTATGGCCGAAGAACTTACCGGATGCCTAGTCGACAACGCTCTTGGCCGCTCTTCGGGGGAGCTGCTGGCGTTCACTTACCAGGATGGCAGCAGGGTGCAGGATCCAGTACCGGTCGCGATGCTAGAAGGCAAGCCGGTTTCGTTGCCCAATGATATCTGGTTGCGAGGCCCTGGTGAAGTGCGCCGGGCTATCGAAGGAACCGCCGCTCCGAGGGTGCAGGACGGTCACGTTCAAGGGGTAGTGGTCGTCTTCCAAGACGTAACGCTGCGCCGATTCGAACTGGAGCAATCGTGCCAGGAGAAGAAACACGAGGCACTCTCGCGGCTCGCCGACGGAATCTCCGGCCAACTTCAGTTGGAGCTCAGTACGGTCGCCGAGGAGAGCACTCGCATCATCAAATCCTTGCCGGCCGCCTGTACGTGGCTTCCATCGGTACAGACGATTGAGAGCGCGGCCAGGGAAGCTTTCGCTGTTACCAGCCAGCTGCGCGCATTCGCGCATGAAAGAGAAATCGAGCCGGGACTGGTCCAGGTAAACGAGATTCTCAAACGCCTGGAAGCTGTCTGGAAAGGGGCGTTACCCGGCTTAGTTCTCGACCTGGATGCGGATCAGCGGCCGGTTCAGGCCGATTCTCGAGAACTTACCAGGGCTATCGATCTCATTTTCCAACACGCACACCATTGGATGGACGCAGGCTGCGGCGCAGCCATTGCCGCTTCCAGCGCCGAGTTGGAGGGGCTGGAGAACTGGCTTCGAATCCGAATTACCTACACCAGTACCGGCGAAGACGCCACCGCGATCGAACGTGTATTCGATCCGTCCTGGGACGGCAATTGGGAAGGGCTGCCCTTTGTTTACGGCCTGATAAAACGGATGGGAGGATTGATAAGCGCGCGTACAGAGGAGGGTAAGGTAATCTTCGATATCTATTTGCCGTCCGTCAAAGTAGCTGCCGCCGGCTTGCCGTTGGAGCACTCTGACAAGCCGGCGATCCTTCTAGTTGACGCCAACGCCGAGGCCCGGCGCGTCCTGCACACTCATTTCGAGCAGCACGGGTACAACGTCCTAGAAGCTTGCGATTGCAATGACGCTCTACTGCTGGCCCAATCCTCGGAGCAGCCTATCCGCTTGGTACTCGCTAATCCCGATAAAGAAGATCAACGCCGGGCGGACCTGGTTGGAACCCTGGTGAACGATAAGCCTGGGATTCATCTCCGAATATTTGAGGGTTATCAAGAGCAGCAGCACGCGCTGGAAAGCCGGAATCTGACCAAGTGGGACCTGCTGGAGTGGGCCAACGGAGTCCTCGGAGCGGCGGCCTGGGCGCTGGCTGCCAATTAATCGGGCGGGATACGAACCGTGGAATGGTCTAGACCGTGGACGCGCTCAATGACGGACAAGAAGTGAGATCATGACGGATCCATTGGCCTCTTCTAGTGTGCCAGCCACACCCGGCGTTCGCCTTCCCATCCGCATACTGATCCTGGAAGACCATGCGGATGATGCAGAGCTGATATTGCACGAACTGCGAAGAAGCGGGTTCGAGCCTAGCGGACAACGCCTGGAAACAGAAGCTGAGTTTCTGAGGCTTCTCCAGTGGCCCCCCGACATCATATTGGCCGATTACCAAATGGCAGAATTGGATGCGCCACGCGCGCTGGAATTGCTCCAGGCTCTGCATCTCGACATCCCCCTTATCGTCGTTTCGGGCGCGATCGGCGAGGATCTGGCGGTCGCTATCATGCGACAAGGGGCCACGGACTACATCCTCAAAGAACAGTTTATGCGCCTCGGGCCGGCGGTAAGGCGCGCCTTTGAAGAGAAACAACTGCGTAACGACAAGCGCAAGACGGAACAGGATCTGCGGGCGAGCGAGACCCGTTTCTATTCCTTCATGAACAATAATCCGGCCTTGGCATTCATTAAAGATTTGGACGGCCGTATCCTTTACATCAATAACACTTGTGAACAGGCTTGGAATACGACTTTGGCGGAGTGCCAGGGGAAACTGGATCATGAGCTGTGGCCGGCCGCCCAAGCTGCCGGAATACGGGCCCTGGATCTCTCCGTCCTCGATCAAGGCGAATCGTCGCATGTAGTGGAAGAACTGCCCTCACGCCAGGAGCCGGTTCGTCACTTGCTGACTTTTCGATTTCCATTTGCCGACGCAACCGGATGCCGGTTAATCGGCGGAGTCTCAGTGGACATTACCGAGCGTATGCAGACCGAGAGAGACTTGGCGGCGGCCGTAGCCGAAAAGGAGGTGCTTTTAAAGGAAGTCCACCATCGCGTGAAGAACAACTTGCAAATCATCTCCAGTCTTTTGAACATGCAGGCTGAGCTCCTTTCCGAGCCTGCTCTTAAAGAGGTGCTGCAGGAGAGCCGGCGCCGCGTGGAATCCATGGCTATGATTCATGAGCGGCTGTACAGCGATCAAGATATCGATCACTTGGATTTCCGGCAGTACGTAGACGCGCTGGCCCGCGAGTTATACAACATCTACTTCGTCGATTCAGACCTTGTGAGTTTGCGTCTCGAGCTCGAACCGGTGTCTTTGGAATTGAATCAAGCCATCCCTTGCGGCCTCATTCTGAACGAACTTCTGGCAAATTGCCTGAAATACGCTTTCCCGGATGGCCGCCCGGGCGAAATTCTGGTAGCGCTCCGTCGCGAAAACGAGCGCATTACCTTGCGGGTGGCTGACAACGGAGTCGGGCTGCCTCCGGGGCTGGATTGGCACAACACTAAATCTCTCGGTCTTCGAATCGTTAATATTCTGGCGCGGCAGTTGAAGGGAACGGTGCATCACGATACTGGGGCTGGGGCCGACTTTTCATTGATTTTTGAGAAGGCCGCTAGCCGATCCCCAATTCGTCCACACGCTCGAGCGGCGTCCCGCAACGGCGGCAAATGATGGCTGAGCAGTCGCCACATACCAGCGGGTCCGGCACGCCGGTGTGGCATCTAGGGCAATAGTATTCTAGTTGGGTTTTACTCTCGTTATCGGCCATTCCTGTTACACCATTACCTGTTACACCATTACTTGATACACCATTACTTGATACACTACCAACAGAAGCTCCGCTCGTGACATTGCCTCGCGCTGCCATCTTTGTCCTCGCAGGCTTCCTGGTTTCCTGCTCTCCCGATCCCGCCCGCCCGCCCGCTGTGGGCGAAGCTTATGTCGGACCGGCCAGCTTGAATCTACGCCAGGAATTAGCGCCGAAATCGGCAGTCTCGGGCACTCTCAAACACGGCGAGAAACTTGACATCCTTGAATACCGGCGCCGCTTCGTAAAAGTGCGCAGCTCGCAGGGCGTCGAGGGCTGGACGGATATGCGGCAGCTTCTCACTCCTGAGCAGATGGCGGGTTTGCAGCGCATGGCCGAAGGTGTTTCGCAATATCCTTCGCACGGCGCCGCTTCGGTGTATGAGCCGTTGAACATGCACTCGGAACCGAACCGAGTTTCTCCCAGTTTCTGGCAGGTTCCAGAGAATGCGAAAGTCGACGTTATCGGCCACAAACTCACGCCCCGAGTTCAGGCCGCTCCATCCGCGCCCGCGCCGCCCAAACCCGCGCCGCAGAAGCGTAAGACAAAAGAACGTCAGTCGCAAACGAAACTGCCGCCTCCTCCGCTTCCGCCAGCTCCCAAACCGCCTGCTAACTGGGTGGCTCTTTCGGTTCCAAAAGAAGAGGCGGAAGAGCCGGAGGCGCCCAAGCAGGAACCCAAGCCCGCCGGCCCGATACCGATGGATGATTGGAGCTTGGTACGCACCAAGGACGGCAAGGTGGGCTGGGTTTTGACGCGCATGCTCAATATGGCCATACCGGACGAGGTGGCCCAGTATGCCGAAGGCCATCGCATCACGTCCTACTTCCCTCTGGGGCAAGTTCAGGATGGCGACACCGTAAAAAATAATTGGCTCTGGACGACTATTGTGAAAGGCCTGGAGCCTTACGAGTTCGACAGTTTTCGCGTTTTCGTTTGGAGCCGCAAGCATCATCGCTATGAAACGGCGTACATAGAGCGCAACGTGGTGGGCCACTTTCCGGTGGAAGTGAGCACGTCCGGCGACGCCCCAAGCTTTGCGGTAGTGCTGGAAACGAATGACGGCGGGCTCATTCGAAGGACTTACAGTTTCGATAGCTATCGCATTCGCGTGGTGAAGCGAGAGCCGTACAATCCGCGGCCGGAAGTGGAGGCTCCCAAGGCCATCGCCAATGCGCCGGCGCTGCCTGGGGGGAACGAGGCTTCCCCGTATGCGAGGTTGAAGGAGCGGGTGAAGCGGCTATTTCATTAGCGGCGAGTTTTCGGAACAATCTTGATCTCGAAAAGCTTGGGCCAAAGCTTGCCGGTTACGAACAGGCGGTCACCCAAAACGTCGTAAGCGATTCCATTGAGAACGTCCACTTGCTCTGTTCGATCGGCGGCATCCAAGAGACCAGACAAGTCCACCCAGCCCAGCACCTTTCCGTCGGCTGGAGAGATACGGACAATGCGGTCGGTCTGCCAGACGTTGGCATAAAGCTCGCCGCGGACCCACTCCAGTTCGTTCAGGTAAGTTACTGGCGCGCCACCATCGCGGACCGTGAAGCGGCGCTTTTCCTGGAGCGTGACAGGATCCCAAACTCGGATCTGTGGCGTACCGTCGCTCATATATATCTGAGCGCCATCATTGGCGAGCCCCCAGCCCTCGCCCGGATAACTGAATGACCGCAGCCGTCGAAACGAATTCTGCTCGTAGACAAAACCGGTCTGCGCCCGCCAGGTCAGTTCAATGATTTGTTGATTGATCACCGTGATGCCCTCGCCGAAATATTCTGGCGAGAGTCTGATCTGCTGGACCACCTGGCCAGTTTCGAGCTTCACCTTCCGCAGATCAGAGTGCCCATATTGGCCGGTGCCTTCGTAGAGAAAGCCGGCGCGAAACTCCAGCCCCTGCGTAAACGCGCTGCGGTCGTGGGGGTACACGTGAACCACTTGATAGCCGTCGTGCGGCGTTTGGCACGCCGCGGGTACCAGTATGCAGGCAATCCAAAGGAAGGCGATTCGAGTCTTAGGCATTTAGCAGCACCTTCATTGCTCCGGACTGGGCCGCGCGCCGGAACGCGAGCGGAGCTTTTTTCAAAGGGAGGGCTTCGGAGATCAGGTTGTCTACGCGCACGCCGCGGGTCCGCAGTAGCTTCAGCGCGGGCTCAAAACGGCCGCAACGCGACCCAACCAGCGTGATCTCGTTTACGATGAGCGGCGCGGAGTCAATGCCCACCAGCCCGTGGACCGTCGACTTCATCACGACAGTGCCCCGAGGCCTGGTCATCTTTACGGCTTGCGCCAATCCCAGGCTCGAGCCAGTAGCGTCCACCACCCAATCGTAAAGTCCTTTAGGCGTCGTCTTTCCGATTCGCGCGTCGATGCCAAGAGCCGTCGCAATCCGAAGGTTGTCTTTGTGATGTCCGTATAGGTGAACCTCCGCGCCGTGGGCTTGTAGGACCTGACCGATTAGCAGCCCGAGTTTGCCATCCCCGAGCACGGCCACGGGCGCGCCGGCGGGAATCCGGACTTGATCGAGAATCTCGCAGGCTGCGGCGAGCGGTTCGACGAACACGGCTTCCTCGGTCGAGATCTCGCGCGGCACCCGGTGCAGATTTTGTTCGGGCAGCGTCAGGAATTCGCGAAAAGCTCCGGGATGCTTTACGATACCGAGCACGCTGCGCCGGGGGCAATGACGGCCCCACCCGCGCCGGCACCACTCGCAGGCGCCGCACGCAAGATTGATCTCGCCAACAACACGCTGGCCAATCCAATTTGAATTATCGGCGGCGATTACTTCGCCGACGAATTCGTGTCCCGGGGTTCCACGGAAGCCATAGTAGCCGCGCTGCAATTCCAGATCGGTATTGCATATTCCCCCGCACAGCAGCCGGATCAAAGCAAATCCGTCGGGCCGTCGCGGACGAGGCTGCTCGCGCACGAGGACTGCGCCGTTGTAGAGACAAACCGCGACCATATCGTAGATACTTTAATCATGCTAGCCGAGTTGGCGTGCTTCAAGCAGAAGTGTGGCGCGCGTTTCCCGATTGACGAGCCGATCTACAACTGCCGGACGTGTGGCGCGCTGCTCGAGGTATCTTTTCGCAATGGTCACATCCATGCGGAGCAGTGGAAGAAGACCTGGCGGGAGCGTCGAATCTCGAACGAAGTCTACGATCAGAGCGGCGTATGGCGCTATCGCGAACTGCTGCCGTTCGATGGTTATCATCGGCAAGCGGTGTCGCTGCGAGAAGGCAATACACCTCTTCTGAATGCGCCGCGCGCGGCCGAATACGCGAACCTGCAGCATCTCACTTTCAAGCACCAGGGCTTCAATCCGACCGGGTCATTTAAGGACAACGGCATGACTTGCGGCGTCACGCAGGCGCTTCGGTTGGGCAAGAAGCGGGTGGCCTGCGTTTCGACGGGGAATACCTCGGCGTCAATGGCCGCTTATGCCAGTGCGGCCGGACTGGACTCGATTGTATTCATCCCGCACGGCAACATTTCGTATGGCAAACTGGCACAGGCGCTGGAATACGGCGCGCGAACTCTGCAGGTGGAAGCGAACTTCGATCAGATTCTGGCGCTGGTGCGCGTCCTCGCGGAGCGCCTCGGCATTTATCTGCTCAACTCGATCAATCCTTTCCGTATTGAAGGACAAAAGACGATCATTTTCGAAATGATGGATCAGCGCGACTGGAATCCGCCGGATTGGATCGTACTACCGGGCGGAAACCTCGGCAACACGTCTGCCTTCGGAAAAGCGTTGCGGGAGTTGCGCGATCTCGGATTGATCAGCGTGATCCCGCGCCTGGCCGTGATTCAGGCTGAAGGCGCATCACCCTTCTACGATTTCATGCGGAACGGGGGCGCCTTTCGAAGCCAGCCCGACCCGCATACGCTGGCGACCGCGATCAAGATCGGGGATCCGGTGTCGTGGCCCAAAGCATTCCAGGAAATCGAAGTTTCAAAAGGCGTGGTGGAGAAGGTGAGTGAGCAGGAAATAGCGGATGCAAAAGCGATCATTGGACGCTGTGGAATAGGATGCGAGCCTGCATCGGCGGCGACGCTGGCGGGTATCAAGAAGCTGACTCTAGCCGGAGTGATCAGCGAAAGCGATGATGTAATTGCAGTCCTGACCGGAAATGTTTTGAAGGATCCAGATTATATTTATCGGTACCACACGGGGCAATTGAAAGATCCCGAAGGCGGAAACATCGAGTCGCGTTTTGGGAATAAGCCGATTGTCGCGCCCAACGACGCGGACGCGATCGCCAGGATTTTAGAAAGCTAGCTAGCGGCCTCGGCGACCGCCACCACCTTCACGCCGGCCGCCGCCACCTTCGCGGCGTCCACCGCCACCACCGCCACCTTCGCGCGGCACCATGGGACGAGCTTCGTTGACGACCATCGCGCGGCCCATCAGGTCGCGCCCATTGCAAGCCTCGATGGCGCGGTTGGCCGCTCCATCGTCATTGATTTCCACGAATCCGAATCCGCGAGCCTCGCCGGTGAAGCGGTCGCGCATCACATTCACGCTGTCGACAGTGACGCCAGCCTGCGTAAAGAAATCCGTTATATCGGCCTCGGTGGCCGCATAGGGGAGGTTCCCTACAAATAGTTTCATTGAAGTCTCCTTGGCATCTTCACAACAGAGGCAGGTTTACGACCGCGGACTCGAGATCACCGAGAGGGCCTAAGCCGGGGGGAAAGACTGACTCCGAAAACATTATATTAGTTTGCCAAAACCGTCCGGCAGTGTCAAAAGACGCGTCAATAAAGGGCGGGCTGGTTTTAGATGTAGGCTAGCGGGGCGTGATGAGGCCGCCGAGTTTATCCTGCTCGGACGCCGTGCTACGCGGAAAGCGGGGCGAAAATGCCTCCAAATATTTCAAGCCGGCGCCGGTATTGTAGAGCAGGATTCGTTCCTCAGGTTTTAGAAATCCATTGGCCAGCAGTTTCTTCAAAGCTGCCACACAAGCGCCGCCTTCCGGCGCGGCGAAGATGCCCTCGGCGGCGCCGAGCTCGAGCGAAGCGTCCAAGAGCGCTGAATCGCTGACGGCTATCGCGGTCCCGCCACTTTTTCGGATGGCATCCAGCATCAGAGCATCGCCCAGCGGCTTGGGCACGCGCAGACCGGCGGCCACGGTCTGAGCATTTTCCCAGAATTGGGTTTTCGACTCGCCGCGCTCGAATGCCCGCACCACGGGCTGACAGCCTTCGGTTTGCACAGCGATCATTTTGGGTCGCTTGCGAGAGATCCAGCCCAGCGACTCCATCTCGCCGAACGCTTTCCACATACCAATGAGGCCGACGCCGCCGCCGGCGGGATAGAAGATAGCGTCCGGCAGCGTCCAATCGAACTGCTCGGCCAGCTCATAACCCATGGTCTTCTTACCTTCGATACGATACGGCTCTTTGAGGGTGCTGACATCGAACCAGCCTTCGGCGTCTTTGCGCTCGTTGACGATGCGGCCGCAATCGCTGATCAGGCCGTCCACCAGAGTGACGTTTGCTCCGAACGCTTTGCACTCGATGAAATTGGCTTGCGGAACGTCGCGAGGCATGAAGATGAAGGCTTCGATCCCGGCTGCGGCGGCGTAGGCTGCCATGGCGCTGGCGGCGTTGCCGGCCGAAGGAATCGCGACTCTACGGATACCGAATTCGACCAGCATAGAGACGGCGCAAGAAAGCCCCCTGGCCTTGAACGATCCAGTCGGATTGATGCCGTCGTCTTTGACCCACAGATCGCGGGCGCCAATCCGCGCTCCCAGCTTGCTGGTTTTAATCAGCGGCGTCATGCCCTCGCCGAGGGTAACAATGGACGAGTCGTTTCGCACCGGCAACACGGGACGATAGCGCCACATGTTGGAAGGACCCTTCGAGAGCGATTCGCGGCTCCACGTAGCGCGCGTTTTTTCGAGGTCGTAGAAAACCAGCAAAGGTCCACCGCACTCGCATAAGTTGTGAGCTTTTCCGGCTTCGCGGCGCTTTCCGCAGACGCTGCATTCCAAGTGAGTAACAGTGGTCATGTTCGAAATTCCGATGATAGCAATCCATCGCAAAAGGCGTGGCGTGCGAGATTGGTAACAAGCATGGCTAGCCAGCGCGGACGTTGGGTGCGGACGATCGCAATCGGTGTCTTTGTGGTGGTGATAGCGCTGTACACGGCGTGCGCGATGTGCGTCTTGGGGTTGCGTTGGATCGATCCGCCAACGACAACGGTGCAGATAGAACGCCGGCTAGAGGCAATGCGTCTGCGTCGCGCTTACAAAAAACGCTACGATTTCGTGCCGCTGCGCCGAATTGCGCCGGTGCTGCAGCATGCCGTGATCTCCGCTGAAGACGGGCGGTTTCGCCAGCATCACGGGTTTGACTGGGTGGAAATGCAAAAGGTTCTCGAGGACGATATCAAGCGCGGCAGGATAGGCCGTGGAGGATCAACGATCACGCAGCAGTTGGTAAAGAACCTATTTTTGACCACGGAGCGGTCGTTTCTTCGCAAGGGCGCGGAGTTTGCGTTGGTGCCGACGGTGGAGGCGCTGCTTGGCAAAGATCGAATTCTGGAACTGTATTTGAATGTGATCGAATGGGGGCCCGGAATTTACGGAGCTCAAGCAGCCTCCGAGTATTACTACCACCTGCCGGCCATCGGAGTAAATCGCGAGCAGGCGGCGCGTCTGGCTGCGATCATTCCGGCGCCGTTGAAGAGAAAGCCGGAGCGAATGAACGACTACAGTGAAGAGATCTTGAACCGGATGGCGCGAGTGGGCTGGTAATCAGCGGGGCTCGAGGCCCTTGGTTTTGAAAATCCGCGCGGCCTCTGGTCCCACCAGGAAACCAATGAGCGCCTGGGCGCCTGGCATATCCTTCGCGGCCACGCTGGCAGCGGCTCCAAAGTGGATATCGTAGCGGAATTTCCCCGGTAGTGATCCGAGGATTTCGACGCCGTGAACGGGAACGATTTCGCTGAACAAGGTGATTACCATGGCAGCCCGGCCTGACGCGACGCTTTCGGTAGCGGGTCCGGACCCTTCAGCCAGGATTATTTTGGGCATGACATCCGCGGAGATACCTAAGCGCTCGAACATCTTCTCGATATAAGGTCTGCTGGCGCCATCCTGCGGATAAGTAATTGATTTGGCCTGCTGCAAGGTCTGTTTGAGCGCGTCAGTCGTATGTATATCCGGCTTGACCGCACCCGCCCGGATTCCGATACCTAGCGTGGAATGCGCCACGTCGGCGCGCGAGGCGCTGGCGAGCTTACCCTCTTTAATCAGGTCCCCAATGGCTTCAGTGCTGATGATAGTGACATCGAAGGCTTCGCCCGCTTCGATCTTCTTCTTCACGCCCGCGGTGGAATTGAACTGCAGCGCCAGCGGATGGCCGATCGCACGCTCGCATTGCGGCTGAAGCTCCTCTAAAGCGGCCTTCATACCGTTGGAAACCAGGACGCGAACGGGTGTTCCCTGGGCGGCGGCCTCCGGAGTGCAAAGTAAAGTAAAGCCGATTGTGGCCGCGACGAAGGCCGTTGCGAATAATCGTATGGTCACTGCCGTATTATAGGCATCTAGACCACGCGTCGTGCCGCGCTCCGGCCGGCCTTGCGCCTGGGTCCGAACGACCGGACATGCCGTTGCGGCGGGCGCGAAGTGGATGGAATGACAATGACGTTGGCGTGTTGTTTCTGCTCGCGAGCGACGTCGGACGAGACCTGGCGCCGCACCAGCCGGGTATCCAGGGTGCGCTCAATATGCGCAATGTCCGCGCGCTCAGAGGGCGTGGCGAAAGTTGAAGCCGTCCCGTGGGCCCCTGCGCGGCCGGTGCGGCCTACCCGGTGAATGAAGTCCTCCGGCACTTGCGGGAGGTCATAATTCACAACGTGAGAGATCCCTTCGACGTGAATACCGCGGGCTGCGACGTCGGTGGCTACGAGAACACGATAGTCTCCCTGTTGGAACCCGCGCAGCGCCTCATTGCGTTGATTCTGGCTGCGGTCGCCGTGGATGGCCGCTGTATTTATGCCGCCGCGCGCGAGCTTTTTCGACAACCGGTCCACGCCGCGCTTGGTGCGCGCGAATACCAGGAAAGACCCCTGCTCGTGGCGCAGCATCTTTTGAAGCAGACCCAGCTTGCGGTCCTGCTCGACTTCGTAGAGATGCAGATCTACCTGCGCGATGGGCTTGGTGACGGAACCGACTGCGACGCGCACCGCGTTTCGAACGTGCGCCTCTACCAGGTGCTTTACCGAGCTTTCGATGGTCGCTGAGAAGAACATGGTCTGGCGGTCGGAAGGAGTAGCGGCCATGATCCTTTTGATGGTGGGCAGAAAGCCCATGTCGAGCATGCGGTCCGCTTCATCGAGAACCAGGATGCGCACAGCGCTGAGATCGATGAGTTTCCGTCCGAGGAAATCGAACAGCCGCCCCGGAGTGGCGATCAGCACATGTGCGCCCTTTCGAATGGATTGCAGCTGTGTTCGCTCGTTGAGACCGCCCACGACGACGGCGGCGCGGATGCCGGTGCCGGCGGCCATTTTGGCGAAGGTCTCGTTGATTTGGATGGCCAGTTCGCGCGTCGGGCTGAGGATGACGGCGCGGATGCCGGAATTGGATGGCTGTTTCGAGAGCAGATGGACGATGGGCAGGACGAACGCCAGCGTCTTGCCGGTGCCGGTTTGCGCCGTAGCGACGACGTCGCTTCCCGCCAGGGCCGGTCCGATGGCCAACGCTTGAACGGGCGTAGGTTCAGTAAAGCCGTGCTTTGCCAGATTGCTCTTTAAGGGAGCGGAGAGTGAGAATTCAGAGAAACTTTTCATTTAGGTTTTGAGGATGAGAATCGGCGAGCCGGCTACCAACGTAGGGAGAGGGGGTTGCGGATCAACTTCCAGTAGCCCCGATTATACCGCATATGTCCTTCAACGCACAATCTTGGCCTCCAGCTGAGCCCACCGAGCGTAGAATTCCTCAACACGGCGTTGGGCATCCTGTACTTTTTCATAGGCCTCAGTCACCCGCTCGGCATCCGACGCGGCCACTTCGAGTTCCCGCTGGCGGGCGGCCAGTTCCTGTTCCGCTTCCAAAATCCGGGCCTCCATGGCATCCCACTCGCGCTGCTCCAGGTAGGCCAACTTCCTTTTGGGACCTTCGGCGGGGGCGGGCAGTCGCGGATCCTTTTCCACGGCTTTCTCGGCGGACGGTCTACTTCGCGAGGCCTCCCATTGTGAGTAATCCGCGAAGGCGCCGCCCTCACCGCCATCCAGACCGATGACGATGGTGGAAACGCGATCCAGCAAATATCGATCGTGGCTGACCAGGACCACGGCGCCAGAAAAATCGAGCAGGCTGTCCTCCAGGACCTCCAGCGTGGGAATATCCAAGTCGTTGGTCGGTTCGTCGAGCAAGAGTAAGTCCGCGGACGCCAGCATCAGCCGGGCGATCATCACGCGCGCCCGCTCGCCGCCCGATAGCCTCGATACCGGCATATCAAGCTGCTCATCGCGGAAGAGGAATCGTTTGGCCCATCCGGCGACATGGATCGGACGGCCGCGGTAAATTACCGAATCTCCATCCGGGCACAACGCACGACGCAGGCTGGTTTCCAGATCGAGATGCGCGCCGCGGTCCTGCGCGAAGCTTACGATTTGCAACCGGTCGGCCCGCTGGATGGTTCCTTCGTCCGGCTCCATGGCTCCTTCGAGTATCTTGAGCAGGGTGGTCTTGCCGCTCCCGTTCGCTCCTACCAGCCCTACACGAACACCCGGCGCAAGAATCAGGTTCAGATTTTGGAAAAGCCTGCGTCCACCGAGCGTCTTCCCGATTCGGTCGGCCTCAATCAAGCGCTTGGTGCTTCGATCCGATGCGGTGAAGTCGATTTGTGCCGTGGCCGTACGGCTGCGTGTAGTGGCGGCCGCGAGTTCCTCGATGAGCCTTCCGGCCGAATCCACTCGGGCTTTTGACTTGCCGGTTCTCGCTTTCGGCCCACGCCGGAGCCACTCTACCTCGCGCCGCACCTTCGTCGCCAGCGACTCCTGCTGCTTGGCCTGGACTTCCAGAAACTCCTCGCGCCGTTCGAGAAATTCGCTGTAATTCCCTTTTACCTGAAACGTGCCTTGCGGGTAGACCCGGTTGATCTCCACCATTTGGTTGGCGACGTTCTCGAGAAAGTAGCGGTCATGAGTGACAACCAGGCAAGTGTTCACGGTTTGGATCGCAGTCTCGAGCCACAGAATGCCTTCCAGATCCAGGTGATTGGTCGGCTCATCCAGGATCAGCACATCCGGCGAGGTGACTAGCGCAGCCGCGATGGCGAGCCGTTTCTTCCATCCACCCGAGAGGGCAGCGGCCGGAGTATCCGCGGTATCGAAGCCAGCGCGGTCGAGCATAACGCCCGTGCGGACTCGCTTTTCTTCTTCCTCGAGATGTAGCTGCTCCACGGCCGCCCGAAGAATGGAGCCGACCGTGTCGTCCGGACCAAATAGCGAATCTTGTGGGACATAGGCCAGCTTGGTCTGTTTTCTTAGTGCACGGAACCCAGCGTCGGGCGCTTCATTCCCTGCCAGAATCTCCAGCAAAGTGGTCTTGCCGCTGCCATTGGGCCCAATCAGACCGGTACGGTCGCCCTCCGAAAGACTCAGCGAAAGATTGTCAAAGAGGACTCGCGCACCGAACGCCCTGCGGAGAGCCACGCCACTTAACAGAACGGCCATCTGTTTCCAGCATGGCATTGCGGATACCCGCCGGGCCACTCTCACATGCGACATAATGGGAAACGCCGAGGAGAGGAGGCCACGATGCCTAACTTGCAGTTTCGTGCCACTGGGCTGGTTGCAGCGATTATTGCCGTATTTTCTTGCGCGAGTCTCAACGCGCAACAACTGGGAAGCATTAGCTTCCCGACGTCCGGCACCGCCACCGCGCAGCCGAAATTTATCGAGGGGGTGAAGGACCTTCACAGCTTCGAGTTCGATGAAGCGGCGGTGGCTTTCCATGAGGCGCAGCAAATAGATCCGAACTTCGCTCTGGCTTACTGGGGCGAGGCGATGAGTTACAACCATCCGCTATGGGCTCAACTGGATCTGCCCGCCGCAAAGAAAGCGCTGGAGCGGCTGGCGCCGACATTGGAAGGACGTCTCGCGAAGGCGCACACGGATAAGGAAAAAGCATATCTGGAAGCGGTGAATGAGCTGTTCTACGCTCCCGGCGACAAGCTGGCGCGGGACAACGCTTACTCGGACGCGATGGCGCGGCTATACGAGCGCTGGCCGGCAGACAATGAGGTCTCGATTTTTTACGCGCTTTCGCTGCTTGGCTCTGTGAGGCCTGCCGATAAAGGATTCCGGCGGCAAGCACTAGCGGCCTCGCTGGCCTTCAAAGTATTTCAGGAGAATCCAAATCATCCCGGCGCGGCGCACTTCATTATTCACGCCTTCGACGATCCGGATCACGCGATTCTTGCCCTGCCGGCGGCGCGTGTTTACGCCAAGATCGCGCCGGCCGCGCCGCACGCGCTGCACATGCCGTCGCATATCTTTGTCCAATTGGGCATGTGGCAGGATGTGGTTGCTTCCAACATCGTGGCCCATCAGGCCGCGGTGGATTTGATCGCACGAATGCACCTTCCGGAAGGACGCGAAGATTTTCATACCTTATCGTGGCTGGAGTACGCAAACCTGATGCTCGGGAAGTTTGACGATGCGCGCAAGAACGTGGATCTCGCGAAGCAGTCTGCTGACCGAAATCCGAAGAACGCAAACATCGGACAGCAGTACCATACCATGCTGGCCCGCTACATCCTGGAGACCGGCAAGTGGGAAAAAATCCCGCTGGAGGGCGCGAAGGAAGCGGGAGCTGACCACGAGTCGATGCCCGGCATGCCTGGCATGGGCACGCGATATGCGGGAGAAGGCGCGTGGATCTTTATCGCCGGCCTGAGCGCCGCCAAGATGGGGGATGCGAACGGAGCAGATCAGGCGCGCGCCAAACTGAGCGCCATGCGGAAGAGCGTGGAATCGGGAGGCGACGCCTACGCCGCGAAGCCGTTCGCCGTCATGGAAAATGAGGTCGCTTCGGCAGCGCAACTGGCACGTGGACAAAAGGCCGAGGCGGTACGCCTGGCCAAGGAGGCAGCCGATATCGAATCGACTTTGGCCGCGCCATCCGGGCCGCCGGAACCGATCAAACCGGCGCTGGAGTTTTACGGCGAGGTCTTGTTAGATTCCGGCCGGCCGGCCGAAGCTGCCACGGCGTTCCAACAGGAGTTGCTGCGAACTCCCAAGCGAACCCCGTCAGTAGAAGGGCTCGCGCGTGCCACTGGCAAAGGCGCGGGCGCCGCGACCGCCGCGAAAAGGTAGCCAAACATGCGAAGGGTTCAACTGTTGTTCTCCTTCGCCACGCTGGCGCTCGGCTCGCTAACGTTCGCCGCCGACGGCCGTCCAAGGATTCGCGCGGTGACGGCGTTTATCGAAATCGACCGCAACAACTACGCCGCCAAAATCGAAGAGACGCAGAAGTTTTTGGCCGTCGCTAAGGAAGCCTTGAACCGAGCCGGGTTCGAGGGCGCGGGCGGAAGGATCACAACTCAGCCTTTCCCGGTTTACACCAAAGGCCTGCAGCACGAGGAAGCGATCGAGCTGATCCGCAAGCTGCGGGAATCGGCTTCGAAGGGGCGCACGGGGCTCAACATCGGGGCGGCGATGCTGAACGACAACGACGACACGGCGCCAGTCGCGTTGCTAGCCGACATCCTGGCATCGGTCAGCGTCAACGCCAACTTGATCATCGCGGACGACCGAGGCATTCATTGGCGCGCGGTCGGTGCAGCGGCCAAGCTGATAAAAGAGGTCTCGCAGCGTAGCCCGCATGGCGACGGCAACTTCAATTTTGGTGGGATCGCGATAATGAAACCGTACGGGCCGTATTATCCAGGGTCTTATCATCTCGGCAAGGGTCACGCGTTCGCGCTAGCGATGGAAGGGGCGAATGTCGTGGCCGATGTCTTCGCGCGCTATCACGATCCCCGCGAAGCTGAAGAGCATCTCTCGGAAGCCTTCACCAAATATACGAAGGAAGCCGAGACGGTGGCGATGCAGGTGGCCGCGAGCACGGGCTGGACTTACGAAGGGATCGATGCGACGCCAGCGCCCTTGAAGGATATCTCGATCGGCGGGGCCATCGAATCTTTCATCGGCGGCCCGTTTGGTTCCAGCGGAACGCTGACTGCGTCTGGTATCATTACGCGCGCCGTGCAGTCGACGCCGGTGAAACGGACAGGCTATTCGGGATTGATGATTCCTGTGATGGAAGACAATCTGTTGGCTCGGCGGTGGGCGGAGGGCACCTATAATCTGGACTCGATCCTGGCTTACTCGGCCGTTTGCGCGGGTGGCGCGGATACAGTGCCGCTGCCCGGCGACGTGAGCGAGGAACAGATCGCGCGGATCCTCGGAGATGTCGCGTGGCTAGCCTACAAATGGAACAAGCCACTCGCAGCGCGGCTGCTCCCGGCGCCAGGAAAACAGGCGGGCCAGCAGACGGAGTTCTCGGGCGGCGCTTTGACCAATACAATTGTTCAGCCGCTGGTGGGATCGAAGCGCTAACGAGCCACGGTAACTGTCCGGCCTGTCTTGGCAGATTCGAAAACGGCCTCGATTACCGCCATGTTCGCGATGGAATCTTCGAGCGGTGTCGGCACTTCGCCGCGGCCGCGAACGGCTTGGGAAAAAAGATCGCCCTGGATGGTGTATTGGTCGACGATTGGAAACTCTTCCACTCTCACACCTCGGCCCCACAAATCTGCGTCTTTGTCCACGAACAGGCGAGTCTTTTGATCCGGCGGCGCGTTGAAGGGCACTTCGATTTCGATGCGGCCCTTGGTGCCGAGAATCTGGATCTTCTGGTAGGGCACAAGCTGGGTGCTGCAGGTAAACGCACAGTGGCCGGAAGGAAACGCGAGCAGCACGGAGCTAAGCCGGTCAGTCTGCATTTGCGGATCACGGTCGATCACTGCCGACACCGTTTCTGGCTCGCGGCCGAAAAGAAAACGCGAGATCTGGATCGGGTAGCATCCGATGTCCATGATGGCGCCCCCGCCGAACTCAAGTTGATTGCGGATGTTGGCAGGATCGCGATTGAAATAGCTATAAGCGCCTACAACGGCACGCAACTCGCCGATTTCTCCTGACTGAGCGAGTTCGCGGGCGCGCAGCCATTGCGGATGGGTTCGGACCATGAAGGCTTCGCCGATCTTTACCCCAGTGCGGTCACGAGCGGCGATGAGGGTCCGGCACTCGGCGACGCTCAGGGCGATGGGCTTTTCACAGAGCACATGCTTTCCGGCCTCGGCGGCGCGGATGGACCACGAAACGTGCAGGTGGTTGGGTAGCGGGTTGTAGATGGCTTCGATCTCAGGATCTGAAAGCAGCTCTTCATAGGAGCCGAATGCTTTGCGGATTCCGAGCTTGCCGGCGGCGGTCTTGGCTTTGTCCAAATCCCTCGAGGCAATCGCGGCTACTTCGCACCAGTCGCCCTTTTGCATTGCGGGGATAACTTTGTTGGTTGCGATTTTGGCGACGCCGAGAACGCCCCAGCGGACTTTTTCCGGCACAGTTCGGTCAGGCATACTGCGAGTGTCGCAGAAGTTGGGACGGGGCTACTTCTGGGCAGTGGTCTGCCGGGGCTCTTCGTCGAGCGTGAAGGTGATGCCGGAGTACTGCATCTCCTGCCAAGTCTGCTCGCCCCAATGTACAGCTACCTTGGGATCAGGATTAGACGGATTGTTGAGCGAGTTGTCGTAATGGGCAGTGGCTTCAAGGCGCGATCCCTTGGGAACGGCCAGCGGAGTAGTGAAGACGTAGTAGGTCTGCCAGTTGAAATCGTATTTCGGCACCGATAGGACGACTGATGAGCGGCCATCGGGATAGACGAGCCGATACTCCCAGCTCTTGCCGCGCAGATGGGTATGCGGGAACAGCGCTGTAATATGTGAATCCTGGTTGAACTCGATGGCGGAATCGACCTGTTTGTTGCCTTCGCCGGGCTCCAGCACGAACGTCGCGTTGACAAAGGCGCTGTTGCGAACTTCGCGCTGAGGCGGCTCTTTGGCGAAGATGAATCCGACGCTCGAAACGTCGCTGGCCGGAGTGCCGTTGGCGGTGTAGTGTACCTGGAAGGTTAGCACCGAGCCGGCCTTGATAAGCATCGCCGCGCCGGACTGGAACGTCATCGCGTTGGTGCCGGGCGCGGTGGTGGCGATCAGGACACCGCGAGTGCGAGCCAACGCAGCATTACTGTCGAACGGCTTCTGTCCTTCTTTAGGTGCTGGCGGCTTCGGCACAACAGTAGTGAAAGCCGACGGAGGTGGTGTGCCGCCGGGTTCTTTCGAGAAAACCAGGATGTGGTGCACGACGCCGCGCACTCCGGGTTTCACCTCGATGGATTGCACCCACTTGTCTTCTGTGAAATTGGTGGGCATCTGGAAATATTGGTAGTCGATGGTGCCAGAGGCAGGCACGTCAAACGGCTTCACCATGTTGACCACAGCATCCGGCTGGCCGATTTCCCAACCTTCGACGAACTTGGGAGCTGGCGGCAAGTCTTTCGGGTTGCCTTGCGGGGAGCCACCATCGGCCCAGGCGACCAGGGTTTCCTTTTCTTGATCGGTGAGACGGCGATCGTTCGCGAAAGTGCCACGCGGCTCGACGGCATGCCAGGGCGGCATTTTGCCGAGCGCCACCGCGGATCGAATGGCCTTGGCCCAGGGCCGGGCGTCTTCGTATGTGAGCAGCGACATGGGAGCGATGTCACCCGGGCGGTGGCAGCCGGCGCAGTTCTTGTTCAAGATGGGCGCGACATCTTTCGTATAGGTCGGCGTCGCGGCTGGTTGAGCAAATTGCGCCGCAGCCAGAGCCAGGAGTAACGTGGCGGGCGCTACTGAGCCGGTTAGGCGAGTCTTCATAGAAGTTCCTCCTGTTTTTGCTGCTTTCCAATATTATTGCATAAGAAACATGTTGACAGATTGTAATCCCTCTTTCATACTAGTTCCGTTTAAACAGTCGGCTCCGTTGCCGGCCGTCGCGTGGGTAACGGGAATGGTATCGGTTTCTTCTTACTCGACGAGCGGCCTAATCTTCTGACTTTTTGGAGGCAGAGATGCGTGTTAGTCGCTGGACGTGTGCCGCTGCTGTGCTTTTGTTGGCGGTCCATTTTGTATCGAGAGGCGCCACAACGGGGAACTCCACCGCCCAGTTGCTGTCTGAACTGATTCGCATCGACACCAGCAACCCGCCCGGCAATGAAGGCAAGATTGACGAGCTGCTGGCCGCCAAGCTGAAACCACTGGGTTTCGCGATCGATATCATCCCTACTCCCCAACCGGGAAAATCGGTTCTGTTCGCGCGACTTAAAGGGGATGGCAGTGCGAGGCCAGTCCTGATCGCGTCCCATGGTGACGTGGTGGGCGTGGAGCGCGAGAAATGGACGGTCGACCCCTTCGCCGGTTTGATCAAAGACGGCTACGTGTGGGGGCGGGGCGCAATCGACTTCAAAGGCGGCATTGCCGTCTTCGCCGAAGCAGTGATGCGGCTGGCACAGAACAAGATTCCCCTCAAGCGAGATGTGATCTTCCTAGTTGAAGCGGACGAGGAGGGTGCGCAGTACAACACTTCGTGGCTGGCGGAATCGCACTGGGACAAAATGAACTGCGAGTTCGCGCTCAACGAAGGCGGCTGGATCATGAAGCGGCCGGACGGCAAGGTTCGCTACGTGAGCATTTCGACCCTGGACAAATCGGGCCTGTCGTTGGTGCTGACAGCCCATGGAACTTCCACCCATTCTTCGATGCCGCGGCCCGACCAAGCCATCTTCCGCTTATCGAAAGCGATGGCCCGGCTGGCCGACTACGACACCAAACCTGAATTGACAGCCAGCACTCGTCAATTTTTCCTGACCCTCGGCAAGACCAGCGAGCCGCCGATGTCGACCTACTTCAACAACCTGGTGAACAGCAAAGATCCGGCCTTGATTGCACAGGCGGACAAGGAAATCAGCAAAGACATCCTGCTGCACGCGATCATGCGCAACACCATCGCACCGGTGCTGATGCAGGCCGGTTTCCGCGGTAATGTAATTCCGGGCTCGGCCGAAGCAACCATCAACTTCCGGACCATTCCCGGAACCACTGCCGAGGACTTGGCGGCCGAGATCAAGAAAGTGATTAACGATCCGAACGTGGACGTCGCGCCGCCGCGCGACCCTACCGGAACCATGCGGCGATACGCAAGCATGACGTCCGGCATGAAAGACTCGTCGACAGATAACGGGCTTTATCAAGCCTTGGTGCATAGCTCCGGCAAGGTGTGGCCCGGTGTGCCCGTCACGCCCTATCTTTTCCAAGCCGGCACTGACGCGTTCGCGTGGCGCAGCCGAGGTGTGCCAGTTTACGGAATTTATCCCTATCCAATATCGAACGACGATTTGAGTCGAATGCATGGAAATGATGAACGTGTCCCGGTGGACTCGCTCGAACAGGGAACCAACCTGATCTATCAAACGCTGCTGGAGGTCGCGGCAAAATAGGGCAACAGACCGGAATCACCGGCCCGTGGCCGATCCATCGCGCGCGACCATCGCGTCCGGCCGGCGCTGTCGGCACTGCCGAAGCACACCTAAGCGCCCCGCCCCCCGGCAGCAGTTCGATTGTATTAAGCGCCGGGCGCATGGTAGCCTCACTTGCATGACACTCCGGGGGGTTCTAATGCGACTTGCCTGCCTGCTGGTATCGATTTCGTGTGCTGTGGCACAAGGCCCTGCCGCTGGCCGCCGCCAGTTTGAGAGCCGTTGTGTAGCCTGCCATGGTGGCGATGCTAACGGCGGCGAGCATGGCCCGGCGATCGCCTCGCGGATTTGGTCGTACGATGACGCAGGTCTCGCAAAGTTTATACGCGCCGGCCGGCCAGATGCAGGGATGCCCGCCTTTCACTTTACAGACCTTGAAATGCGCGATCTGGTCCGCTTTCTCCGCACCGTTGAACGGCCGCCTAGTGAACCGACGGTCCGAGGCAAAGTCGAAAAGTCGAATGGCGAGATGTTGGAAGGCTTGGTTATGAACCAGACTCCGGATGACATGCAGATGTTGACCGACGATCATCGTTTGCATCTCCTTCGCAGATCGGGCGATCGGTATCGAGAAGTGACGTCCCAGGCCGACTGGCCGGGGTACAATGGCGAACCCGGTGGCAGCCGCTACAGCAAACTGTCGCAAATTAACGGGTCGAACATCTCCCGCTTGGCCCCGCGCTGGATCTTTCCAGTCCCAAATACCGGCAATCTGCAGGTCACTCCAGTGGTGGTTGAGGGCGTGATGTATGTGACCATCGCCAACGAATGCTGGGCGCTCGACGCGGGCGACGGCCGCGCCATCTGGCATTACCAGCGCAAACGTACGCAGGGCTTGGTCGGCAATGCGGCCGGCGGCATTAACCGCGGAGTCGCCGCGGCTGGGGACCGCATCTTTATGGTCACCGACAATGCCCACATCATCGCTCTTCAGCGCAGCAGCGGGGAACTGCTCTGGGAAACCGAAATGGCCGACTGGCACCAGAACTACAACGCCACGTCGGCGCCGCTGGTGGCTGGGAATCTGGTAATCAGTGGAACGGCCGGCGGCGATGAGGGAGTCCGAGGCTTCGTGGCTGCCTTCGATCAGACAACGGGTAAGGAGGCGTGGCGATTTTGGACCGTGCCAGGAGCCGGAGAATCTGGCTCCGAGACCTGGAAGGGCAAGGGCATCGCGCATCCGGGAGGATCCACGTGGCTGACCGGCACCTACGACCCGGAACTCGGCACAGTGTACTGGCCCACTGGCAATGCCGGTCCGGATTTCGACGGCGACGAGCGGCAGGGCGACAATCTGTACACCGCTTCGGTGCTCGCTTTGGACGCCAAGAGCGGCAAGCTGAAGTGGTATTTCCAATACACGCCTCACGACGTGTGGGACTGGGACGCGGCTCAAACTCAAGCGCTGGTGGATGCTACGTGGAATGGAACGCCGCGCAAGCTGCTGGTGCATGCGAACCGTAATGGTTTCTTCTACGTGCTCGATCGCACGACCGGCAAACTGCTACTTGCGAAGCCATTCGTGAAAAAGCTGACGTGGGCGAGTGAGATCGGCGCGGACGGGCGCCCGGTGTTGAAGCCGAATCAAGTACCGACTACGGAGGGCAATACCATTTGTCCACCGATCGAGGGCGCGACCAATTGGTTTTCGACGTCTTACAGTCCCGCGACCGGGTTTTACTACATTCAGGCGCTCGAAAAATGCGGCGTGTACACGAAGATCGACATGGAGTGGAAGGCCGGAAAGGGTTATATGGGCGGCACAACTCGCAACGTGCCCGGCGACAATTCGCTCAAGGTTCTGCGCGCGATCGACATCCACACCGGCGCCATCGCCTGGGAGCTGCCGGAACCGGGCCAGGCTGAATCGTGGGGCGGAGTGCTGGGTACGGCGGGCGGGTTGGTGTTCTTCTGTGACGACAGCGGCGCGTTTGGGGCCGCCGACGCTCGCAGCGGGAAACGCCTATGGGAGTTTCAGGCCAACCGTCTGTGGAAGGCGTCACCGATGACGTACATATTTGACGGGAAGCAGTATGTGGCCGTAGCGTCCGGCCAGTCCATCATCGCATTCGGACTGGTGGATTGATCTGGTCCCCGGGCGGGACTTGAACCCGCACTCCCGGTGCCGGAAAAAGGATTTTAAGTCCTCTCACTGTTGTTTCTAAGTATATAAAGCAAAAAGCGTTACGTTTCGTAAATGTGAAACTGTGTAAGTTTCCGTGTAACTTTCGTCCTTTCCCGGATGTCTTTCGCCACGCATATCTTCTGGCATGAACCGTTGACAAAGCAGGTTTCGGGTATACAATCAAGTTAGTTATCTGACTAACTAAGGACTGAATGCTAAAGACGAAAACGGACAAACGATCGCGGCTGATTCAGACCGCCGTGAAATTGGCGTACCGGCATGGCTTCAGGACGACGAGTCTCGCCGATATCGCGGAAGCCGCCAAGGTTCCGGTGGGGAACGTTTACTACTACTTCAAGACGAAGGATGAGATCGGCGAGGCGATCGTGGAGCAACGTTTATTGGAATTGCGGACGCTGCAGGAACAG
>Ga0210401_10000669_pt1 | contig 41633 bp, 33 predicted proteins | sample IncBWH32MmetaG_FD_150866 | JGI IMG/M metagenome (GOLD analysis project Ga0210401, IMG submission 150866) | Forest soil microbial communities from Barre Woods Harvard Forest LTER site, Petersham, Massachusetts, United States - Inc-BW-H-32-M | ecosystem: Environmental > Terrestrial > Soil >... | reverse complement strand
AAGCGGTGGACGCGGTGATGAAGTTGGGCATGAATCACCCGATGGGCCCGCTGGAGCTTGCGGATTTCATCGGGCTGGACGTCTGCGTGGACATCATGCACGTCCTGCTCGACGGGCTCGGCGACCCCAAGTATCGCGCCTGCCCGCTGCTGAAGAAATACGTCGCCGCGGGCTGGCTCGGCCGCAAGAGCGGGCGGGGCTTTTATAAATACTAATGTTTAGTTATTCCTTATATCTATACATCAGTTACTGGAGGGCTGTGGAAATCGCTCTTTCAATGAGTTATAATACGTTTAGATTTCTGGAGGGAATTCATGACTGCCTTGGAATCGCAAAAAGCTGTAAAGATTCGTGGCCGTGTGCTTGGATACTTCCAGCCTGATCGCGCACCAGTTGATCTCACAAACATACTCGACGCTATACAAAAAGAGGTCGATGACGTTTCTGATTCAGAGGTGCGCGACGTGGTCCTAAGATTGATCGGCAGCGGAAAACTCATGTACACACCCGACATGAGGATTTCCCTTGGAAAGTAAAACCGAAGATGGTCCCCCGCATCCCTCTAGTCGAAACGAACGATATCTTCCAGAAGTTCCTCGAGATAGACGCACCGACGCAGAGCGGGACAGAGACCGCGTACTGTATTCAGCTCAATTTGCCCGGCTAGCCGAAATCACTCAAGTCATATCTCCTGAGAATGGCTATGTATTTCACAATAGGCTTACCCACTCCCTAAAAGTAGCTCAGATCGCTCGCCGTATTTCCCAGAATTTACTCGCACAAAACAAAATTCTTGCACAGGAGATGCCTGATCTTCCTGACGTTGCCGAGGCGGCTGCCCTCGCCCATGACCTTGGGCATCCCCCGTTTGGACACGCAGGGGAGAGAGAGCTAAACAGGCTAGTCCAAGACGCCGGGTTGACGGATGGTTTTGAGGGTAATGCGCAATCGTTTCGAATTTTGACGAAATTAGCAGCAGGCGATGGCCTTACGACGGTTGACCCGCACACGGACCAGGAATATGAGGACTCTGTCGCGGGGCTTAACTGGAGTCGTCAATGCTTGGACGCAGTGATGAAATACCCTTGGGGACACGGCAAGAATCCCAACCCTAAAGAAGAGAAATGGGGCTTCTACGATTCCGAGAGGGAAGTAGCGGAATGGGTCAGAAAAGGCAAACCTGCGTTTAGGAGAAGTCTCGGGGCAGAGATCATCGATTGGGCCGACGACATCACCTATGCGATACACGATCTGCTGGATTTTTTCCGTGCTGGAAGTATCCCAATTGAGAGGCTACGAGGAAATCTCAGCGTAGAATACCTCGAATTCATGAACGGGGTTTTCAGACGGAGACCCGATTGGACGTCCTCAAAAAAAGAATACAAAAACGCCCTTTCCGGGCTTGTAGAGAATTTTCCGTTTACCGAGCGGGTGCGATTTGTGGATTCGTCGGAACACCGCAGGCTATTGTATCAGTTTGCTACCGATAGGATTCGCACGTACGTGGATGCCATCAAATGCGATTCTAGTGTTACCGAGCCCGAACCAGCTGTGAAAATTGAGCGGAGCGCACGCAGACAGGTGGATATTCTCAAGCAGTTTACTTGGCACTACATTATTGAAAAACCTGAACTAGCTTTGCCCCAGGCAGGCCAACGAAAGGCGATACGGACAGTTTTTCGCAAACTCTTGCTTGCGGTCCGAAGAAAGGAAATGCATTTGTTCCCAACCGCCATTCAGGACGGTTTCAGGGAATCCGAAGTAGAGAAGTTCTTTGGTCGCGGTCGCAATTCTGAGGTTCGGGTGGTCGCTGACTATGTTGCTGGTATGACGGAGAAGGAAGTTATACGCATTTTCCGAACACTCGAGGGCAGTGGCTAAGGCTTAGGGCGAACATGGGGCGAAAATAGTATTTGCTTTTGTTTCGCCCTTGGGGTAGTGTGTGGCCATCAGGTTTTCAACAGGTGGCCCATGGCCCAGAGCCGTTTGGATGTTCTAAGCTGCGTCGAACATGAGAGACTCACTTTTGAGCTTCTTGAGGTGCGTACCCGCGGGCAGTACCTGACCCGGCTGCGCGGCATCAGCCGCGAAGAGCAGGCCGAGTGGGACCGGCGGGAGCGCGCCGCACTGGCGCAACTGGTGGATCACGAGCTGGAGCATGGCTGCAGCCGTTGAAAGCCTTTGCAGTGCGGAAGGAAAGCCAGGGGTAGCATTGCCAGATACGAAATGGTAATATTCTGTTATCGTAACGTATCGGGAGAAGCCGCGGCGGAGTTCCCCCGCCCGCTTGGCGACGTGCTGCACCGGCCCATTCGTGAAATTCCCAATTTCCTCGACCGAGGTGAGAAATGACAGACGAAAAGGCAAAATTACTGGAAGCGGCGATATCGCAGATCGAGAAGTCGTATGGCAAGGGCTCGATCATGCGGCTGGGCAGCAAGGATGTGCTGGTCCCGGTGAACGTGATTCCTTCGGGGTGCTTGTCGATTGACGCGGCGCTGGGCGTGGGCGGATTTCCGCGCGGGCGCGTGATTGAGATTTACGGGCCGGAATCGGGCGGTAAGACGACCATGACGCTGCACGTGATTGCCGAGGCGCAGAAGCTGGGCGGGCAGGCCGCGTTCATCGACGCGGAACATGCGCTAGACCCGATCTATGCGCGGAAGCTGGGCGTGGACGTGGACAACCTGCTGGTGTCGCAGCCGGACCACGGGGAACAGGCGCTGGAAATCGCGGAAACGCTGATTCGTTCGGGCGGCGTGGACATTGTGGTGGTGGACTCGGTGGCGGCGTTGGTGCCGAAGGCGGAACTCGAAGGCGAAATGGGCGATCCGCAGATGGGCTTGCAAGCGCGCTTGATGTCGCAGGCGTTGCGCAAGCTTACGGCGATTGTTTCGAAGTCCAAGACCTGCCTGATCTTCATCAACCAGATTCGCGAAAAGATCGGCGTGATGTTCGGCAATCCGGAAACGACCACCGGCGGGCGCGCTCTGAAGTTTTATGCTTCGATGCGCGTGGATATCCGGCGCATCCAGGCGATCAAGGATGGGGACCGCGTGGTGGGTTCGCGCACGCGGGCGAAGGTGGTGAAGAACAAGGTGGCGGCGCCGTTCCGCGAGGCGGAGTTCGACATTCTGTACGGCGAGGGCATATCGCGCGAAGGCGACTTGATCGATCTCGGCGTGGACAAGGGTGTTCTCGAAAAGTCCGGCACGTGGCTCAGCTACGGCGGAGAGCGCATGGGCCAGGGCCGCGAGAATGCGCGCAACTTCCTGAAGGAGAACAAGGACATTCGCGACAAGCTGGAAAACGCGTTGCGCAAGAAAATGGAGATTCCCGTGTCCGGGCAGAACGGAGCAGCGGCAACCCCCGGCGCAAATGGCCACGCCAACATCGCGGCCGAGAAGGCGCCACTGAAAGCCGTGGCCGCAGTGGCGGCGGCAGACAACAAAGCGCGTCCAGCGCGGTAAAACCGAGGCGGGAGCATTTGGATCGCGGGCGATGCATGAACTTGGTGCATCGCTCGCGCCGTTTTGGGCGTCTCAAAATGTGAATTCTAAGGAATTTCCCAGGAATCGGGCACTGCCTGCCTCCTTGGCCGAAGGGGCAAGACGGTGGGGTTTGCTGGCCAGCCGTTCAACGTTCATAACAAAGCACATACTCTAGTACTGGTCCTCATTATCTATTGCAGGGCATCCTTGGACCCCATAGACTACGTCTCAGTTTGCAAGCCCTAAGAAGCTTGCGAATGAGAAGGACCCGGTGAGACTTTGTTAAATGCTTGCAATCAAGCATGGCACACTGCGGCTCCCGGAATGCATCAAATGAGCGGAAGTTTGACCAAGCACTGGAATTAGAGTAGATTTCAACTCATTCCATACTAGGACTACTGGCAACCGCTCCAGAACGGGATGTAATGATCAAGGATTTAGGAAAAACTATTCTCGCGGGCATGCTGGTGGGAACGCTTGTTATGCCTCTGCCGGCTGCGGAGCCCGCTGCGATTACCGCTGCGAAATCTTCGGTGAAGTCGCGCAAGCATCTTGCGCCTTCGCGGTATCGCGGATATGCGCCGACGTATGCGGATTCGATCAGCGCGGATGATCCGACGTATGACGATCCAATTGTGCGCCAGGCGGTTGTGGATGCACTCGGCCGGTACAACGGATCGGTTGTTGCGGTAGACCCGAGCACGGGACGCATTTTGACGGTTGTGAATCAGAAGATCGCTTTCAGCGATGGATACATTCCTTGCTCGACGATCAAGCCAACGATCGCGGTTGCCGCTCTTGAAGAGAACGTAATTACGCGCGACACCATGCTGAAGGTGGGGCGCCGCAAGTACATGAATCTGACCGAGGCGCTGGCGCACTCGAACAATACCTTTTTTGAAGAACTCGGCCGCCGTATGGGCTTCGATACCGTTTCGCGCTACGGGCGCTTGCTCGGACTTGGCGAGCTGGCCGGCTACAATCTGCCTGACGAGCATCCGGGATCGTTCCCGACGCAGGCGCCGGCATATGGCGGCGTGGGCCGCATGTCGAGTTTCGGTGAGGGCATCCAGGTGACGCCGCTGCAACTGGCGGCGCTGGCCGCGGCATTTGCGAATGGCGGCACACTTTATTATTTGCAGTATCCGCATACGCAGGAAGAAGTGGACGCGTTCCAGCCGCGCGTGAAGCGCGACCTGAACATCGCCAACGTTTTGCCGGAAGTTCGCGAGGGCATGCTGGCAGCGGTGCTTTACGGCACAGGCCGGTTGAGCGCGGATCCCGGCGGCACAGAGACCCCGCTTGGGAAGACGGGCACGTGCGACGACCGCACCAATCCTTCGCGGATTGGATGGTTCCTGAGCTATGCGGACGAAGCGCATCCAAGGATAGCGCTTGCGGTCCTGCTGCGCGGAAACACGCGGCGCGTGAAGGGTCCAACAGCCGCGCAAGTAGCCGGGCACATCTATCGGTCGCTGAGGCAACAGAATTATTTCGGCCAGACGGTCAGCGCCGGAACCGTGAAAACCATTTCTACGGGAAAGTAGTCCGTATCCAAACAACAGTTCGACGAACGCCCCCCAGAAGGCGCCCGCCTCAGAAGGCAGCCGCCACAAGAACGTAGGCGGCATAAAGCCGCCCCTACACGAGCATGACTGGGCCACCTGAAGGTGGCCGCTACGCTGATCTACGCACCAGGATGGAAATTCCGGCTAGTGGTTGTTGGCGTGATGCAGCCTCGGCTTTACGTGGATGCTGATCACGGGCTCGCGCAGAGAGCGCAGAGCTTCGAAACAGGAGTCGCAGAGTTCTAGGCAGAGCTGGTCCTCGCTTTTCGCGTGAAACGTGTGATGGCATTCGTAGCAGGTGGAGTAAGCGGGGCGTTGGCGCTGCTCTCCTACGTGAATTTCCGGATGGACCTCGAGCGTGTTCATAAAATTCCCCCCACAAGTATAGGCGCAGGTGGAGTGCCAGATTGGGACATTTGTTTGGGCGGCAGGGAAAGGACTTAGCGCGAGGATTTGGATGCAGCTGGGTAAATAGCCCCATGAGGCGTGGAAGAATGTGCACTGGGGATTTTGCAGTACGGCTGGGGAGCCGGCGGTTTTTCGGTCGAGCGACAACTTCCGACGCGACATTCGAGTTGGGCGCTAACACCGTAAAAGCGGCAGCTTCGCTGCCGCACTCAAAAGGGGTGTTGCGGATAGGTCGCAGGTTGTGGGGAAAGGTTTGACCTAGACTGCGTATTCGGACAAAAGATTAGCGTACGGTATTCTGATGACCTGCGGTGCGGCGCCTGGTTCGCTCGTGACGCACGAACGAATTTCTTTGTGGCCTTGGGGGAATAGTGAATCTACGTTTGGGGATCATTGTGGGTGTGGTGCTGGCGGCGGGGGCGGTTGTGGATGGACGCGCCATATTGCTGCGGCGAGCGGCGGAGGAGGAATTCCAGCGCCAGGCGGAACTGGCGAAATTGGAAGCCGACCGGATCCGCGCCGAGACGGTGCTCCCCAGCGCAAAAACTATGCCTCGGGGCGGAAATTTCGCGGGTACGCTGCAACAATTCGGATTGTCCGCGGCGGAGGTTAACGACGCCACCGCGGCGGCGCAACAGGCCTACAATCTGCGGCAACTGCGCGCGGGGAATCCGATCATCGTGGGCCGCTCGGTGGAAGGTGCTCTGCGAGAAATCAACTACAAGATTGACGCGGACCGCATGCTGCACATTGTGCCGCAATCGCAAGGTTTTTCCGCGGAAGTGAGGGAGATTCCCACGCACACGGAAGCAGTGGTCGTCAGCGGGCGGCTGGAAGATTCGCTGTTCAACGCGGTTGAGGACGCCGGCGAGTCGGCGGAAGTGGCGATGCGAATGGTGCAAATATTCGGCTACGACCTGGATTTCTACACCGACCCGCGACGCGGCGATACGTTTCGAGTGGTGCTGGAGAAGAAGAGGTACGAACATGGGGAGACGGCAGGGTATGGAAGGATTCTTGCGGCGGAGTATATAAACGGCTCAAAGAAATACCAGGCGCTGCTCTTCCATGATCCAGAGGGCCGACCGGCTTATTACACGGCCGATGGAAAATCGCTGCAGAAAGCGTTTCTGCGGTCGCCGCTGAAGTTCGGGGCTCCGGTGACCTCTCATTTCAGCAAGGCAAGGTTTCATCCCATCCTGAAGACGTACCGGCCGCATCTGGGCACGGATTATGGCGCGCCGACCGGCACGCCGGTGCAGACGATCGGCAGCGGGCGCGTGGTGTTCGCGGGGCGCAAGGGTGGCGACGGAAACATGGTGCACGTGGCGCACAGCAACGGCTATGAGACGTACTACCTGCACCTTTCAAGGATATTCGTGCACGCGGGCGAGCGCGTGGAGATCGGCAAAACGATCGGGCTGGTCGGGATGACCGGGCTGGCAACCGGGCCGCACCTGGATTTTCGCATTTCGCAAAAGGGCCAGTTCCGGAATTTCGAGGCGCTGGGATTGCCGCCGTCGGACCCGGTGAATAAGAGAGACTGGGATGAGTTTGCGGCTGTGCGCGAAAAGTGGATGCCGATGATGGAACAGCCTGCGCAGGTTCAGGCGCAGACGCAGGACAGCACTAGCGCTCCCGCCCGTTAGCGCCGCGGGTTAGACCGCGCGCGTTCCATCACCGCAGAAATTCTCCGTGGCATGGATCGTCAAGACAATAGCGTTGCCCACAAACATTTCGATTGGAAACTATTTGTATCAACGCACTCCGGCGGAGCATCTATCAACCAACGCAGGTTCTGGCCTTAGTCCATCTTGATAGCGATACTTGCCTCGGGAGGGTTCCATGTCCATTCGACCGGTAAAGCGGCTGGTGAAGTCAAAACCAACCCGCGAAGGTGCGGGCGTGCATCTGCGCCGGGCCTTCGGCTTTGGGAACACTTCGGAGTTCGATCCATTCCTGTTGCTGGACGATTTCCGGAACGACGTGCCGGAGGATTATCTTGCGGGTTTCCCGTGGCACCCGCACCGCGGCATCGAAACCATCACCTATGTGCTTGCGGGAACCGTGGAGCACAAAGACAGCCTGGGAAATCGCGGCGCGATTGCCCCCGGTGACGTGCAATGGATGACCGCGGGCCGGGGAATTATTCACCAGGAGATGCCCAAGGGCGACGAAGTGGGACGCATGCATGGGTTTCAATTGTGGGCGAACCTGCCGGCATCGCAGAAGATGACTCCGCCCCGTTATCAGGAAGTGAATTCGCCGGATATTCCGGAAGTCACAGACGACGATGGCACCAGCGTGCGGATTGTCTGCGGAACTTTCTGGGGGAAGAAGGGTCCGGTGGATGGAATCGCAACCGATCCCATCTACATCGATGTCACGGTGCCGCCGGGTAAGCGAAAAGTTCTGCCGGTCGAGACGACGAGGCACGCATTTGCCTATGTTTTCTCCGGGGCAGGGAAGTTTTGCAATGCCTCGGAGCCGCTTTCGGTTCCCACGGAATCGGTGGGATGGCTGGACACGAAGCCACCCGCCGAGGCGGACAACCGTTCGCTGGTGCTCTTCGACCGCGGTGACGAGGTGATGGTGCAGGCAGGCGACGATGGCTTGCGCTTCCTGCTGGTTTCGGGGAAGCCGCTGGAGGAGCCGGTGGCGTGGTATGGGCCGATCGTGATGAACTCGCAAGCTGAATTGCGAAAGGCGTTTGACGAGCTGGACCGCGGGACGTTTTTGAAAGCGGAGCGGTAGTTTCCGAGGTCAAGTGTTGGCAGGACATGCCGAGTGTTTCTCAACGAGCTTGCCGGCAAGCTTGCCGCCTTCGAACTCCGGGATGACGACATCGTCGGCACCGGAAGTACGCATCGCCTCGGCGTAGCGCTCCTGGCCCGCGCGAGTGATGATCTTCAATTTTGGATTGAGAGCTTTGGCGGTGATGGTGATGTAAAGATTGTCCGCGTCGTTGTCGATTACCACGCAAAGGCCGCGAGCGCGTTCGATACCGGCTTCCTGCAGGACACTGTGGCGCTTGGCGTCGCCCTGGATGACAAGAGCGCCTTCGTGAAGCAGTTGGCGGTAGAGTCCCTCATTGGTTTCGATGAGTACGTAGGGAATGCGCGAGCGGTTCAGTTGCTCGACGACGGTGCGGCCGACCTGGCCGTACCCGCAAATGATGAAATGATCGCGAACGCGTTCCAGGTTCATTTCGTTCAACATGGACTTCCATGCCTCCCTGCCTTGATGGCCGATAAAAGTAAGCAAAATCCGCTCGGCAAACCAGATTTCGAACCCAAAAATTCCGAAGGCGACGAGAATCGAGAAATATTTTGTGGAGGTGCGCGCCTGCCGGTATTCGATGGCGTGGGGATGGGCAAACCAGAATAGCGCATCGGAAAAGGAGAGATGTTCCAGCGCATGTAGACGAAGACGCACACCGCCACAAAGAGGAGAAAGAGCAGGAAGGGGACGACGAGGCGGCGCACGAGGATGAGGATGGCGCGGTCGAAGAGCAGGAAGCGGGAGGAGCGCCTGGGGGGGAAGGGAGCGGAGGGGAAGAGTTGAGTCACCATGGTTGAGCAGTTAATTCTACTAATAATCTGTGGAAAGAGTATAAGAACTATTAGAGGTGCCTATAAATGCGGCAGACCAGCGCTGGACCGCGATTGTTCGACGGCGAAGGAGGGGACACGGCTGCCGTATCACAAGCGGAGAGCAACGCGCTCTTGGAAGGTTAGTAGATGATAGGAAGCTTTGAAAAATCCGCTTCGGTGTCTTCCGTGACGCGGAGGACGAGCAGGGTACGGTCGTCGTGGGGCATGCGCCCGGGGCCGGTGTGTTCATCGGTGGCCTTGACGATGCGCTGCGCGACTTTATAGCCGGGGTCGTTGGGCATGACAGTCGACAACAGCGCCTTCAGGCGGTCCACGCCGAACTCTTCCTGCTCTTTGTTCATCGATTCGTGAATGCCGTCGGAGGCGAAGATGACCATGTCGCCGGGCAAGAGGCTCAGGGTCACTTCATCGTACTCGGCTTCAGGGAGCAAGCCCAGCGGCATGCCGCCGACATTTATTTCGGTGACTTCGCCATTGTGGACCAGCAGCGGCAGAGTCCCGCCGGCGTTGCCGATGGTAAGTTCGCGTAGCGCGGCATCATAGACGGCGAACTGCATGGCGATAAATCGCGCGTCGAGGCGGGCGGCTAGCAGGCGGCCGTTGAGCTGGCTGAGCATCTCCGACGGGGAGATTTCGTTGTCGTGGACGAGTTCGCGCAGGATGCCGATGGCCAGGGACCCATACAGAGCCGCGGCGGTTCCCTTGCCGGAAACGTCGCCGTTGGCGATGGCCAGGCGGCCCACACCATAGGGAAGCAGGTCGTAAAAATCGCCGCCCAGCTCGCGGGCCGGGACGTAGGCCGTGGCCACGTCAAGGCCGGGAATCTCCTTTGCGCCGCTGGGCAAAAGCTGGCGCTGAATTTCACGCGCCGTCTCCAGGTCGTTCAAAAGCCGCGTTTGATTTTCGCGGGCATCTTCAAAGAGGCGGGAATTCTCGAGTGCGACCGCGATGTACGAGCCGAGAATGTTCAGCAGGCGTTCATGTTCGGCGCTGAACGAATGAGGCTTGGTGCTTTCCAGGTCCAGCACTCCGACCAGGCGGTCGCGCAGGAGGAGCGGTACAACCAGCTCGGAGCGGACTTCGACATCGCTGCCGCAGTTGACGTACCGCGGATCCAGGCGCACATCCACCACGCGGATCGTGCGGCGTTCCGCGGCGGCGGTGCCGGTGATGCCCTGATGCAGGGGCATCTGAAAGCGAGAAGGGAGCGCATTTTCGTAACGCTGGGCAAAGACGCTTTCGAGCATCTGCGACGAATCATTCCAGAGCATGACGGTGAACACGTGGTAGTCCACGAGCTTTTTGACGCGCTCGGCGATGCGCCTGAGGAGTTCCTCACGATCGAGAATGGAGGTGAGCTCGTGACTGATTTCGTAGAGAAGCGCGATGGTCTGCGCTTGATCCGGCTGGGGGACAAACAAAGCGGTGGTGGCGGGGTCGGCATCGCCGAGAAGGGAGGATGGAACTAGGTTTGGGGAGCTCTGATCCATATGAAAAAGCCTGACTAAGAGTTTAGATGAAAGTTTGTCAACTTGGTTTCACGAGTTGAAAAATTAATACCTCACTGGGAAACAAGTGCCATCCACTCGGCCAAGTCATGCAAAGGCCAATTTGGAAGCCTGCAACGGGGCTCGGGAGCCGGGTCATTGGTAGAGGACGGTGCAAGCGCGAAGGCATGGGTGAAAGCCCCTCCGGCGGGAGAACGCACTGTAAAACGAGAAACCCCGCGCGTCAACTGAGTGATACGCAGGGCTTCAGACGAATGTTACCGCTTCAGGGAGGCTACTTCACTTCCCAGACATCGCCGCCGCGGAGCAGTTTGTTCAGATTGCCCGGGCCTTTTTGCTGGATGACTCCGGCGACCTGGCCGTTGACGACATCTTCGTAGCGGGGCAGGTCGTCCCAGGCGCGCAAAACGCCGATGGGGGTGGGGAAGCCGGGGCGGTCTTCCATGTGAGAGAGCAGGAAGGCGTAGGATGGGCGCGGGTGATGCGCGTCATGGACGATCAAGTCGGATTCGGAGATACCGTTTCCAAGTGTCACGACTTCAATGTCTCCGTCGGGCTTGCGGCGAATCCCTTTCTCGCGATTCTTGCCAAACACCAGCGGCTTGCCATGCTCAAGCTGGATGACTTTTTCGCTGCGGGCCTCCTTTTCCGTTACGCCGGTCCATGCCCCGTCGTTGAAGATGTTGCAGTTCTGCAGGATTTCGACGAAGGCGGAACCCTTGTGGGCGGCGGCGGCGCGCAAGGTGTCTTTCAGGTGGGACTGGAAAATGTCCACGGAGCGCGCGACGAACGTGGCTTCAGCGCCGATAGCCAGGGAAATCGGATTAAACGGGCGATCCGGCGAGCCGTAGGGAGTGGACTTTGTGATTTTTTGAAATTCGGATGTGGGCGAGTATTGGCCCTTCGTCAATCCGTAGATGCGATTGTTGAAGAGGAGAATCTTGATGCCGACGTTGCGGCGCAGCATGTGAATCGTGTGGTTGCCGCCGATGGCGAGCGCGTCGCCATCGCCGGTCACCATCCAGACTTCGAGCTCCGGGTGGGCAATCTTCACGCCCGTGGCGACGGCCGGTGCACGGCCGTGGATGGTGTGAAACCCGAAGGTGTTCATGTAATAGGGGAAGCGGCTGGCGCAGCCGATGCCGGAAATCACCACGAAATTCTCGCGACGAACGCCAAGCTCCGGGAACACGGACTGCACGGCGGCAAGAATGGCGTAATCGCCGCACCCGGGGCACCAGCGAACTTCCTGGTCAGTCTGGAAATCTTTTTTTGTCAGTGGCGGTAGGGCGGCGGTAGTCATTACAATCTCCTAAACTCCCAGCATTTCCTCGATTTTCTGTTCGAGTTCATTTTGCTTGAAGGGACGTCCCTGAATTTTGTTGAGGCCGACGGCGTCGACCAGATATTTGGCGCGCAGCATCCACAGCAACTGGCCCATGTTGAGTTCCGGCACCAGCACTTTTTTGTAGCGCTTCAAAACATCGCCCAGGTTGCCGGGAAACGGATTCAGGTGGCGCAAGTGCAGGTGCCCGATTTTTCGCCCTTTTTCGCGCTGCTCTTTCACAGCTTGGGTTACCGAGCCGAAGGTGGAACCCCACGAAACCAGGAGCAAGTCGCCCTCAAGATCGCCGGTGGGCATGACGTTGGGAATATCCTGGCGGACGGCATCCACTTTTGCGGCGCGGATGCGCACCATCTTTTCGTGGTTCAGCGGTTCGTAGTTCACGTTGCCGGTGGTTTCCTGCTTTTCGATGCCGCCGATCCGGTGTTCCAGGCCGGGAGTACCAGGGATGGCCCACGGGCGCGCCAACGTTTGCGGGTCGCGCTTGTAGGGGAAGAAGCCTTCGGGGTTCGTCTCAAACTTTACGGGAATCGAAGGAATCTCCTCGGCGGTGGGGATGCGCCAGGGTTCCGCACCGTTCGCGAGATACCCATCGGAGAGAATGATCACCGGCACCATGTACTTGAGAGCGATGCGGCTGGCTTCGAGGGCGGTCCAGAAGCAATCGCCTGGTGTGGAAGGGGCCAGGACGGGAACAGGAGCTTCCGAATTGCGGCCAAACATTGCCTGTAGCAAATCGGCTTGTTCCGTCTTGGTCGGCAAGCCGGTGGATGGGCCGCCGCGCTGAATATCGCAAATCACGATGGGCAGTTCGGTCATGACCGCCAGTCCGATGGCTTCCGTTTTCAGGGCCATGCCAGGGCCGGAGGTCGTGGTGATGGCGAGGGCCCCGGAATAGGCGGCGCCAATGGAACTGGTGATGGCGGCGATTTCGTCTTCGGCCTGGAAGGTGAGCACGTTGAAATTCTTGTATTTCGAAAGCTCATGCAAAATGTCCGAGGCCGGCGTGATGGGATAGCTGCCGAGGAACAGCTTCAGGCCCGCTTTCTGCGCCGCAGTGACGAAGCCGATGGCCAGCGCCTGATTGCCGCTGAGGTTCCGATAGGTTCCCGGAGTGAGCTGCGCCGGCGGGATTTCGTAGCTGATCTGAAACGCTTCGGTCGCCTCGCAATAGGAATATCCGGCCTTCAGCGCCAGCTTGTTGGCTTCCGAGAGCAACGGCTTTTTGCTGAACTTGTCGTCGATCCAGCGGACGGTTGGCTCCATCGAGCGGTTGTAGAGCCAATAGCACATGCCGAGGGCGAAGAAATTCTTGCAGCGATCCATGGACTTGGCATCGAGCCCGAGATGCGCCAGTGCCGTGCGGGTCAGGCGCTGGAGTTCGACCGGGAACACACGGAATTTGTCGAGTGTGTTGTCTTCCAGCGGATTGGACGTGACATGCGCCTTGCGCAGATCCGCTTCCTCAAAACTGTCGGAATTTACGATCAGGATTCCGTTGGCCTTCAGGTCTGCCAGGTTTACTTTCAGAGCCGCCGGATTCATGGCGACCAGAACATCGACGGAGTCGCCCGGCGTGTATACTTCGCCGGAAGAAAAATTCAACTGGAAGCCGCTGACCCCGGGAACCGTGCCCGCAGGGGCGCGAATCTCCGCCGGATAATCGGGAAACGTGGCAATGTCGTTCCCGTAGAGCGCGACAGTGTTTGTAAACTGGCTGCCGGTGATTTGCATGCCGTCGCCGGAGTCGCCGGCGAAGCGGATGACAGCCTGGTCGAGAACTTCCCGTTTGGTTTTCCCAGAGGGAAGATCCATCAAAGTAGACATGTTGGCGCGTTACCCCCGTCCCGCGGACTGCTCATCCTGGAGCTAGGTGAGTGGTCCTAAATCGGTGGGCGGCCCGAATTGCAGTTCGCGGGAGCGAACACGTGACCGCCAGAAGCCGACGAAATAAGAATAGCACACCGTTCAAGAGCAGGCGGGGATCGAAGACGTCAGGTGTTGCGTTGAGCTTCCTTGGCGGCGCAGGCCTGGATGAAGTGGTTGTGGAAGTAAAGCAGCAGCCAGATCAGAAGCACACCGGTGATTAAGGACAGAATTCCAAAAACGCGCGTCTGCGCAAAAGCCGCCTGCCCCACGGGCCCTTCCGGAAGACTCATCTGCGACATCATTTCCTGCATGTTCCGTTCGTAACTTGGGCTGACCAGGGTGACCGTTCCACTGGCCATCCAGAAAAAATACTGTCCGAGTATCAGCGGATAACTCCACCGCTTCAGTCGCAGCATGCCAACAGCGCCGACGAGAAAGATTCCCGCAGAAAGGAAAAAAAGCGTTACGCCGAGGGGCCCGTGAAAACGGTAGCCGAACAAAATCACGTTGATCGGAAAATTTGTCAAAGGCAGGAGCAGGCTGAAGCCGGCGGAAAAAATGGAGAAGCCGGCGAGAATGGCGAGAGGCAACGGACACCTCGGCAGGGGCGCGGCGGGTGGCTGCCCCTCGCCCGCCGGCGCGGCCAGAAACTGTTCCTTGACGCGCGGCTGATTGAACAGCCACAGCCACCAGGTTCCGATCAGAAATGGAATTCCATACGCCACAGAGATCAAGATGCGTACGTAGAGAAGACTGATCGGGGAGGGACCAGGCGGTTCCTGGATAGGCCCGAACGCCGCGAAGGCCAAGGCCAGGCCGCAGAAGACGGCCATCACGCCGCCCCAAATCAGGATGGAGATACGCGCCCAATTCTTCAAATGCAGAACGCCAACACTGGTGAAGATGCCAAAAATCGCCAGGCCGGCGAACACGACCATCATCGCGACGCCCATGGATTTTGCAAACGCCGGAATCGCCGGAGCGGCGTTCCCCGGCGGCATCATGCTGAGGCCGACGATAACTGCGACCGCGATGAGAATCGCAAGCAGGCTGGCGAGTATTCCAATCACCCCAGCCGCAACGACCGAATTGGAACGCCCCGAAGGATTCATGGCTCAGCTATATATCATTTCCGCGGGTGCAACGATAGTGCGGCAGGCACGAGGAACGCTGTTGGCTGTTCGCGGAAAGGGCAGTGCGCAACGGATCAGTGGGGTGCGGATTCCGGTTGCGGCGGCTCTTCGAACTGGCGCTTCACGCTCGGCAAACGGAAAAAGAAGATCCACCAGAGGCTGATTGGAAACAACGCAACCATCAAGGAAAGGGCCAGGAATTGCTTGAGCCTTTCCAGTTCGCTGACGAACCGTTCGGGAATGAAGAACGTCTCATACGGACGAAAAGCAATCATATACAGGCAGAAACAAAGCGCCACGCTCGCCCACAGGAGCGCCGCCCTCCGCGCCCACTGCTTCAACTGAAACAGTCCGATGCCGGTCCGAATACCGGAAGCGATCAGGAACAGAGGTACAGAGAACAGGAGCAAAATAGTGAACGGATAGACTTGGTACAGGTGCTTACCGCCAGGGCCGGGATCAGCATTCATGACGCCAAGGAAAAAGCTTCCCCAGATATATAAGGCGGAGCTGCTGCCGAGGATCGCAAGAGCGGCGGCGCAAGTAACGCCGGCGGAACGTCGAGTAGAAGTCCAAACGGTTTCAGGCATGGCTGCAATCAAGAAGAGCATAAGGAGGAAAGAGTGAAAAGAGTACGGAGGAGGGAGATTTGTGCAAAACGGCACTTGACGTTCGCTTTCTTTTCGCCTAGAGTGTCTCCAGGTTGGGCAGGTCCAGCTACGGCAGAAGGTCGAATCCAGATGCCGCACGGCAAAATTGAAGCGGCAAGCCGCGGAGGCTACTTATGGCGCTGACAAAACGGCAGAAGGAAGTTCTCGACTACCTGGTTTCCTTCGAGACGAAACACGGTTACGCGCCGAGTTTTGAGGAAATCGGCAAGGGCCTGAAACTCACTTCGCTTGCCACCGTGCACAAACACATCAGCACGCTGGAGAAGAAAGGCTTCATCCGGCGAGGCTATAACCAGAGCCGCTCGATTGAAATTTTGCAATTGCCGAAAACCGTGAAGGACCAGGTGATCGAGCGCCGCATCCAGGAGCTTCCCCTTGTCGGTCGAATCGCCGCGGGCCGGCCGCTGGAAGCGGTGGAAGAGCGCGAAACGATTTCGCTTGGCGATTTTGCCCGGGGAGGCAACTCATTCGTGCTGCAGGTTAAAGGGAACTCCATGATAGAGGATCACATCATGGACGGGGATTTTGTGGTCTGCGAACAGACCCAGGTGGCGAACGCGGGAGACATCGTGGTGGCGCTGTTGGCGGGGGACGAGGCCACGCTGAAGCGTTTTTATCGCGAGGGTTCGGGAAAAGTGCGGCTGCAACCCGCCAATTCGGAGATGGCGCCTATTATGGTGGCGGCCGGGGACGTCAAGATTCAGGGAAGAGTCATCGGAGTGCTGCGCAAATACTAGGGTAATCTCCGGAGGGGAAGCCGGGGCCTTCTGAGCTACACTGAAGAAATGACGGTGATCATTTCGCTTCCCGGTGGAATTTCTTGAACGGCGGGGAGTGCAACAACAAATTCCCGCTCGGATTTCGCGCATGCGCCGCGGCATTCGCGCTGATTCTTTTTTTGCAGCTTCTTCTGCCGCCCCCGGGCTACGGCTACGCGGTGCTCGCGCATCAGGCGCTGATCGACACCACCTGGGAATCGCATGTTAAACCCCTCCTGAAAGCCCGATACCCCGACGCGACCGAAGCGGAATTGAGCTCCGCGCAGGCCTACGCTTATGGCGGTTCCATCATCCAGGACCTTGGTTACTATCCCCATGGGAGCGCGTTCTTCAGCGATCTGACGCATTACGTGCGCAGCGGCGATTTCGTGCTGGCGCTCCTGCGCGACGCTCAAAATGTATATGACTACGCGTTCGCTTTGGGGGCGCTTTCGCATTACGCAACGGACAACCAGGGGCATCGGCTGGCGACCAATCGTGCGGTTCCGATTCTGTATCCGAAACTGAAGAGCAAGTTCGGCGACGTCGTGACCTATGAGGATGACACGCTGGCCCACGTTAAAACGGAATTCGGCTTCGACGTGCTGCAAGTGGCCCAAGGGCAATATGCTCCTGAGAGTTACCACGATTTCATCGGGTTCGAGGTTTCCCGCCCATTGCTCGACCAGGCCTTTCAACAGGTTTACGGTGTCGAACTGGTGTCCGTGCTGGACGACGAGGAAAAGGCGCTGAACTCCTACCGCCGCGACGTCAGCAAACTGATCCCGGAGGCCACGCGCATCGCCTGGAGCCTGAAGAGCAAGGAAATCCGGGCGGATGAGCCCGGCGCCACGCACCGGAGATTTCTCTATAACCTTTCCCGCTCGGAGTATGAAAAGCAGTGGGGCAAGGATTACCAGCGCCCCAGCCGGAAGGAAAGATTTTATGCGTTTCTGTACAAGCTGCTGCCGAAGATTGGGCCGCTGAGAGTGCTGCAGTTGAAGACTCCTACGCCCGAAACGGAAAAGCTGTTCGAAGAGAGCTTCAATGCCTCCGTCAAGGAATACGAGAAACTTCTGGCGGATGAGCGGCAAGGAACTCTGCAGCTTCCGAACCTGAATTTTGACGTTGGCAGCGAGACCTCTGGCGGCAAATACCGGCTGAATGACGATGCTCACGCGCAATTGCTGCACCGGCTGGCCGAGAAGAAGTTCGGCTGTGTTTCGCCGGACTTGCGCCAGGAGCTGCTGGGGTTTTTTGGGAGCGTGGATGCTCCTTACGACGTCAAGAAAGACAAAAAGACCTGGGATCGGGTGCAGGCGGAACTGGAATCGCTGAAAGAAATGGAGCCAGTTGCCGCGTCCGTGCATCCAACTGACCAGGGGCTACCTGAGGGCGTGAAACACCGCTCCGACTAGGGTAGACTGCTAACTCCTTCGAGCGGAATAATCTCGAAGCATAGGACGCCCTTACTCGTGACCACAAAAATTCCCAGCCTTCTCCTGGTCGGCGCGCCCGATCCCGGACGTGATGCGCTTGGCCGGCTCCTGGCCAACGAAGGGTACGCGCTCACAACCTCCGATTCCAGCGCAGACGCCTTTCACAAATTGCAGAGCGCGCCGCCCGATATTTTGCTGCTTTCCGCCGCGGCGGGAAGCGGTTCGTGCAACGAAGCGATCGCCGTTGCGCGGTCGCACAGTGCGGATACCCGGATCGTCGTGTTGTCCCAGGGCAGCCCGGCGGACCGCGCCCGCGCTCTCGATCTTGGCGCGGACGACGTGGTAGCGATCCCCTGGACTGAAGGCGAACTGCTGGCGCGCATCCGCACACAATTGCGCCAAAAGGATACCGTCGAAAAGCTGGAAGCAAAGTCGCGCATTGCGGAAGAGAGCTTCGGCGTAGCGCAGACGGCGTTTCAGGCGCTGGCAGTCACGGAAAAAATGACGCGCGACGCCTTTTCGCTGGAGCGGATTCTGAAGATCGGTGTGATCGCCCTTTTCGGACTGGCGCTGATCATTTCCGGAGTTTTCTTTCTGTACTCGCATCGCGCGGATAAGGAAACCAAACGGGCGTACGGCGAAATTGCGCAGCTGGAACACAGTGTGCAAACCGAAGCACAGCTCCTGGCGTCCGCCCGGCGCTTGCGGGACGACCCCTCTAACGCCGACATGCTTCAGCAGAGAGAGCAGCTGCGGAAGCAAAGCGAGGATTTGAAGAAAAAACTGGCGGCGCAGAATGACGGGGCAGCCGCGGATCTGCGGCGCCAACTGGATGAAACCACCACCCGGCTTGCCAAGATCGAAGGCCAATCGCAGGCGGCGGAGAGCATCATTCGCTCTTATGCCCCGAGCGTCGGCCTTTTGCATGTCTCGGTGGCTTTCAACGACAAGACCTCCGGGCGGCGTTTGCGTTACGGCGGAACGGATAGCGATGGCACGCCGTTGAAAGACAGTGACGGCAATCCCGTCTATACCACGGAGGGGCGCGGCCCCGAAGTGCGCGCTGATTTTTTTGGCACCGGCTTCATCGTGGGTGACGGCAAAATCCTGACCAATCACCACGTGGTGCAGCCCTGGTGGCAAAACGACGAGCTTGCAGGGGCAATGAAACAGGGGCTGGAGCCGGCGATTGCGGAATTGACCGCGTATTTCCCGGGTGAGGCGAACGGCATCCCATTGAACATTTCGCAAATTTCCAAGGATGCGGACCTGGCCTTGCTCCACGGCGATCTTTCGGAGTTGCACCGGCCGATACTCAGACTCGATGCGAGCAAGGAAGCAGCGGTGAGCGGTGAGGAGCTGATCAGCGTGGGCTACGCAACGGGATTGGACGCTATTCTTGCGCGGGCCGGGGACGACATTGTGCAGCAGATCGTGAAAGCGAGCGCGGGCGACCCGAAGCTGGTGCTTGTCGAACTGGCGAAGCGCAAATTGATCCGGCCGCTGGTTACGCAGGGGCACGTGGGCGACGTTTTGCCGGACAAGATCGTGTATGACGCGCAAACGACTTCGGGCGGCTCCGGCGGGCCGCTGCTGAACCACGAGGGCGGAGTGATTGGAGTGACGTTCGCGATCGTGAAGGGATTTGGCGGGTCGAACTTCGGCGTGCCCATCCGCTATGCGATTCCTTTGGTGAAGCACTAGGGTTTGCGAGTTTTTCACCAGCCCATCGGAAATTCTTGTTCGCGCCATGAAAATTATCGCGCTGCGCATTTCTCCCGCTTGTGAAAGAATGTAAAATTCCGCATTGGATTATCGCCCGGTTAGATTGGTTCCCGTGAAGAAAAATCAACCCATTCGAAAATTGCTGGCCGCCAACCGCAGTGAAATCGCCATCCGCATCTTCCGCGCGGCGAATGAACTGGGGCTGCGGACCGTGGCGATCTATTCCCATGAGGACCGGCTGGCGCTGCACCGGTTCAAGGCGGATGAGGCGTATCAGGTTGGCGCCGGGAAAGGGCCGGTCGAAGCGTATCTGGATATTCCCGGAATTATCGCGATCGCCAAGGCGCATGACGTGGACGCGATTCATCCGGGTTACGGATTTTTGGCAGAGAACCCGGCGCTGGCCCGGGCTTGCGCCAAGGCTGGGCTGACGTTTGTGGGGCCCACGCCCGAACTGCTGGAACTGCTGGGCGACAAGACCGCGGCGCGGAGATTGGCCGCGCGGGCGGGCGTGCCGGTTTTGCCGGGAACGGAGAAATCCGTTTCTTCCGTTGGGGAAGCGAAGAAAATTGCCGGCGAGATTGGGTACCCGGTGATTGTGAAGGCGGCGATGGGCGGCGGCGGGCGCGGGATGCGCGTGGTTCACGACGAGGCACAGCTTGCGGCGCGTCTGGAGGAAGCGCAGGGCGAAGCGAAATCGGCGTTCGGCGACGCTTCCGTGTTCCTGGAAAAATATCTTCCGCGGGCGAAACATATTGAAGTGCAGATACTCGCCGATGAGCACGGCAATCTGCTTCACCTTTACGAACGAGACTGCTCCGTGCAGCGGAGGCACCAGAAGGTGGTTGAGGTGGCTCCGGCCGCCAATCTTCCGCAACACGTGCGGGAGGGGCTTTGCGCCGCGGCGGTGCAGTTGGCGCGCATTGCGAAGTATCGCAACGCCTGCACGGTGGAATTCCTCTACGATGTCGATTCGGAGAAGTGGTATTTCATCGAGGTGAATCCGCGCGTGCAGGTGGAGCACACCGTGACGGAGATGGTCACCGGCGTGGATATCGTGCGTTCTCAGATTCTGATCGCCCAGGGGCATAAGCTGCACGAAGAGCCGCTGGCGTTGCCAGCACAGGAAAAAGTGCCGCTGTACGGTGCGGCGCTGCAATGCCGCGTCACCACGGAAGATCCGGCGAAGAATTTCGCGCCCGATTACGGAAAACTTTCCACGTACCGTTCACCCGCGGGATTCGGGATCCGCCTGGACGGCGGCACGGCGTACGCCGGCGCGGTGCTTGCGGCCTATTACGATTCGCTGCTGGTGAAGGTGACCGCCTGGGGCACGAACCTGAACGAGGCCTGCCAGCGGATGGATCGAGCGCTGCGGGAATTCCGCATTCGCGGGGTGAAGACGAACATTCCGTTTGTCGAAAATGTGGTGAACCACCCGAAATTTCGCGCCGGCGAGGTGACCACATCGTTTCTGGATGAATCGCCGGAGCTTTTCCATTTTTCGGGCCGCACGGATCGGGCGACAAAACTCCTCTCTTATCTCGGCGACGTCATCCTGAATGGAAACCCCGAAGTAAAAGGGAAGAAGCGGCCCGAAGCAATCGAGAAAGCCGTGCTTCCTTCAGCGCCGGGCATCGAGCCGCCGCCCGGAACGCGGCAGATGCTTAAGAAACTGGGGCCGAAGAGATTCGCGGCCTGGGCGCGGAAAGAAAAGCGCCTGTTGGTTACGGACACGACCTTCCGCGATGCGCACCAGTCGCTGATGGCCACGCGGGTGCGCACGTTTGACCTGCTGGCGACGGCGGATGCCGTTGCGCAGCGCCTGCCGAATCTCTTCAGCCTGGAAATGTGGGGCGGCGCGACGTTCGATACCTCGATGCGCTTTCTGCACGAGGACCCGTGGCAGAGGTTGCGGGAACTTCGCGAGCGCATCCCGAATATCTGCTTCCAGATGCTGCTGCGCGGGGCGAACGCGGTCGGCTACACGTCGTATCCCGACAATGTGGTGAAGGAGTTCGTGAAGGAGTCTTACCGGCAGGGCATCGACATTTTCAGGATTTTCGATTCGCTGAATTCCATCGAGAATATGCGCGTTTCGATGGACGCAACGCTGGAGACCGGCGCCATCTGCGAGGCGGCGACCTGTTACACCGGGGATCTTCTGGACCAGCGCCGGCCGAAATATTCGCTGAAATATTATGTCGGCATGGCGAAGCAGCTGGAGAAAATTGGTGCGCACTTTCTTTGTATCAAGGACATGGCGGGATTGTGCAAGCCGTACGCCGCCTTTGCCCTGGTGAAAGCGCTGCGCGAGGAAATCGGCATCCCGATTCACTTTCACACGCACGACACCAGCGGCCTGAACGCCGCGTCGCTGCTGAAGGCGGCGGAGGCTGGCGTGGACGTGGCCGACGCCGCGGTGGCGTCGATGAGCGGCGGCACCAGCCAGCCCAATCTGAACGCGATTGTGGAAACGCTGAAGAACACGCCGCGAGAGACGCAACTCGAAAGCGAAGCATTGAATGAGTGCTCCGAATACTGGGAGATCGTGCGCAGCTACTATCTACCCTTTGACTCGGGGCCGAAGTCGGGTTCCGCACGTCTCTACGAGCACGAAATTCCCGGCGGGCAGTTTACCAATCTGCGCGAGCAGGCGGCTACGATGGGGCTGGGGCACCGCTGGCGCGAGGTGGAAAAAACCTACGCCGAGGTGAACCAGCTTTTCGGCGATATCGTGAAGGTGACTCCGTCCAGCAAAACGGTCGGGGACCTGACGCTGTTCCTGCTGGCCAACGAAATGAAGCCGGCGGATTTGCTGGCGCTTCCGGAAAATCACGACGTCTCGCTGCCGAACTCGGTCGTGGAAATGTTTTCCGGCGCCCTAGGTGTTCCTCCGGGGGGCTGGCCGAAGAAATTGCAACGCATCATTCTGCGGGGGCAGGCTCCATTGAAAGGGCGTCCGAGCGCGAATCTTCCCGCGGCGAACTTTGCCGCCGAACAATCCGAGCTTGCGAAAAAAGTGGGGCATCCCGTCGAGATGGACGCGCTGCTCAGCTATCTGCTCTATCCCGACGTTTATCTGAAGTACGACAAATTTCGGCAGACGTATGCGGATGCGAGCGTATTGCCGACGCCGGCGTTTTTCTACGGACTGCAGCCGGGCGAAGAGATTACCGTTGAAATCGAGCCAGGCAAGACGATGATCGTGAAATTTCTTACGATCGGCGAGGCGCATCCCGACGGGACCCGCACGCTTTTCTTCGAACTGAATGGACAGCCGCGCGAAGTCACAGTGCGCGACCGCGCGCTGCGCGTTGTAGAACGTAGCCACCCCAAAGCCAACGCTGAAGATCCCGGCCAGGTCGGAGCGCCGACTGCCGGCCTTGTGAGCTCCATCGCCGTCCAGGTTAACCATCCCGTTGAACGTGGTGCTAAACTTCTGACCTTGGAAGCCATGAAGATGCAATCCAACATCTATGCGCCGATCTCGGGGCGCGTCACCAAGCTACATGTGGCGCCGGGGCAGCATGTGGAAGCGAAGGATCTGCTGGTCGTCATCGCTCCGTGAGTTCGCCCAACCTCATCAAGCACGAGCAGTTTGCGTCGCGTTTTTTGCGCAACCGGCGCGACCTGATCGTGTATCTTCCGCCCGGCTATAGCGAGCGGGACGGCCGCACATATCCCGTGCTTTATCTCCATGACGGGCAAAATCTTTTCGACGGCGCGACTTCGTTTATCCCCGGGATGGATTGGCACGTGGGGCAAACCGCGGACTATCTGATTTATGAGGGCCGCGTGGAGCCGCTGATCATCGTCGGCATTTACAACGCGGGAAAACAGCGCCTCGGCGAATACACGCCGACGCGGGCTCCAAAACTCGGGGGAGGACGCGCGAACCGTTATGCGAAATTCCTTCTCGAAGAGGTGCGGCCGTTCGTGCAGAGCCAGTATCGCGTCGCGGACGGAGCGGAGCGTACTGGAATAGGGGGCTCGTCGCTGGGTGGGCTCGTATCCTTATATGTGGGCCTGAGGCTTCCGAAGGTCTTTGGCAGGATCGCGGCACTCTCTCCGTCGGTTTGGTGGAACGAGCGGGTGATCCTGCGATTTGCCGCCGCCGCGCCAGTGCAACCTCACCCGCGCATTTGGCTGGATGCCGGAACGCGCGAGGGCGGGCGCACGGTGGAAGACGTGGAGCGATTCCGCGACGTGCTTCTCGGTAAAGGCTGGCAGGCCGAGCGCGATCTGCACTACGAACGCGTGGAGGGCGCCGAGCACAACGAAGCCGCGTGGGCGCGGCGCGTTGGGCCATTCCTCCAATTTTTGTTTCCCGCCGGTTAAACACAGGTATAATCCGCGCAGTTTATTTGAAGGCAAGAGCGAGCATGCTTGCCCGCCCTTTGCACGGAACAGCCCATGGCCCCGGATCATGCCATTTCGATCTTGTGTGTCACCTCCTATGAAAAGGGGCAGGATTTTTTGCGCGCATGCAAAGCGCTGGGATGCACGGTTTATCTGCTGACCGTCGAAAAACTCCGCAAGGGAAATTGGCCGCGCGAAGCTATCGACGAAATGTTTTTCATGCCGGAGGAACTTCCGCTTCCGGATCTGCTTCACGCGGTGAGTTACGCGGCGCGCAGCCGGCAGATCGATCGCATCGTGGCGCTGGATGAGTTTGACCTGGAAAACGTCGCCGCGATTCGCGAACACTTGCGCCTGCCGGGAATGGGCCTGACCACGGTGCACTATTTTCGAGACAAGCTGGCGATGCGCATGCGGGCCAGGGAAGCGGGAATCCTGGTTCCCGAATTCGTCCATGTTTTGAATCATGACAATCTTTGCGAATTCATGAATCGAGTGGCGGGGCCGTGGCTGCTGAAGCCGCGCGCGCAGGCCTCCGGCATCGGGATGAAGAAGATCAACTCGAGCGAGGAATTGTGGCCGTGGCTGGAGCAGCTCGGCGATAACCAGTCGCAATACCTGCTGGAGCGGTTTATTCCGGGCAGGGTTTTCCACGTGGACGGGATTGTTTCGGAAAAGCAGGTTTTATTTGCCGAAGCGCACGCTTATGGGATGCCGCCGCTGGACGTTTCGCATCATGGAGGCGTTTTCACCACGCGGACATTGCCGCGCGATTCGGACGACGCGATGGCGCTGAAGGAAATTCACCAGAAGCTTGTGGATACGCTGGGACTGGTTCGCGGCGTTACGCACACGGAATTCCTGAAATCCCATGCCGATGGGCGATTTTACTTCCTGGAAATCGCGGCGCGGATCGGCGGGGCGTATATTTCGAACGTCGTGCAGGCCGCCACGGGAATCAATCTGTGGCGAGAATGGGCGCAACTGGAAGTGGGAGCAGGGAAGCTACCCTACCACTTGCCGCCGCCGCATGAAGATTTTGCCGGTGTGATTATTTCGCTGGCGCGCCAGCAGGAGCCGGACACTTCCGGTTACACGGACCCCGAAATCGTTTACCGCATCTCGAAATATCATCACGCGGGGTTTGTGTTGAAGTCCTCTTCTGCAAACCGCATCGAAGAACTGCTCGCTTCTTACGAAAAGAGATTTGTCTCGGACTTCATGGCCACCCAGCCGCTTCCCGACAAGCCAACTTCCTAGCCACCCTCCAGTTGGAATTGTTATTGGGGACGAAGATGGGGGATGGTGAGGATGGATGCGCAGGAGTGAGAAGAGAGAAGTATGCCAAGAAAAGAGGTCCGGAAAAGAAAAGTCGACCCCAAGACCCGGGTACCAAACACCGGAACCCGGGGCACCCCCGTCTCTCTACTTCCGCGGGAATTGCTGAACTGATATTCTCTCATCGGCTCCCTTGTCAATAAATTCGAGATCATTAAACCCGGGCCACTCGCCACCCTCCGTCTCTCTCTACTTTCACGGGAATTGTTGAAGTGATATCCTCTCACCGACTTTATGTGAGCAAAATGGAAATTATTCAATCCGGGGCACCCGGCCGTGAAACGAGTTGAGGAGACGGAAAATGAGTATCCTACGCTGCGTTGCTGTCCTGTTCTTGGTGCCGTTGTTCGGTCATGGCCAAGTCCCGCAAGAGGATCACCAAGTCGATTTATCGAACCAGGCTAAACTTTCCGTCCGGAGGCTTTATCAACAACTGGTGTCTCGACCTATTGGGGGCATTCCGACGCTTGAGAGAATGAAATCATTGTCTCCTTATCTCAGCGACTCGTTGCTGAACAGGATTGCCCAAGCGCGCGCCTGTGGTGATGACTGGTTTCGGTTACATCCGCAGAACGACATTAAGGCGCCATTGGCGTGGTTGGAATTCGGCCTTTTTTCGGGTGCCGACGACCGATCCGGGCCACATACGTTCCACATTCAGAAAGCGAAATCACGGGAGGATAACTCCATTCGAGTGAATGTAAGACTTACGGAGGGAATCCCGCCTGAGAAAGTGTGGACTTGGGAAGTTGCCGCTATAGTAATTTGTGAAAATGGACGTTTCGTAATCAATGATGTGGTCTTTCTCAAAGACAAAGATGTTGATACTGAGAGTCGATTGTCGGAGATTCTAAAGCGAGGATGCAATGGCTCTCATTGGGTCGGGTATGGCGGCAAGAACGCAAAGCCTTAAGTTTACGATCCAAGTGACCTACCCCCACAGCCTGACCTGCTCTCCAAATTCCGCGCAGAAGTGTATATGATTTAGCGGGGTCCCTTAGTACCTGGGACAGTGGCGACCCTGTTCGTTGGTCTAGTTACTTTCAGGCACCTGTTTACGATACTGTATTTGCTGCACACCTCCCCGCGGACTATCTTTTGCTTACTACCCCGGGCCGGAAACCTGCGTGGGGTGAGCTATCCCTAGGGAGGACCGATGTGGGGTAACAAGAAGCCGGATACGCCCGAAACAGCGCAACCGGAAATAAAAAATTCACCAGTGAATTTGCCGCCGAAGACTTCTGCGGCAACTTGGGAGGGAACAACCGCAATGTCTACAGATGCCATGCGTCCTTTGGGTGCAACCGCCGATCGCGCCACCGCGCGCCTCGGACCGAGCCTGCACATCAAGGGCGAAATTACCGGAAGTGAAGATCTGCTCCTCGAAGGTTCGATCGAAGGGCTCGTGCAGCTGGACGAGCGCAAGCTCACCGTCGGCGCTTCCGCCAAGGTGACCGCGGATATTATTGCCCGGGAAGTGGTTGTTTACGGCACCGTGAAGGGCAATCTCCGCGCGAAGGACCGCATCGAGATCAAGAAGGATGGTTCGGTGAACGGCGACCTGACCACCGCGCGCATCATGATTGAGGATGGCGCGTACTTCAAAGGCTCCATCGAAATCGACAAGTCCGGAGAGAAAGAGTCCGGCAGCAGTGCGTTTTCGCGTTCGGCTTCCGCGCCCGCGGGTGCGGGTGTCGGGCCAAAAACGATCTAAGTTACTGTTCCTTTCCCAAGGTCTTCCCAAGGACGGCGCTCCGCAATAAACGGGGCGCCGCTTTATTTTATCCGTAGCTTGCCGCCGGCGTTATTTAATAACTTGACAAGTCCTTGACTGATAGCTATGGTGGGGCGGTCGTTTACTTCCCGGAGGGGTGAATGATCCGGCGGCCCCGCCCTTGCTTGCCGGCCTTGCTTAGACCGGGATTCGCTTCGCAGGAGCGACGCCATGCCGCGAGGCGCGCACAAACCGCATTTTCTAGTCTCGGCTTTCACGATTTTCCTCGGGGGTTGCGGAGGTGGTGGCGGAGGGGGGACTCAACCGCCGCCTCCGCGGCCCGATTTCACGATTGGCTTTTCGACGACGACGGTCACCATGGCGCAGGGGAGTTCGAGCGCGCCGGTCGGCGTGAATGTGACCGCGTTGAACGGTTTTTCCGGAAGCGTGCAAGTCGTGCTTTCCGGCATTCCGGCGGGAGTGGCGAGCAATCCCGCGAGTCCTTTTTCCGTAAGCGCGGGGCAGCCGGTTCCCGTGATCATCGGTGCGTCGCCCAGCGCCGCCGCCGGACAGTACGCAATTTCAGCTCAAGCAACGAGCGGTTGTCTGTCGCACTCCGCGCCTCTTTCGCTAACCATTCAAACCGCGGTCGCGCTAAATTTGCCGCGTTCGGCATTTCTGCGCAACGATTCGGTTGCCGCAGTGGATACGCCTTCGGGCGAGCCGCGGCGCCGGCAAATTGTTTTTGACGCAGCAGGGAAGCGCTTCTTCGTGGCCAATCCGGCGATGAATCGTGTGGAGGTTTATGCGGATGTGAATCCCAGCTTGCAGGCGGAGATCGATGTTCCGGGGGCTTCCAGCGTGGATTTGTCGGGAGACGGTGCGACGCTTTGGGTGGGCACGGTTACGGAGGAACTCGTCGCCGTTTCCACCGTCAGTTTACAGGTGATTGCGCGTTATCCAATGGCTGGCCTCTCGCCGATTCCGGGAATTGTGTTCAATCGTCCGACGGAAGCTTTGCCGTTGGCCGGGGGAAAACTTGCGTTGCGGCTGAGGCAATCGGCCGCGAGCGAGTCGCTGCTGGCTCTCTGGGATCCCGCTTCCAACACCGCGACGAATCTCACGTCGCTGGTGCCGGCCGTTTTTCAAAATGGCCTTGGTGTCATGGCGCGTTCGGGGGACAGGACGCGGCTGTTGGCAGCCGCGAATGATTCCAGCGGCGAAGGGGTGGTGTTCGATGGAAATGGCAACGTGGTGGGCAGTCCGCAGGTGTTAGGCAGCGGCAATGTGATCGGCCTTGCGGCGAATTCCAACGGAACTCGTTTCGCCGCACTGATCAATTCGGCGGGTGTAACGACCGTCGTGCTTTTGGACGCCTCGTTGAACTCGCTGGGGACCTACGGGGCCACAAATGCGGCGGGAATCGTATTTTCGCACGATGACCAGACCTTGTATGTTTCCGAAGCGTTTGGCAACGGCCGGGTGATTACGACGCTGGCCGCCAGCAGCCTGCAGAAACTGGGGCAGGTTTCCGATCTGGCGGCACAGGGAATTCCGACAGCCATCGAGGAGATGGATGATTCGCAAATTGTGTGGGGACGCGGCAATCGCGGGCTCGGCGTGATTGACGTTGCTTCGCCCACCGTGCTTCCTCTTCCTGCGCCATCTTTCGCCAGCGCGCCCGTAGCCTCGCCCGCCGAGGGACCGAACGCCGGTGGCACCCAGGTATCGATCGCCGGATCAAATTTTCCTGCCGGGGTACAGATTCGCTTCGGCTCTCAAAACCCGATCGCCGCGACCGTCCTGGGCAGTTTTCAGTTGCAGGTGAGTTCGCCGACAAGCGCCTTCAGCGGAGCGGGGAACCTGACTGCTTACTTTTCGAACGGTTGGACGGCCGTGGCCCCTGACGGTTTCAGCTATGGCCCAAGCGTTCTTGCGATTCTTCCCAACGCCGGAGCGACTGCCGGTGGCGATACTGTTTGCCTTTTCGGGCACGGATTCGGCAACAATACCGGCGGCATCACCGTGAATATTGGCGGGCAGGCTGCAACGATGCAGAAGGTGGAAGCGCTACCCGCATTTGCATCGGCGCTCTCGCTGGACGCTTCCTATCCATTTCCAATCGAACGCGTCACGCTGACAACTCCGACGGGAACTGCCGGCAAGACGGATATTTCACTCACTACACCTTCGGGGACTCTCACGCTTGCGAAATCTTTTCATTATTTGGCCGCGAGACAGACCTACGCGAATCCCAGCCTCTACAAATTTATTCTCTATGACCAGGGGCGGCAGCAGCTCTATCTTTCGGCCACCGATCACGTGGACGTTTTCGACCTGACCGCTCAGGTTTTTCGAAGTCCGCTGTCGCCTCCGCCGAATGGCCCGCCGCCGGATGCTGGCCTTCGCGGCATGGCGCTTACGCCGGACAACACGCAACTGATCGTGGCGGATTTTGGCGCGCAAAATGTTTACCTGATCAACCCGGATGGCGGCGGGAATAACGGATCGAATGTTTTCGTCGGCGGGGTTGCGGGATACCTGAACTCCGGCCCCTCGCGCGTAGCCGCCACCAGCGCGCAGAGCGTGTTTGTGGGGCTGAGCGGAGAAGGCGGCACTGCCAACGCCTGCAACAGTTGCCTGGGCCAGATGAACTTGACGGCGTTTCCACCCACTTTCGAGCCGGCGCCACAGGCGCAAGTAAGTTCGATCACTGGAGCGCCGCTGCTCCAAGCCGACCATAATGGCGATGCAGTGTATCTTGCGTTCGGCAGCGCACCGGGAGGTCCGGTGGCGTCGTGGTCGGCATCGGCGCCAAACTCTTTCGCGGTTTCCGCGGCGAAGGATTTTTCCAGCGATTTGACCTCCGATTTCGATGGAACTATGTTTGCCATGCGTTCGGGCGGCACCACGGAGATTCGCGGCAGTGATCTGACGTTCGCGGCCCAACCAACGTCCGCGGAGCTCGAAACGATTCCCAATCGTGTCGCGGTGCCTGGCGTGGCGTTGCATTCTTCCGGCGCGCTGCTCTATGAACCCTTTCTGGATGGAGCGCCGCCCGCGGCTCCGCCGGCCACGGGAATTCACGGCGGCGTGGACATCCGCGACGCGCACAGTGGCCGGCTTCGCTTGCGCGTTTATTTGCCGGAACCGTTCGCGATGCTTTCGACCGATGTAGACGGCTTGCACGGGACGTTCCTGACCGTGGATGAAAATGGCCAGCGTCTTTTTGCGCTGACAACTTCGGGGCTCACCGTTCTGCAGCTTTCGAGCGTTCCGTTGGGAATTGGAACGGTCACCCCTGCGGCAGGCCCTTCGGCGGGGGGAACGAGCCTCACGATACGCGGCAGCGGATTTCAGCCCGGAACAACGGCGATGTTGGGAGGGAAAACCCTGGCGGCCGTGATCAAGGACAAAAATACGTTGACGCTCACTACGCCGGCGCTCACCCCCGGCGCGCAGCAATTGGTCCTGACGAATCCGGACGGCGAGAGCGTTTCGCTGGACGCGGCATTCGTCGCGCAATAATCTTCTTTAACCGTTTCGTTGTACCCCTCATCCAAGCACTGGGAGGCTGTGTTGACGTCCTCGCTCGAACGTAGCCCACAAGCGAAAAGCAGATCCCTCACCCCGCAAAAAGCGCGGGGATTCGGGATGACAGCGGCGTGGAAACACAGGAAGTCAACAAATCCGTACTGGGTCCAAAGAAAGCCGCACATTGCTTCAGATTGAGGGGGAACTCAGATGGATTTTGGACTGCAAGGAAAGATCGCCGTTGTAAGCGGATCCACGGCAGGGATTGGATTTGCGATCGCCTCTACACTGGCGGCGGAGGGAGCGCACGTTGTAGTGAACGGCCGCACGGAAGAGCGAGTTACGGCCGCCGTTGATGCCATCTTGAAGCAAAACAAGGGCGCGCAGGTGCGCGGCGTGGCTGCCGATCTCGGCACCGCCGAGGGAGTAGCCAAATTCGTTCGCCAGGCGCCGGAAGCGGATGTGCTCATCAACAATCTTGGGATATTCGAAGTGAAACCTTTCGCGGATATTCCGGATTCCGATTGGCTGCGATTTTTTGAAGTGAATGTGCTGAGCGGCGTGCGCCTTACGCGGCACTATCTGCCCGGAATGCGGCGCAAGAACTGGGGCCGCGTGATTTTCATTTCCAGCGAATCGGCGCAGCAAATTCCAGTGGAGATGATTCACTACGGGATGACGAAAACCGCGCAGGTTTCTATTGCGCGCGGCGTGGCTCAGACCGTTGCGGGCACTGGCGTGACCGTAAACTCTGTACTCGTCGGGCCGACCTCTTCGGAGGGCGTCGGCACATTCGTCAAGGATTTTGCCCGCCAGCAGGGCATCAGCGAAGCGGAATTTGAGAAGCAGTTTTTCGTGAATATCCGCCCGAGTTCCTTGTTGAAGCGGTTCGAAACGCCTGAAGAGATCGGCGCCGTTGTGGCGTTCCTCGCCAGCGCGCACGGTTCGGTCATCAATGGGGCCGCGATTCGGGCCGAGGGCGGCGTGGTCACGAGCATTTTCTGAAGTTCGGCCTTTACGCCCGCAGGTAGTCCGCTCGCCAGTTCTGTACCAACTGCTTGATGGCTTTGCCCGACTGGATATTCTCCGCCAGCACTTTCCGGGCGAGGGCGGGAAGTTCCGCGTCGGAAGCGAAGCGCATGGCAACGAGTTGGCCGCAGGTGAATTCCGCGATCCGGGCCTTCAAATCTTGCGGCAACAACCGCTCCAGACGCATTCGCTCTTCCAGGCGGATAACGCGATTCTGCACCGCCAGGGCGAAAAAGCGTGCATTTAGCGACAGCCCAACCAACCCCGCCGCCACGAGCACGGCGATAAAGCCGTCCAACGAAAAGCCCGAGACCTTCCACCGGTAAATGGACCAGCCGAAATTTAGAGTCAGGACAGGCACGACGAAAAAGTGATAGCCCGGCACCCACCGCACGTGATTGGCAAAATTTTGCTCCGCCATGTTTCTTGTTCCTCCGACTCTGAGTTCTGCTGCGGCCCCTGACCTTTCGGCCAGTGATTAAAACAGCGCTCGTTGCGTCACACCTGCGCCGTTCAGTTCCGAAAGCGGCACAATCTAAGGGTAGCCGTGGAACTCGCGGCGGGAAGGCATCATGTCAAACCTCAGCTTTGCGCGGATTATGTACGGGACAACTCAAGAGCAACATTCTACCGCGTTCATCCCGCAGTCCAATCTTTCGTCTACGTTTCAGAAGTCATCGCAGGACGCTTTGCAAACTTCGGCAAGCGAAGCGCACGGAGCCAGGGTCGAGAGCATTCTGCACAAGCTGTGGAGCGCACTCTCCGGAACGAGATAGCCGCCGCGATTCCCTGTCCCGCTATTCGAGTACCCATCGAATCATTTCACGGTTGCCATGCAGGGCGCCGCGTGAAACTCGTCCTTAAATACCGCGCCATCTTTCATTACAAATTTCACTTTTTCCAGTTCCCCGATGTCCTTCAGCGGGTCTGCGCCGACCGCGATAATGTCGGCATACGCGCCTTCGGCCACCACGCCAATTTCTCCCTTGCTGCCCAGCATTTCAGACGGACGCGAAGTGGCGGCCTGAATCGCTGCCGCCGGCGTCATCCCGAATTTCACCATCCATTTGAATTCCTCGGCGATGGGCTCCTGCCAGGGGATTCCGCCGATGTCCGTACCGAAAACGATTTTCAGGTTGGCCTTCAGAGCTTTCCGGAAACTCGCCTCGTGTAAATTGGCGCGTGCGCGATCGCGCTGTCCGTCTGACGTTTCCGCGGGCGCCCAATCCGTGTAATAAACTCCGAGCGTCGGGCAATACCACGTGCCTTGCCGTGCCATCTGAGCAATCTGCGCGTCGCTGATGTCCAGGCCGTGCTCGATGGAGTCGCAGCCGCCGTCGAGTCCACGCTGCAGGCCTTCGCCGTTGTACGCGTGGCAGGCGACTTTCTTCCCCCAGCCGTGCGCCTCGTCGACAATCGCCCGTAATTCTTCCACGGTCAACGTGGGTTGCGAGACCAAATGATCCTGCTTATCCACCCACGAGCGGTGTGTCATGTAGACCTTGATCCAGTCCGCGCCGTGGTCGAGCTGTTCCCGCGTTGCCTTGCGGGCCTCCACGGGGCCGTCCACGATTTGGACTCCCTTCGGCATGACGAGCTCCGGGGCATAACCCTCCAGGTTGTAGCCGCCGGTGGTGGAAATCCCGCGCGTTGCGCCAAAGATGCGCGGGCCGGGAATCGTGCCTTCTCCGATGGCCTGCTTGAGTCCGATGTCGCCGTAGCCCGCGCCTTCGGTCTCGACGTCGCGCACGGTCGTAAAGCCTTGTTCGAGCGCGCGCTTCGCCGCGTAAGTAGCACGAGCGGCCCGCAACGCGATTCCCGCTTTCAAAATGTTCGCGTCGTACCCGCCCTTGGCGGGATCTTCGCCCCACAGGAAAAGATGGGTGTGGGAATCGATCAGGCCGGGAAGAACCGTGGCGCTGGAGAGGTCAACGATCGCCGCTCCGGCGGGGATAGGCGCCGAACCGTCCGCGATTTTTTCGATGCGGTTCCCGCGGACGAAAATCAGCTGATTCTTTCGAGGCGTCTCGCTTTGCCCGTCAATCAGGGTTCCGGCGCGAATCACGGTCAGCGGCGCAGTTGCCGCTTTTTGCGCCTGCGCCCGCGAATCCACAACGCACAGCACGACGAGCAAGAAGAGCAGACCAAAACGTTTCATACCCGCTCCATTTCGTTTTTTAGTTTGTCTTTGGTTCGATCGTCGAAGAGGGCTAAGTTCCCAGCAGGTTCCCCTGAATCCGGGTATAGCCGTGCTCCTCGGCCCATAAGCTTAACGGCACAGCAGCCAAGTCGTCCACTACGGGGATGGCGTTACCGTCTTTGGTGAGGTCGATGGTGCGGAGATAGTGTTTGCAGGTCTCGCAACTTTCGACGCGAATGTGGGGAAATTGCTCGGCTACGAAGACGGGAAGCTGCTCTTCTTTCGCTTCGCCGCAATTGGCACAGAGGATTCGCCGGAATTCCCATTCGAGCGCACAGAAGGAACACACCAGAAACCGCTTGCCGCTGTCACCTTCCGGGCGCAGCACGCCGAGCAAGGGCAGGGCATTGCAGCGTGGGCAGCGGCACACTGTCATCAGCGGAGCGGGCGGCAACATCGCGCCGGTGACGAAGTCCGCGTAGGGCTGCAACACGGCCCGCGCAAAAAAATCCTCGAAGGGATCCGGCAGGGCGGGTTCCGAGGGGCCCGCGACGGGCAGATGAGTCTCCAGCAAGCCCGTCTTCCAGAATTCCTGCAGGATTTCCGCTTGGCGGGCCGCGCCCTTCGATTTCAATTTGCGGGCCTCTTCGACAACGGCTTGCGGGGCATGCGCTTCAACAACCTTCAAGAATTCGGCGAAAGGTTCCAGCAATGCGGGCAGGTTAAGGTCGGAGCGCAAATCGCCGTTAGCGGGGACCACGGGCCGCTTTCCCCATGATTTGGGAAGGGCTTCATAGAATTCACGTTGAAATTTTACGATCGAGCCGTAGAAGGTGAGAATTTCGCGGGCAAACTCATGGCGCCCTGCCAGGAGAGCGCCGCGCTCAATCCGCGCGCGGTAATTCACTTTCCCGGCGGCCAGGATGGTCATTTCGGGCGGTTGGAATTCGCGACGATCTCTTTATACCAGCCTGGGTGATAACGCTTGGCAAACGCCAGCGAAACGTCTCCGCGAATGACGCTGCCGAACGCGCCGCGTTCGGCGAAGACGCCCATGTAAATGTGAATCATGAAATTTCCGATTAGCAGCAACGCCGTTCCCGCGTGCACGACGACGGAGATGTAGCGCACCCAACGCAAGCTCCACGGGAGAGACTCCGTGAACCAAAGCACCAGACCCGAGGCCAGCAGTAGAACTCCGCCGAGGAAGAAGCTCCAGAAGAGGAGCTTTTGGCCCGCATTGTAACGGCCTGCGGGCGGCATTTTTTCATCCTGGTTCTGGATGTAGTAGGGGAGCGACTTCCACCACTCAGTGTCCACAGGTTCATGTTTCATCTGGCTCGACCAGAGGGCGTACATGTAGCAAACCGCCACGAAGAAGACCAGACCAACCCACGGATGCAGCATTCGCGAGAGCTCCGCACCGCCAAGCGCCGAGGCGATCCAGAAGAGCCAGGGCGACCAGAAGGCGAGGCCCGTCAGCATCAGGTAAATGAACGAACCGGCAGCCACCCAGTGATTTAGACGCTCATTAAATTCGTAGCGGAGCACGCGGTCGTGAGGAAGCAACTGTTCCTGATGGCTCACGGTTAATCTCCTTCCTTCGATGCCACGTCCGACTCGTCATGTGCCTTCGGCCCGAACCTCAAATAATGAGCGAACAGCCCGATCAGGCCGCCGACGAGAGCGATGTTGCCCAGCCATTTCAGCGGGTGCTTCCAGAACTTCACGGCCAAGGGAATCGTCGGATTGCTCGGCAGGCCGCCATAGAGTTCCGGCTTGGTGGCATCGTGCAGGACGTAAATCACGCCGGTGCCGCCGACACCCGGAGGATCGTACACGCCGGCGTTCTCATAACCGAAATGATCGCGAAGTTGTTTGGCACGATTCTCGGCAAGGAACTTCATGTCTTCCTTGGTGCCGAAGTGCAGGCAACCGGTGGGGCAGGACTTGATGCAGGCCGGTTCAAGCCCCTGGCTGACGCGATCCGTGCATAGCGAGCACTTGTACATGCGCTTGGTGACGCTGTTGAACTTCGGGATGTTGAACGGGCAGCCGGTAACGCAGTAGCCGCAGCCGATGCAGTTCGCCTGCTGGAAATCCACCACGCCGTTGGTGTACTGCACGATGGCGCCGTCGGCGGGGCAAGCTTCCAGGCAACCGGGCTCGGCGCAGTGCATGCACTGGTGCTTACGCATCAGCCATTGCAGGGAGCCGTCTTCGCGTTCGTGCTCGTTGAAGAGGATCAGGTTCCAGTAATTCCACCGGGTGTCCGGCATGGTCTGGTAAGTGTTGTCGAAGGAGGTTTGCGTGAATGGCATGTCATTCCATTCGACGCAAGCTACTTCGCACGCCTTGCAACCGATGCAAGTGGTGGTGTCAATCAGCTTGCAGACCGTGAATCCCCGTTGTGTATCTTCGCCGGGGACCGTGCCTGCGTGGCCCGAGATTTTCTGAATGCGTAGTGTCTCTTGGCTCATATCGGCTCCCCTACGCTTTCTCGACCTTCACCAGAAAACCCTTGAATTCCGGTGTGTATGCGTTGGGATCGTAGACCGTCGGGGTAAGCAGGTTCGCCAACGTCCTCGCGTCTCTGCCTTCATCCTCGGTAATTCCTCGGAAGCCCTGATGGATCTGGAAGCCGATCTGGTAGACCTTTTTGCCGTCGATCATCATCGGCTTGATGCGTTTGGTCACCATCGCCTTGGCGATGTACTCGCCGCGGATGCTGGAGACTTTTATTTTTTCGCCGCCGTGGACTCCGATGTCGTTCGCCAGCTCGGCGGGGATTTCGATGAATGGTTCGGGTATGAGCTGTACGTTCATCGGATTGTTTTTCGTCCAGTAGTGGTAATGCTCGGTCATACGATATGTGGTGCAGACAATCGTGTAACCGTCCTGGGGGGTGGAGTATTTATCGTCGGGGGTTTTGAATCGTTTGACCACAGGATTGTGGGTCTGCTGCGGATGCAACGGATTGTCGATGGGGCTTTCCGTGGGTTCGTAGAATTCCGGGAATGGCCCGTCGGCAAAGGCCGCCAACGGTCCAAAGATTCGGCCGACGCCCTCCGGATTCATGATGAACGGACCCATGTGATCCTTCGGCTTGGAATCCGCTTTGAAGTCCGGCACGTCGTTGCCAACCCATTTTTGCGTGGCTTCGCTCCACCAGACCTGTTTGCGAGACGGATCCCAGGGCTTGCCGTCCACGTCACAGGAAGCGCGATTGTAGAGCACGCGCCGGTTCGCCGGCCACGACCAACCCCATCCCGGGTGTACTCCCATGCCGGAGGGATCGCTTGGGTCGCGCCGAGCGGCTTGATTGCCAGCCTCGGTGAAAACGCCGGAATAAATCCAGTTGCCGCAGGACGTTGTGCCATCGTCTTTCAGCCAGGCAAAACCGGGAAGCTGTTGGCCGGCCTTGATCTGCTGCTTGGTCGCTGGATCCTCCAGGTCCGCCAGCGCCTTCCCGTTGATTTCCTTCAATACTTCGGACAACGGAGGGCTGGAGGGATAGCTGTAATTCCAAGTCAGGTTCAAGACGGGATCGGGGAACTTGCCGCCTTCCTTCTTATAGAGCTCACGAACCTTCAGGAAAATCTGTGCCACGATGGCCTGGTCCAGCCGGGCATCTCCGGGCGACGGCACGGCCGTGTTTTTCCACAGCACCCAGCGGGCGGAATTGGTCATTGTGCCGTCTTTCTCGGCAAATCCCGCACAAGGCAAGTTGTAGACGGTGGTTTGGATCTGCTTCATTTCGTCGGTTGAAGTCCCAGGTGCCCGCCAAAACTCGCTGGTCTCGTTGGGATAAATTTCTCCGACGACCAGGAAATCCGCCTTTTTCAGCGCGTCAATGTTTTTCTTGGAGTTGGGCCCGATGGCTACGCCGTTCATTCCAAAGGCAAGCATGCCTTTCAAGTTCCCGCGGTACATGTCGTCCCACATCTGCACCCAGGAGTAATTGCGATCGACCTTGGGCAGATAATCGAACGCCCAGCCGTTTTGTTTCGTAGCCGCGTCGCCATAGAGGGCTTTGAGGAAGCTGACCGTGAATTTCGGCGTGTTGCTGTAGTAGTTGAACGAATCCCAGGCGGCCGGCTTCGACGAGGTCGGCGTGATGCGCTTCATCCAATCGTCAAAAGTTGCGTCCGCCGGGGTCGGCACCTTCAGGTAGCCCGGCAGACTGTCGAAAAGACCGGCCATATCCGTGGCGCCCTGAATGTTGGAGTGGCCGCGGAGAGCGTTGACGCCGCCGCCTGCGCGCCCGACGTTGCCCATCAGGAGTTGCAGGATGGCTGCGGTACGGATGATTTGCGTGCCGAAGGAGTGATGGGTCCAGCCGACGGCGTAGATGATGGTGCTGACCTTCTTCATGTCGCCGTCTTTGCGAACGGAAGTGTAGAGGTCGGCGGCCTTGAGGAATTGTTCCTTGGGAATGCCGGTGATGCGCTCGACCATCTCCGGGGTGTAGCGGGAATATTGCTTCTTCAGGAGTTGGAAGACACAGTTCGGGTTTTGCAACGTCGGATCAAAGTCGACAGTTCCCGGCAACCCCGGTAGGGCAGGCGGCGTTCCGGGCTTTGCCTCTGAAGAAACGGGAGCTTTACCACCGGCGCCCTGGTAATTCCAGCTGGCCCGGTTGTAAGTCTGTTTCTCCGCATCGAAGCCGGAGAACAAGCCGTCGACATCGGGGAGCTTGAAGTCCTTTTCGACGATGAATCCCGCGTTCGTGAAATGGACCAGGTATTCCTTGGCGATTCGATTGTTTTCGATGGCGTAGTGAATCACACCGCCGAGGAACGCGATGTCTGTCCCGGCGCGAATCTGGCAGAAGAGATCGGCGACCGCGGATGTGCGCGTAAAGCGAGGGTCCACGGAAATTATTTTTGCGTTTCGCGTGCGCTTGGCCTCGACGGGCCATTTGAATCCGCAAGGATGATTCTCGGCAGGATTACCGCCCATGATCAGCATCATGTCGGTATTCTTCATGTCGACCCAGCCATTGGTCATCGCGCCCCGGCCGTATGTTGGTCCCAAACTTGAGACCGTGGGGCCGTGTCAAACCCTGGCCTGGTTTTCTAAATGCACGATCCCCAGGGCGCGCATCGATTTGACAACCAGATAGTTGAACTCGTTAGTGTCGGTGCAGCCACCGATAAAGGCCAGCGATTCCAGGCGGTTGACCGTATGCCCGGCCGCATCTTTCTCGACGAAGGTGTCGTCGCGGGTCTTCTTGATCCGGGCCGCGATTTCATTGAGGGCATCGTCCCAGGAAATATCCTGCCAATCGGTGGCGCCCGGCCGGCGCACCTGCGGCTTCAGCAAGCGCCGGTCGTTCATGATCTCCTGCTGCAGCGAAGAACCCTTGGGGCAGAGCGTGCCGCGGTTGGTGGGATGATCGGGGTCGCCTTCGACGTGAACCACCTGTGCGGTTACGTTTTTCGCGCGATCGCCTAGGGTGTAGATGATTGTGCCGCAACCGACCGCGCAATACGGGCAGGTCGAACGCGTTTCAGAAGCCCGGCCAATCTTCAGGGCTCGCAGTTCCGCGTAAGCCGGCTTCAAATCGAAGCCGAACACAGCTGCGGCTGTCCCCCCCATCGTCGCTATTTTCAGGAAGTCACGGCGAGAAGCGTCCATGTTAGGACCCTCCGTAGGATTTGAGGAGATGTTACGCGGCCCCCTCTTCTTATTTCTTCCCAAGGCTTCTGTCAAGTCCTAAACCGATGACCACTGGAAGAACCAACAGGGCTTCGATGTACTAGCACCGGCAAATGTTTCAAAAATATTTTGCAACGAGGACCAATTCAGTCCGACAAGTATTCGTGGGAGATCCGGCGTGAGGTTCAATACCAGGAAGCCATTTGCCGGATGCACTACTGCTTAACCTTCGACGCACACTGGCCGACAAATCCAAGTGCATTTCAGCGGAAGTGTAAAAAAATAGGAGAAACAGGTTTTCTACCGGCTTAAGGCCTATGGAGCCTTGGCAGAGCTTTGCATTGCCGGTAATCGACATGGTTCGACCAAGTTCAACAAGGGCGAATCCCCGGTGTCCATCGCTATACTATGAATGCTAGCCAAAACTTGTCGCGATCTCAAGCTGCACAACTCAGGCGCTATCGAAGGGCCGTGCTGTTTGGCTATTCCCTGACCGCAATTGCGATTCTTGGTTCGCTCCTTGCGGCACTGATTCTTCCCAAAGGTTTTCCACTCGCCGTGTTTGGCGACCTGTTGCAAGTCAGCCTGGTTGGTGTATTCGCATTCCTCGCACTACAGAATGCGCTTCGCAGCCAGGCGCACATCCGAACTTTCTGGTTCCTGGTGTTTGTGGGGGCGGCGATGTGGCTGGCAAGCCTTGTGGTCTGGTCCGCGCAAGAACTGTGGTTTCGCAACGCGGTTCCCGATGTACCTGTCACGGACATTTTCTTAATCCTGGAATTGGTTCCCCTGGTTATGGCCACAGCGCTGGAGCCACAAAAAGGAAACGATTCCGGTTTTCGCCCGTCGGGTCTGCTCGATCTTTGCATTCTTGTCCTGTATTCGCTCTACCTTTTCGCCTTCTTTGTCTACGCCTACCGCCTGGTTCCGGGCGCCATGGGAATCTATAACTTCAATTTCAACGTGGCCGCTGCAATCGGCAACCAGATCTTGGCCGTTGCCACTGGCGTTGCGTATATGCGGGAACGCGGCGCCTGGCGCCCGGTATACCGCATTTTCTTTGCCTCCGCCGCGATTTATGCCCTCACGTCCGACGTCATCAACGTGGCAATCGATCTCGGCCGCTACGAGACGGGGTCTTTGTACGATGTGCCGCTGGTCGCCGCCATGGGCGGGTTTGTGTGCGTGTGCCTTGCGGGCCGTCCGCTCCTTCAACCTGCGATTGCAAAGACAGAGCATGAGCGAGAGGAGCCGAGGGCTGCCCGCCGATTCACGTTTTTGTCTTCGCGTCTGGCGATGGTCGTCACCGTTTCAACACCCGCGATCGGTCTGTGGCTTCTTTCAACCTACTCTCCCCACGACCAGCTTTTTTCTTTCCGCCTGAGCATCACCCTGGTTACGATTTTTCTCCTGACCTTGTTGCTTTCGATCAAGCAGGATTTCCTCAGCGCGAAACTCATCGGCTCCCTCCAACACCTTTCGCACACGTATTCCAGCATCGATCGTTTTAAGGACCACCTGGTGCAAGGAGACAAGCTGGCCTCCCTCGGTGAACTGGTGGCCAACGTCGCCGAACAGATCCGAAGGTCCATGACCATCATCCGGGAGCAGGCCTTGATTGTCACCTCACGCGCGCATGGCGAATCCAGGAGCTCTGCCCTTGCCGATAAGATTGGCCTGTACGCCGAACGAACCGACGCGCTAGTTGAGAACATGCAGCACTTCGCCCAGGAAACCCCGTTGCACCTCGCTCCCGTGGAAGTGAAACCTCTTCTCGATACCGCTCTCCATCTGAGCCGCATCAGCAGGCTGCAGAATGTGCGCGTTCAACTGGAGGCGGAAGCCGGCTGTCCGCCGGTGCTGGCCGATTCCAGCCAACTGCTTCATGTGTTCCTCCAGATCATTTCAAATGCGATGGACGCCCTGGAAGAAGTGGGGGGAGGCGAGCTGGCGATCTCCGTACGCCCCTGCGAACCCCAGGTGTGCATTCAGTTTTCCGACACCGGGCCGGGCATCCGGAATCCGGAACACGTCTTCGAGCCTTTTTTCACCACCAAACCCGTCGGGAAGGGAACTGGCCTTGGCCTGAGCACGTGTTACGGCATCATTCGCCAGCACGAGGGGGACATCACTTGCGGGAACCGCCTGGAGGGTGGCGCCTACTTCACGATTTTCGTTCCAGCGGCAGCTTTGGAGACGTCCGATGCCGGCATGCCCTCGTCCATTATCTCGGAAGGCGCGGCATGACCATTCAACCTCGCCACAGAATCTTTTTAAGTCTGGCCGGTGCAATATTCCTTTTGCACTTGGCCGTGGCGGCGATCGC
>Ga0210401_10000667_pt1 | contig 41641 bp, 43 predicted proteins | sample IncBWH32MmetaG_FD_150866 | JGI IMG/M metagenome (GOLD analysis project Ga0210401, IMG submission 150866) | Forest soil microbial communities from Barre Woods Harvard Forest LTER site, Petersham, Massachusetts, United States - Inc-BW-H-32-M | ecosystem: Environmental > Terrestrial > Soil >... | reverse complement strand
AGCCGCTCCGACACCGAGACGAGCAGGCGGTCGCCGACGTCGTGGCCGAGGTTGTCGTTGACGGCCTTGAACTTGTCGAGGTCGATGAACAGCATCGCGAGCACGCCGGGGCTGCGATGCAGGCGCGTCATCGCCTGGCGCGCCCTGTCCATCAGCAGAGTGCGGTTCGGGAGCTTCGTGAGCGGGTCGTGCAGCGCCTGGCGCTCGAGCCACACGCGGTCGGTGACGTCCTTGGCGGCCGCGTACCAGGTGTCGCCGTCGCGGCGCGCGCTCCACAGCAGCCAGCGCCACGAGCCGTCACGGTGCCGGTAGCGCGTCGTGAAGTTCTCGACCTCGGCGGGATGGCCGCCGCCGGCGCGCATCGGGCCGAGCAGCTCCTCGGCGTCCTCGGGGTGGACGAACTCCGCCACGGGCCGAGACTGGAGTTCCTCCTGCGTCCAGCCCAGCAGCTGCTCCCAGGCAGGGTTCAGCAGCGTGAAGCAGCCGTCGAGCGAGATCGTCGCGAGCAGGTCGCTGGTCATCTCGAAGAGCTTGCGCACGCCGGCACCGCCGGTCGTGACGGTCGCCGGAGCGGCTGCCTGCGCAAAGGTCTTTTCAGCTGCCATCGGTATGCACCACGTCGGCCGGCGGCGCCCTCGGGAACGGCGCGCCGCCTCGCCGATGGACGGATTGGCAGACGAAAGCTGCTCATCTCGCGGCAGCCCGTCGCTCCCTCGGCGGGGCGGCCGCGCGGCGGGTTTTCAGGCGCGCGCTGCGGCGGGCGGCTTCTCGCCGGCCTGGGCCGGCGGGGCGGGTGGGCCCTCTTGATCCGCCGGCTCCGGCGGTGCCTCATCGCCGCGCAGGAAGCGCCACGTCGAGAGGCCCAGCAGGACCGTCATCAGCACCGCGCTGCCGACGCAGTACTCGCAGATCTCTTCGAGCGTGAAGACCTCGCGGCCGGTCAGGTAGACACTGAAGCCGAAGCCACCGAGCGTCAGCGCGACGGTCGCAAAGCGCCAGCGCTCTTCATCGGGGGCCAGCAGCGTGCCGAGGATCACGATGTAGCCGATCAGGCCGATCAGAGCGACCGGCACACCGGCGAGTTTCGAGTACTGCGAGGTCTGCACTTTGAGGCAGCTGCCGCCGCCTTTGCCGCACAGCGGCTTGACGTTCGCGTAGTGGATGTACGTCAGGTAGGTCGCGAGCCCGATCCCGATGACGGTCAGGACGATCAGCGTGATCCGAAGCGTCCGCGCGCTCATCGCGGCGCTACGCCTTCGCGGCCTTTTCGATCGCTTCTTCGAAGGGCTTGGGGTCGGTCAGCGAGCTCCATTCGTATGTCTTGAGCGCGCCGCCGGAGTGGCCGATCAGGAACGACGGGGTGCCGGTCAGCCCGTTGTTGTTCGAGAGCTGGGCGTCCGACTGGAGTTCAGATTCGAATTTCGGGTTGCCGCGTTCAGACTGCCATTGCGAGAGGTTCAGGCCTGGGATCTGTTTGGCCAGACCCTGGAGGTAGGCTTCGTTGACGTATTCGGTGGTCTCCTGACCCTGCTCGTTGTAGAAGAGCTCGATGTAGTTCCAGCCCTTTTTCTGGGCGCCGGCCGCGAGCGCTGCCTTCTGCTGGGTCTTGAAGGTTTCCGGGTTGCGGGTCGCCGTCTGCAGGTTCATGTATTCGATCCGCAGCTTGCCTTCTTTGACGGGGCCGGCGAGCAGTGCCGGCAGCGCGCCTTCTTTGTCCGAGAATTTCTTGCAGATCGGGCACTCGAGGTCGCCGAAGTACTGCATCGTCACGGGCGCGGTCGGGCTGCCGATCGTGCGCCCGCTCTGGGGGATTCCTTCGAGCTTGGCGTTGACTTCTTTGGCGATCGTGGGGATTTCACTCGGTTTCGGTTTGCCCGAGGAGCTGCTCCCCCCGCCGCTCGCGATCAGGATCACGACGATCGCCACGACGACCACGGCGACGACGCCGGCGAGCTGCGTGAGGCGGCGGCGGCGCGCGGCGTCGGCCGTCGCGGCGGCCTCGGCGGCTTTCCGCTGCTCGCGCGCCTGTTCGCGGCGCTGCTTTCTGGTCAGATCCTCCTCGTCGACCTCTGGCACATCAGGAACTCTTGCAGAATCCGCTCAAGCGCGTCTAAGTTCCCAACGCGCGCTGCGCAAGGCGCGGAGAGTCGCCAAGATGGTCCGCAGTCGGGCCCCCGTAGCTCAACTGGATAGAGCGCCGGCCTTCTAAGCCGGGGGTTGCTGGTTCGAGTCCAGCCGGGGGTATCGCCCCGAGAGTGCACCGCCCGGCCGCTCAGGCCGCCGCCTCGACGGCGCCCGCCGAGCGCGCGGCGCCCTCGCTCGGCGCTCCCGCGCGCTTGGCGCGAAGGCGCGCGAGCAGGCCAGGGGGAAGACGCCCGCCGGTCGAGAGCCATGAGCCCGCGAGGATCAGCAGCAGGCCCGCCACCGTGGCGGCACCCGGTTGCTCGCCGAGCACGAGCACGCCAAGGCAGACCGCGACGACTGGGTTCAGGTAGGTGATCACGCTTGCCCGGGCTGGACCGGCTTCCCCGATCAGCACGGTGAAGATCACGAACGCGAGCGCGGTGCAGAGCAGCCCGAGCACTGCGATCGAGGCCAGCGCGCCCCCGCTCGGGAGATGCGAGGGCGCGGTGAGCGCCGCCAGCGGCGCGAGTGCGAGCGAGGCGACGGCGAGCCCCACGCCCATCGTCGCGCGCGGGTCGAGCTCGACGAGGTGGCGCTCGAGGATCAGCGGCCCGAACGTGTAGCCCGCGGCCGCGCCGAGCAGCGCGAGCACGCCGGGCAGCTCGCCCGGGCGGCTCGACAGGTTGATCCCGACGAGCGCGATCACGCCGGCGAAGCCGATCAAGAGCCCCGCCATCCGCGCGGGAGTCGGCCGCTCGACGCGGCCGTAGCGAAGCGAGACCACTGCCAGCAGCAGCGGCACCGAGGCGATCATGATCGCGGCCATGGAGGAGGGGATGCGCTGCTCGCCGAACGCGATCAGCGGGAACGGCACAGCGATCTCGACGAGCCCGTATGCGGCGACCCAGCGCAGCCGGCCGCGCAGCGCGCGCAGCGCGCCCGCGCGGGCGGCGAGCACGAGCAGCACCACGGCCGCGAGCGTCACCCGTGCCCACGCCACGCCCGCGGGCGGGGCACCGCCGTCGACCGCGATCTTGATGAACAGGTAGGGGACGCCCCAGATCGCCGACATCGCCGCGAATGCGAGCCACGCCCGTCTGTTCATCCTGCGCTCACGCCCTGACCAATAACAGAGCGCCGGGCCGTCCATCGGCGCCCGCGCGTAGTCTCGGCCGATGGACGAGACGTCGTGCCGGCCCCGCCAGGATCGGATCCTGCTCGGCGAGAACCTCGAGCTGCTCCCCGGCTTCGCCGACGGCAGCTTCCAGCTCATCTACATCGACCCGCCGTTCAACACCGGCAGGCGCCAGGAGCGCCGCACCCTGCGGGCCGTCGCCGATCCCGGCGCCTCGCGCGAGGGTTTCGGCGGGCGCCGCTACCGCACAGAACTGCTCGGCCGCTCGGACTACGCCGACAGCTTCGACGACTATCTCGCGTTCCTCGCGCCGCGCCTCGAGCACGCGCACCGGCTGCTCGGCGAGGAGGGGACGCTCTACTTCCACATCGACTACCGCGAGGCCCACCGCTGCAAGCTGCTGCTCGATGAGATCTTCGGCCGCGAGTGCTTTCTGAACGAGATCATCTGGGCTTATGACTACGGCGGGCGCTCGCGCCGCCGCTGGCCCGCGAAGCACGACACGATCCTCGTCTACGTCAAGGACCCCGAGCGCTACCACTTCGACTCCGAGGAGGTCGACCGCGAGCCCTACATGGCGCCCGGGCTCGCCGGAGCGGAGAAGGCGGCGCGCGGCAAGCTGCCGACCGACGTCTGGTGGCACACGATCGTGCACACCAACGGCGCCGAGAAGACCGGCTACCCGACGCAGAAGCCCGAGGGCGTGCTGCGCCGCGTCGTCGCCGCCTCCAGCCGCCCGGGCGACTGGTGCCTGGACTTCTTCGCCGGCTCGGGCACGCTGGGCGCCGTCGCCGCCCGCCTCGGCCGCCGCTACGTGCTGATCGACTCCAACCCGGAGGCCGTCCGGGTGATGCGCCGCAGGCTCGCGGCCGTCGAGGCCGAGCTGCACGCCACGCCCGGGCGCGAGCGCGGCGAGGGGCCGTCCGCCGCGGCCGGGATGCGCGCTTAGACTGGCCCTTCGGCGATGGCGAGCTACCACCTCGAGATCCGCGACTTCCCGCGCAACGTCAACCGTTTCAACATGAGCGGGACGGAGATCGGCACGGTCCTGCTCGCCTGGGCGCAGGAGCGCGTCTTCGAGCTCGGCGACCAGAAATGGAACCCGCAGACGGCCGAGCTGACCGTGCTCGAAGGGCCTGAGATCCCGATCTCGGGCCTGTCGTTGGGCCGGGGCTGGCCGACCGCGCTGCGCGAAGGCCAGGACGTCACCGCGCGGGTGCTCTCCGAAGCGCGCGAGGCGATCGTCGATGGCAGCGTGGCCAGGATGGCTCAGCAGCAGGAGGCGGCCTCGGCCGCCGCGGCGGCGCCGGCGGAGGCGGTGGCGGGCGGGCTCGGCGACGAGCCGCTCGTGCGCGCGCGCGAAGAGACGGCCCCCGAGCCCGAGGCGGCGCCGCTCGAGGTCGATGTGCCCGCCGCGGCGCTCGACGAGGGGGCCGGGGAGGCCGCCCTCGCCGGGATCGAGGGCCCGGAGGACGATCAGCTCGCCCTGGGCGTCGAGCTCGCCGCCGTGCTCGGCCCCGACGCGACGCGCCTGCTCGCCGCCTGGCGCGAGGTCGCGGACCGCGCGAGCGGTCTGGCACCGAGCGAGAGCCTCGCGCTGGCCGAACGCCAGCTCCGCGACGAGCACGGTCCTCAGCGCTGAGCCGACGCTAGAATCCGCTGCGCACCACGTGGTGGGCGTAGCTCAGTTGGTAGAGCTCCTGGTTGTGGTCCAGGCGGTCGTGGGTTCGAGCCCCATCGCTCACCCCTAACGGACGGCCCGCAGACGCGGGCCTTTCACCTCGCGCTGGGCTGCGGTCGAGCCACCACGCCTCTCAACTTTGTTACGGGTGCTGGCGTCCGCGCCGTACCTTACCGTCGCGTGCCAGCGGAGAGGAGATGACGGATGGCGACTAGCACCATCGTTGCGGCGGTCTTCAACCTGAACCGGCCTGCGCACACCGTCGACTGGCACTTCATCCACCTGTCGGTAGCGAACGTGATCGTGATCGGGCTGATGCTGCTGGTCTTCGTACTGGCGATCCTGCTGCCGTTTCCCGGCTCGCGGCGGCGGGAGACCGCGCGTTGAGCGCCGAACCTCCGCCATCCCCGGGGTCGTGGACGGCGCGCATCAGGGAGGCCGGCGTCCGCGCGCTACCGCCCGACAAGCTGCTCCCCGACGGCCAGCCCACATATGTCGCCTCGTGGATCTACGTGTTCGGCGTCTTGAGTCTTGCCTCGTTGGTTGTGATCGTCCTGTCCGGTTCGATCCTCGCGCTGAAGGGGCCGGCCTGGTGGCACTACACGAGCGTCGGGCACTTCTTCAACAGCATCCACCTGTGGGCCGTCGAGCTGTTCTTCTTCGTGATGGTCGTGCACCTGTGGGGCAAGTACTGGATGGCCGCCTGGCGCGGGGGGCGCGCACGGGTGTGGATGACGGGCGCCGTGGTCTTCCTGGTCGCCGTGCCCACGGCCCTCACCGGCTACGTCTCCCAGCAGAACTTCGACGCGCAGTGGATCTCGACCCAGGCCAAGGACGGCCTCAACTCGGTCGGCGTCGGCGCGTTCTTCAACGTGACCAACTTCGGGCAGATGTACAGCTGGCACATCCTGCTGCTGCCGATCGCTGTCGTCGCGCTCGTGACGGCCCACGTTCTGCTCGTGCGAAAGCACGGCGTCGTGCCGCCATTCGACCTCGAGGAGCGGAGGGCGGCGCTCGCCGCGACGGACTCCCCGGGCGGAGGCGCCGGAAGATGAGCTGGTTGCGAGGAAAGGACGACACCCGGCCGTGGACGGGGGGCTACTACCCCTACGACCTCGTCAAAGAGCTGTGCGTCGCCACCGGCGTGATCGGGCTGATGGCGGTGCTGCTGACGATCCTCTTCTCCTCCCCCGACGAGAAGCCGAGCACGATCGCGCAATGGTCGCGGTCACTGCCGCAGAACTTCTCGACGACCGCCGCGGAGGAGCTCGCGGGCACGAGCGGGACGGCGACGTACGGGCCGCCGTACAACCACAACGGCACCGGACAGGAAGCCTGGATCCTCAGGCCGCAGAAATGGCTCGGTGTCAGCCACCCGATCGACACGGAAAAGGACTTCGTCGTAGGGCCGCTCGAAGCGATACCCGGCGACGCGAGGCTGACGGCGGCCTTGAACGAGTACAAGGCAGCGTCAGAGCAGCAGAAAAAGGCCTGGGCCGAAGCCTACGCGAAGCCGCTCGAAGAAACGGCCGCCGCCGAAGAAGAAGAAAAGAAGCCGCCGGGCACGGTGACGGTGAACGAAGCCGCTGGCAGCGTGGCCGTCAAGCCGAGCGGCGACGCCGGGCCGGTGCCGGTGATGATGGAACGGCTCCTGGCGCTGGCCAAGAGCGGCGGAGTGGACGGCAGCCTGCTGACCTCTTCGCAGTTCTTCCAGACCGACTACACCAAGCCACTGCTGTTCATGGCCGACGGCGGGCTGCTCGAAAAACGCGCCGAACGCGACCACTTGCTCGGCGAGCAATGGGGGATCATGAACGAGACGGGAAGCTACCCCGGGCAGGCGTGGCTGTGGCTGTACGCCGTCTGGTACCAGATCGAACCGTTCAAGAGCTCGGAAAACGCCGACATCCTCGTGATGATGATCATGGGGGTGTTGAGCCTCGCGTTAGTCCTGATCCCGTTCATCCCCGGTGTGCGTGCGCTACCACGATGGATCCCCATCTACCGGCTCATCTGGCGCGAGCACTACCGAGCGATCGAGCACCCGCGCGCAGACGGGTAGGGCTGCCCGGCTCTGTCCGCAGGCGAGGCGGCTCCCTCGCGCGAACGAGCGGGCGACTCCAGCCGACCGGGGCCGCCGCTCGCGCAGGCTACGTGGCACGCCGCGTGGCACGTCACGGAGGGAGCCTCAGAGCACGTGAGCGCACCTCTGGACCGCGAACATCGGTGTGTCAGCCGGAGGCCACGCCCAGGCCGTGGTTGTGGTCCAGGCGGTCGTGGGTTCGAGCCCCATCGCTCACCCCTAAAGAACGCCCCGCATCACGGGGCGCTTCGGCCTTGTGGCCCGCGGGCGTCGAGGGGAGTGTTCAGGAGCGCGAGCCGGAACGCGAGCGGCGCGCCGACGAGCCAGGTCCAATGCACGCGCGGAGCTGGCCGCAACAAAGGCCGACTGCGGTCGCGCCATCGGGGAAGGGTTGACACCACCCGACCACCTCTGCGACGATTAGTCGAGCTGGGTGGGGGGGCCGGCGCCTAGCCACGGGGGGACATCCGTGACCAAGAAGTTCAGGGGAATCGCGCCGGCCGCGACGGCGCTCGCCGTGCTCGCATCGACCGCAGCGCTCGCGAGCCCGTCTTGGGCTACCAAAGGCGAAAAGCCTCCGAAACACACGGCTGCGCCGACGATCAGTGGCCAGGTCGTCGACGGTCGGCTTCTCACCGTCACAAACGGAGCGTGGACGGGCACCCCGCCGCTGGAATACGCCTACCAGTGGTACCGGTGCGTCCACGGCTGCGCGGCGATCGGCGAAGCGACGGAACCGACCTATCGCGTACAGACGGCAGACCTCGCCCACAAGCTGAGAGCGGTCGTGACCGCGATGAACAAAGCGGGAGCGGGCAAAGCCAAGACCGCGTTCACTGCGTTTGTACAACCCGGCTCGCCGCTCAACCTGGCACCGCCCTCGATCTCTGGGACGGTCCTGCCCAACGAAACGCTGACGGCTGAAAACGGCACCTGGGTGGGAACGCCGCCGATCATCTTCGGCTGGCAGTGGTACGGATGCCTGCCGGTGGGCGGTTGCAAAGCGATCTCCGGCGCGACGATGCAGACGCACGTGATCGGCGCCGGCGAAGCGGGGGACGGCTTCAAGGTCGTGGTCGAAGCCTCGAACACCCACGGCAGCGAAGCGGTCGAGTCCGCGGAAGCGCCCGCGGTGGGGGGAGGACTCTAGGCCCAGGCGGACCACATCGGCAGCGGAACCGCCCGCCGTGGGAGGTGGGCGGTTCCGGTGCCGCGCCCTAGGTGGTGCTCAGCTCGCTCTCACCGCGGCCCGCTCGCGGGCCTCCGCGAGCAGAGCCCCCTCGGTCACGTCGAGCAGGTCGTAGCCTTCGAGCGTGAGCGCCACGCGCCGCTCGCCGCCCTGGGCTTCGTCCATGTCGAGATAGCCGAGCTCGTGCAGCTCGGCCAGCCCGCGCTCGACGCTGGCGCCGTCGATGCCCGTGCGCTCGGCCAGCTCGCGCGCCGTCGCGCCGTCGGGCCCGGGCGGGTACATGAGCGCGAGGTGGCGCTCGGCGGGCTCCTCGTGGCGCCCCTCCGACCACGCCGTCAGCACACGCTGGGTCGTCTGTTCGTCGAGCAGCTCTGCAGCCTGCGGCAGCCGCGCAACCTCGCGGCGGCGCCCGCGGGTGCGATGGCGGCCGTATAGGAACAACAGAACCACGGGGACGACGAACGGCAGCGACTCCTGCACCGGGATGCCGGCGATGTGAGCGAGCACGGTCATGCAGATCGATTGTGGCGCAGGAAGCGCCGAAGCGGCCCGGCTCGCAGAGGCAAGCGCTCTCATAGACTCGCCGACGGCATGATGCGACGACGGCTGCTCCTCCTCCTGGTGGGCGCGCTGGGAGTGGCCGCGCTGGCCTACCCCGCGACGGCCGCGGCTCACGGCATCGTCGGGCGCGCCGATCTGCCGATCCCCGTGTGGCTGTTCAGCTGGGCGGCCGCGATCGTGCTCGTAGCCTCGTTCGTCGCGCTCTCGGCGCTGTGGACCACGCCACAGCTGCAGAGCGAACGCCGCCGCGCGCTGTTCACGCTGCCGGGAGCGGTGCTCGCCCTCGTGAACGCCATCGGCCTCGCGGTGTTCGTGCTCGTCGTCTACAGCGGACTGGCGGGGACGCAGGTGTGGTCGGCCAACTTCAGCGTCACGTTCATCTACGTCGTCTTCTGGGTCGGCGTGCCGATCGCCAGTGTCCTGTTCGGGAACGTCTTCTCGGCGCTCAGCCCGTGGCGGACGGTTGCGCGCGCGCTGCGGTGGGGGATCGGCCGTCTGCGCGGCGGGCGCACCGAGCCCCCGGCTCGGTATCCGGCGCGGCTCGGCCAGTGGCCCGCAGTCGCGCTGCTGATCGGCTTCGCGTGGCTCGAGCTCGTGTACGTCGAACGCGACAGCCCGTCCACGCTCGCCGCCCTTTCACTCGGGTACTTCGCCGCGATGGTGGTCGGCATGCTCGTCTTCGGCGTCGAGGAGTGGACGGCGCAGGCGGACGGCTTCGGAGCCTACTTCGGGTTGCTCGCAAAGATGGCGCCGCTGGTGCGCGGGGAGGACGGCACCGTGTTCCTGCGCCGTCCGCTCAGCGGGCTCGCCGGGATGCGGGTTGGGCCCGGGACGACCGCCCTCGTCTGTGCGGTGATCGGCACGACCACGTTCGACGGTTTCTCGAACGACGCCGTCTGGCGCGAACTCGAGCCGCACCTGCAGAGCTTCTTCTCGGGCATCGGCCTGCACGCGACTCCGGCCACGGAGCTCGCCTACACCGTCGGGCTGCTCGCCTGCGTTGCGTTCGTCTACGCGATCTACGAGCTGGGCATCAACGGCGTCGCCCACGTAAGCCGCCGCTACGGCAGCGCCGAGCTGAGCCGCACGTTCGTGCACACGCTCGTGCCGATCGGCTTCGCCTACGTGCTCGCGCACTACTTCTCCCTTTTGATCTGGCAGGGCCAGGCGGTGGGATACCTCGCCTCCGACCCGCTCGGGAACGGCGCGAACATCTTCGGCACCTCCTCCTACAGGATCGACTACACGATCATCTCGTTCGCGGCGATCTGGTACGTCCAGGTCGCAGCCCTCGTCGCCGGCCACGTGGGCGGGCTGACGCTCGCGCACGACCGGGCGCTGTCGATCTACCGCAACCCCACGGAGGCGGTGCGCTCGCAGTACTGGATGCTCACCGTGATGGTCGCCTTCACGTGCTTCGGGCTGTGGCTGCTCTCGGCGGTGGGGACGTGATGGGTGCATGCCCCGCCCGCGGGGAGTAGGTTCTCTGCCGTGAAGCGGCGCTCGGCCTCCCGGCGCGCGCTGCCGGCAAGCCGCCGGTGGCTCGCGGCCGCGCTGTGCCTGGCGATCGGATCGGCAGTCGCGGCGGCCCTGGCGGCCGGCGACGCCGGGGTGCTCGGCCTGGCGCCGGCGCTGGCGATCGCGCTGTTGGTCTGCAGGCGCCGCTACCCGGGCGCGAGCCTGCTGGTCGCGATGCGCTCGCGCGCCCTGCGCCGTCCCGCGCGTCGCGGCCTCTCGCCTCTCACGGCAGCGGCGCGAGTCCTGACGGTAGCGCCGCGAGGCGGGCTGCTGCTCGCCTGCTCGCTCGCGGTTCGTCCGCCGCCGGGCGCCCTCCCGGCGCGCTAGACCCCGCTGCGCTCCGGCAGTCCGCCGGCGAGCGCGTGTGCCCGTCGGGAAAGACCGTCCCGCGACCCGAGGAGCACGATGAAACGACGTTTGATCCCAGCGCTGCTGGGTGCGCTCGCGCTGGCCGGTGCCTCGGCCGGGGCCGCGCACGGGCAGGGGGAGACCACGACCCAGGAGAGCGGCAGCCCGATCAACGACCAGGGCTCCAGCTACCACTACCGCACCTACATCACCTCGATCACCCCTCACGTGCACGGCCTGAGCGTCGAAGTGCTCGAGTTCGCCGATCGCCTGCTGCTGCGCAACGACACCGGCCAGACGGTGACGATCTACGGCTACTCGGGGGAGCCCTACGCGCGCGTGCTGGCGAACGGCGCAACCGAACAGAACAAGCGCTCGCCCGCCGTGTACCTGAACACGAGCTTCTACGGCCAGGTCACGGTCCCCCCGTCCGCGAGCGCGACAGCGGCGCCGGCCTGGGCGGCGGTCGATCGGACCGGCCAGTTCGAATGGCACGACCACCGCATCCACTGGATGAGCCCCGTGACGCCGCCGCAGGTCAAGGACACGTCCAAGCGCACGAAGATCTTCGACTGGTCGGTCCCGATCAAGGTCGGCGACCAAACGGGCGCGATCCGGGGCGAACTGTTCTGGGTGCCGGAGAGCTCCTCCGCGCCGACGGGGCTGATCGTCGTCTCGATCGTGATCGTCCTGGGCGCGCTCGCCACAGTGGTGCTCGTGCGCAGGCGCAGGCGCCCAGGGGCCGGAGGAGGAGACGCGCCGGCGGGCCGGGCGCCGGAGAAGGAGGCCTGGTGACGCGGATCGCCGGGATCGCCAGGCCGTCCACGGCGCGCGCCGCGGCCGTGACGCTGCTCGCGCTGGTGGCGCTGCTGGTGCACGCCGCGCCCGCGCTGGCTCACGCGCAGCTGCTCGGCACGAGCCCGCAGTCCGGCAGCACCGTCGCACGACAGCCGCCCGAAGTGATCTTCGAGTTCAACCAGAACGTCGGCGGGACGCTCGGTGCGGTGCGCGTCTACGACGCCGCCGGCAACGAGGTCGACAACCTGCGCGTCGCACACTCCGATGGGAACCAGCACTGGATGGGCGTGGGCCTGAAGCCCGGCCTGCCCGACGGGACGTACACGGCGACCTACCGCGTGATCTCCGCAGACACGCACATCGTCTACGGCGGCCTCGTTTTCAACATCGGACACGCGGGCGCCGCCCCGAAGGTCAGCGTCGCGGGCCTGATCAGCCGGGGCGAGACGGGCGAGGTCACCAAGCTCGCGTTCGGGGCGGTGCGGTTCCTCGACTACGTCTCGATCGCGCTGTTCGTCGGCGGGCTCGCGTTCGCGTGGCTCGCGTGGGGGCCGGCGCTCGGTTCGGCGCCCGCGGGGCGCCGCTGGGCGGATGCCGCGGCGCGCGGCGCGCGGACGCTCGGGCTGCTGCTCGCGCTCGGGACCGTCCTCGGCCTGCTCGTGAGCATCCTCGGGGTCCTGCTGCAGGGCGCGAGCGCGGCGGGGGTCTCACTGTGGAGCTCGTTGAAAGCGACCGTGCTCGAAAGCACGCTCGAAAGCCGCTTCGGCGAGGTCTGGACGGCGAGGGCGGGGGTGTGGCTGCTGATCGCGCTGGCGCTGATCGGCGCGCGGGCGCTCGGGGTCTCCGCGGTGCCGCGGCTGCAGGCTCGGGACGCGCCGTCGGCGCCCGAGCGGGTTGTGCGCCCGCCCGCGCTGCTCGTCGCGATCCTCTCGCTCGCCTGCGCCTACGTGGTGATCACGCCGGCGCTCGCGGGTCATCCGAGCGTGCAGGGGCCACGCGGCGTGTTCTTCCCGTCCGACGTTCTCCACGTCCTCGCGGCGAGCGTGTGGGTCGGGGGGATCGCGTCGCTGCTGATCGCCGTGCCCGCGGCGACGCGGCGGCTGCAGGGCGAGGAGCGAACCGAGCTGCTGCTCGGGACGCTCGCGCGCTTCTCTCGCGTGGCGCTCGCGTCCGTCGTCGCGATCGGCGTCACCGGCGTCGTGCAGGCATACATCGATGTGCGCAGCCTCGACGCGCTCGTCAACACGACCTATGGCGTGCTCGTGCTCACGAAGTCGGTGCTGTTCCTCGGGCTCGTCACGTTCGGTTGGATGAACCGCGAACGCCTGATCCCCGCGCTGCGCCGGCTGGTTGCAGCCGGGTCGACCCCGGGACGGGCCGGCGTGCTCGGGCGGCGCACGCTCCGCGGCGAGCTCGCGCTGATGGCGGTTGTCTTCGGGGTCACCGCCGCGCTCGTCGCCGAGGCGCCCCCGATCGACGCCGCCACGGGCCCGTTCTCCACCAACACGAAGCTCGGCGCGGCCGAGCTCGAGATGACCGTCGAACCGGCACGCGTGGGACCGAACACCGTCCACCTGTACCTGATCGACGCCCGCACCGGCGCCCCGTTCACGGCGACGAAGGAACTGACAGCGAACGCGAAGCTCCCCGCGAAGGACATCGGCCCATTGCAGCTGAAGCCGACGCTCGCCGGGCCCGGTCACTACATCCTGAACTCGGCCGTGCTGAGCCCGGGCGGAACCTGGGAGCTGACGATCGTCGACCGGGTCTCGGAATTCGAATCGAGCAGCCGTGTGGTGAAGGTGTCGATCCGATGAAGGGGCGCAGGCGCGCGCTGCCGATCGCCCTCGGCGTCGTGGGGGTGCTCCTGCTCGCCGCGCACGGGCCACATCTGCTCGCCGGCTTCGCCTGCCTCGCACCCGCGGCGGTCGCGTTCCTGACACTCCGGGTCGGGCGCTACCCGGCAGAGCGGGCTCTGGTCCGGCTCTCGCGGCCGCGCCGGCGCCGGCCCCCCCGGCGTCGCGCCGCCGCCGCACGAGCGCGACGCGTGCCCCTGCGCGGCGGTCGCCTCGTCGGTGCGGCGATCGCAGGCCGATCTCCTCCGGCTCGTGCCGCGGCCCTTTCTGCGGCCGCATGATCGAGCCGGCGGCAGGGACCGCCGGAGTCTTCCGAGCGGATTGGAGTGATGAGCATGAAGAGGAGGTACATCGCCACGCTTGTCGTCGCCGGCGCGCTGCTTGCCCCCGGGAGGGCATTCGCCCATGTGAGCCTGCATCCCAACACGATCCCGGCCGGTGCCTTCGCCACGATCGACGTGCGCGTCCCGGGCGAGCAGCAAGGTGCCTACGTGAAGAAGGTCGCGATGCTGGTGCCGCCCGGGTTCACCGGGGTGGACTTCGCGAACGTCCCGGGGTGGAGCACGAAGCTGATCGAAACCAAGCTCTCGACCCCGGTCACCGAAGGCGGCGAAACGATCGACACGCAGGTCTCGCAGATCGTCTGGACGTGGACAGGCCCCTCGGGGAAGGTCGAAGACGGACAGTTCATCGAGTTCCCGCTGTCGGTCGCGATCCCCGCCTCCGCGAGCGGCAAGGCGCTCGAGTTCAAGACCGTGCAGACCTACAGCAACGGTCAGGTCGTGCACTGGATCGAACCCTCACTGGAAGCGGAACACCCGGCGCCGCGGATCAACGTGACGGCCAAGGGCGGCCTCGTCGAGGAAGTCGCCGGCGACGAGGCCGGACCGGCCGCCGGCCAGAGCGCCCCGGCCGCGTCGGTGAGCAAGTCTTCCCCGAGCTCCCAGAGCTCGGGCAGCTCGGGCAGCTCGGGCGAAGGGCTGGCGATCGCCGCGCTCCTCGTCGGCGTGTTGGCTCTCGCCACGGCGGGCCTCGCGCTGATCCGGCTCCGCCGCCCGAGAGTCCCGCAGTAGCGTCAAACCCACCGACGGATCGCCCGTTCCCCGCCCCCTGCGGCGGGGAGCGCGCCCTTTCGGTCTCGTTAATGGAAATCTGAGAGCGTCAACCATGATGAGCGCTGACGGGCCAGAGTCCGAGGCCGAGGCGGCCGCGGACCGGGGAGAGCAGCCGGGGCGGGGGTCGCCGGGCGGCCGCTGGCGCGTCGCGCTTCCGGTGGTCCTGATCGTCGTGATCGCGGGCGGCGCGGCGGCGTTGATCGCCTCGAGCTCGGGTGGCAAGCCGCAGCTGCCCGCCGGCGAGCGCAGCGCCCACGCGACCTCGTTCGACGGCGCGCTGCTCGAACCCGTGAAACAGGCGCCGGCGCTCTCGACGCTTCACAACTACCAGGGCCAACCCGTCGACCTCGCGCACTACCGCGGCAAGGCGGTGTTCCTGACGTTTCTCTACACGCACTGCCCCGACGTGTGCCCGCTGATCGCCTCGCAGCTGCACAACTCGCTCGTCGCGCTCGGGCCCAAAGCGGCGCAGGTCCAGCTGATCGCGGTGTCGGTCGATCCGAGGGGCGATACGCCGGCCGCCGTGGCCAGCTTCCTCTCGCGCCATGAGCTGACCGGCCAGATGCAGTTCCTGATCGGCTCGGCGCACGAACTCGGGCCGGTGTGGAAGACGTGGGGGGTGGGCTCCGAACAGGACGCGAGCAACCCCGAATTCATCAACCACTCCGCGCTGATCTACGGGATCACCGCGAGCGGCAAGCTGAGGACGATCTACTCCGCGAACTTCAAGCCGCGCGAAATCGTGCACGACGTGCCGGCGCTGCTGGCCGGCTGACGGCGAGCTCGCAAGGCCCCCGCCCCCGGCGGTCAGCTACCTCGTAGCTGCTCGTATCTCGCTCCGCAGCGCGGCGAGCTGGGCTTTCAGCGGCGCGCCCAGCGGCGCGGGCGCGGGCAGCCCGGCGTGCGCCGGGGCGCCGCCTCCCCCGGAGACGAGGGCGAGGACGACGGCGACCAGCGCGATCGCCGCGAGTACCGCGACGAACAAGGCTCTCGGAACGCGCTCCCGGCGCGCGCGTCCTGACCGTGCGCTCGCCCGTGTTGCGGCTCCGCGGATCGAGGTCGCGCTTCGCGCCGTGACGGGGAGCCGCGGGACTCGCCGCCCCGGCGCGGGCCGGGTTGCGTCCCTCGCGGGCCCGAGCCTCCAGTGCGGTGCGGGCGCGCCGCGCCGGCCTCGCGACGCAAATCGGGCTTCATCGAGCGACCGCAGAGCCGCGTCGGCCGAACGCGGTCGGGCGCCCGCGTCGGGCGCGGTCAACTCGTCCACGAGATCGGACAGGGCAGGCTCGGCGCCGAGCGTCCGCAGCAAATCGTCGATCGCGCATCCGCACGCGAACAGGTCGCTCGCGGTGCTCGCCGGCTCGCCGCGAAGCAGCTCCGGCGCCATGTAGCGCGCCGTGCCGAGCACGTCGCCGGTGGCTGTCAGCTGCGTCGCGCCGGGCACGAGGACGGCGCCGAAGTCGCCAAGCATCGCCGCTCCGTCTTCCCCGACCAGGATGTTGCCGGGCTTGATGTCGCGGTGCAGCAGGCCGGCGGCGTGGATGTGCGCGACGCCGCGCAGCAGCTCGGCGGCGACGCGGCGGGCATCGATCGACGCGCGCGCCGCACCCTCGGCGCGCAGGCGCGCCGCAAGGCTTCCACCGGGTACGTATTGCATGACGATGAATGGCCGCCCGCCGTCGTCGCCGAGGTCGAACACGCGCACGACGTTCGGGTGGTTGAGGGCGGCGATCGCGCGCGCCTCGCGGCGAAAGCGGCGCAGCCAGCCGTCCTCGCAGGCGAGCGCCTCGGCGATCACCTTCGCGGCGACCTTGCGGCCGAGCACGCCGTCGGTCGCGAGCCACACGGAGGCCATGCCGCCGGTGCCCAGCAGGCGCTCGAGCGTGTAGCGGCCGGCCAGCGTCCGGCCCGGCGCAAGCGCCTCGGGAAGCGTCACGCGCTCAGTCACCGTTCCCGTCTCCGTGGCTCGGCCCGTCGCCGCCGTGGTCATGCCCGTGGTGCCCGTGCCCGCCGTGCTTCAGCCAGCCGGGCGGCGGGCCCTCCGCGTGCGGGTCCTTGACCGGCGGAGCCGGGGTAGCGGCCGGCGTCGCGGCCGGGGTCGCCGGGGCCGCCGGGGCCGGGCCCGGCGCCGGGACTTCGGCTGCCGGGAGGGCGACGGGCAGCTCCGCGGCCGCCGCCGACCTCGCCTGCGTGACGGCGCGCAGCATCGCGTGGTCCTCGGCTGCGCCGAGCGCGCCGGAAGCGCCCAACCGCTGCAGGCGGGCGCGGATCGCGCTCAGCCGGCTCAGCGCGGCGGCGCGTTCGCCGTGCGCGGCGCTCGCTTCGACGGAGGCCAGCTCGTGCTGGAGCGCCCGCGCGTCCGCGGCGCCCAGCCGATTCGGCGCCGAGCCGCCGCAGCCGCTCGCCAGCGCGAGGCAGCAGCCGCACAACATGGCCGCCCACGCCGGTGCGAGCGGGCGTCGAGCGCCGTTCGAGGTCATCGCGCTTGTGTTTCCCCGCCCGGCGCTGTTGCATGCGCCCCGCGGCCGAAGGTCGATCTGGCGTGCGGCGCCGAACATCGCCACTGCCGCCGGATCTGCCCGTAGACTCGCCTCACTCTCGGGCGAGACCAAGGAGGCGTCAGATGCAGGGGGCTGGGGCCAGGAACGCGAGGCTTCGCGCGGCGCTCGCCTGCGCGCTCGCCGTCGCCGGCATTGCCGTGCTCGCGCCCGGCGCCTCGGCCGTGAACGTGACGACGGCGGGGTACAACAACCTGCGCGACGACTGGGACTCCTCGGAGACCGGGCTCGCTCCCGCGGCGATCCAATCCGGGACCTTCGGGAAGGTGTTCGCCACGAGGCTCGCCGGCGCGATCTACGCGCAGCCGCTCGTCTACGAAGGCCGCCTGATCGTGACGACCGAGAAGGCCAACGCCTACGCGCTCGATCCCGCGACCGGAGCGGTGCTGTGGTCCCGCGCGTTCGGCAAGCCGTTCAAGGCGTCAACGATCGGCTGCTCGGACCTGACGCCGGACCTGGGGTCGACCTCGACCCCCGTGATCGATCCCTCGACCGGGACCGTCTACCTCACGACGAGGCTGCAGGTGGGCAGGGGCATCGCCGGCTCCCACTGGTACCTGCAGGCGATCTCGGCCGCGACGGGCGAAGAGAAGGCGGGCTTCCCGGTGCCGATCTCCGGCACGCCGTACAACACCCCGGGAGTGCCTTTCAACGAAAGCTACGAGATGCAGCGCCCGGGGCTGCTGTTGCTGAACGGCGTCGTCTACGTGGCCTTCGCCTCCAACTGCGACATCAACCCGTACCGCGGCATCGTCGCCGGCTACAGCGCCGCGAGCGGCGCGCTCACCACGATGTGGAGCGACGAGTCGGGCGTCGGCACCGACGAAAACTCGATGGCGGGGGTCTGGCAGAGCGGCGGCGGGCTGATCTCGGACATCCCGGGACGGATCGTGCTCGCGAGCGGCAACGGCGTCTCGCCCTCGCCCGCGCGGTCCAATGCCCCGCCCACGACGCTTTCGGAGTCCGTCATCGGGCTGACCGTCGGCGCCGGCGGTCAGATCTCGCCAACCCAGTTCTTCGCGCCCTCGGACGCACCGACGCTCGACCAGAACGACGAGGACCTCGGCTCGGGCGGCCCGATCGCGTTGCCGACCGAAGCGTTCGGCACGAAAGCGCACCCGCACCTCGTCGTCGAGGACGGCAAGGACGGTCGCGTGTTCCTGATCGACGCCGACAACATGGGCGGCTACAAGCAGGGCCCGGGAGAAAGCGATGCGGTGCTGCAGACGGTGGGCCCGTTCGGCGGGGTGTGGGGCCATCCGGCGGCCTACGGCGGGCAGGGAGGCTGGGTCTACGTGCTGGAGAGCGCGGGCGGCGGTGTCCTGCGGGCGTTCAGCTACGGGCTCAACGGGGAAGGCGTCCCGCAGCTGAGCCCGGTGGCCACGAGCGCCGAATCGTTCGGCTACACCTCCGGCTCGCCGCTCGTGACGAGCAACGGCACGACGGCCGGCAGCGCCGTCGTGTGGGTCCTCTACACCTCGGGCCCCTCGGGCGCCGCCGCTCAGCTGCGCGCCTACGCGGCGATCCCCTCGGGCGGCACGCTGCCGCTGCTGTGGTCGGGGAAGATCGGCAAAGCCTCGAAGTTCTCGGTTCCGACCGCGTATGAAGGGCGCGTCTACGTCGGCACCCGCAACGGGCAGGTGATCGCCTTCGGATCCTCCGCTGCGGCCCCGGTGCAGGCGGGAACCGTCGAAGCCGGCTCCGTCGAAGTCGGCGAAACGCGCACGGTCACGCTGCCCGTCTCGGCCTCTCGCAACGTGACCATCACCGGCCCGGTGACAGCGGAAGGCGTCGAACAGTCCACCGGAACCGAAGCGCGCACGAACACCCGCGCCGCCACGGCCGGCGGTGCCACGGCCGGCCCCTCCAAGATCCCGCCGTCGGGGACCGCGGCGCTCGCCCACGGGGTGATCGCGATCGCCCAGCCGCCGAGGGGAGCGGCGCTCGCGGCCGGCGCCACGCTGCCGATCCGGATCTCGTTCAAACCCGCCCACCCAGGACCCGTCGTGGCCACCGTCGACGTCCCGACCAGCGCCGGAACGCGCTCGGTCGCCTTCACGGGGTACGGGTCCGCTCCGGGCCTGCTGCTCTCGACGCGCGCGGTCGACTTCGGGACGATCCGCACCGCGGCCGGCGGCAAGCGCCTCAGCTTCACGTTCGCAAACTCGTGGCGCAGCGGCGAGCGGATCACGGGCGTGCGACTCCCGCACGGGCCGTTCGAGCTCAGCGGGCTGCCGGCGACCGGGACCGTGCTCGCACCGCGCCAGGCCGTCACCGCGTCCGTGCTGTTCGACCCCGACCGCGCGGGCACCTACAGCTCGCGCCTGCAGATCTCGACCGGGCAGGGCACGGTCACGGTCCCGCTGCGGGCCGTCGCCAAGACCGGGCGGGCGGAGCTGACCGTCGACACGCGGCTGATCAGCTTCGGCACGGTCACGGTCGGGCACTACCACGGGCTCGAACTGAAGGTCGGCAACGCCGGCACCGTGCCGTTGACGATCACGCGGGCGATCGCGCCGCTCGAACCGTTCTCCGCCCCGACCCCGCTGCCCGAGGGCATCAGCATCGACCCCGGCACGTCGCTTCACTTCCGGATCGTGTTCTCGCCGACGGCGAAAGGGCCCGCGGCGGGCAGCTACGTGATCCGAAGCGACGACGGCCGCGGCCCGATCGTGGTCGCGCTGAGCGGCCGCGGACGCTGACGCCGGCGCCGTGGCGCAGGCCCCGGCCACGGAGCTAGCCGCAGGGCTCTACCGCTGGAGCGCCCCGCACCCCGCGTGGGAACCCGAGTCGCCGCCGGACGGCCCGGATGACTGGGATCAGATGGTCGGCTCGGTGCTGTACGTGCTCGCGGAGGTGGCCGTCCTGTTCGACCCACTGCTCCCGCCCGAGGGCGAGGGGCGCCGGCGGTTCCTCGCGTGGCTCGACGAGCGCGTCGGCCCACGCCCGGTGAGCGTGCTCACGACGATCCACTGGCACCGGCGCGACCGCGAGCAGCTCGCGGAGCGCTACGCGGGGCGCACGCGCCGCGCGTGGAACGCCGTCCCGCCCGGCGTGAGCCCGAAGCCGCTGCGCGGGGCGGGGGAGACGGTGTACTGGCTGGCGGAGGACGCTGCGCTCGTGTTCGGCGACAGGCTCCTCGGTGACGGTCACGGCGGCGTACGCCTGTGCCCGGAAAGCTGGCTGCGCGAGGAGCGCATCGACCGGGCCGGCCTCGCGCGGCAGATGCGCCCGCTGCTCGAGCTGCCCGTCGAGATCCTCCTGGTCTCCCACGGCGATCCGGTGCTGCGCGACGGCCGCGCCGAGCTGGCGCACGCGATCCGGGAGGCCGAACCGTCGTAGTGCGCCCCGAGCCGCGGCGCGGCCTTCAGCGCTCGAACACGAGCTTCGTCCAGCCGTCCTCGACGAGCGCCCCCGGCGCCTCGCGCCAGGGGACCACGCTGCTCGTGACGAGCTCGGGCCGCAGCGCGCCGGCGGCGGCGAGGGCGAGCACGTGTGGCATCGCCTCACGCGCGTTGGCGCGACCGGTCACGAACGTGATGCCCTTCGTGTACATCTCGAGCATCGGCACCGCCGGCTGCTCCCCGAAGTAGACCGCGCAGCTCGTGCAGGTCCGGTCGGGCGCCGTCGAGCGCAGCGCCAGGGCGAGCCCCGCCTCGTAACCGCACGCATCGACCGTGATCGGGAACGGGCCGAGCCGCTTCGGGGTCTCGCCGACCGTCTCGGCGCCGAAGGACTCGGCCAGGGCGCGGCGACGCTCGTCGCGATCGGCGTAGACGACGCGTTCAGAGCCCAGAGCGAGCGCGATCGCGGCGGCGTAGAGCCCGATCGAGCCGGGCCCGAGCCCGCCGACCACGAGCACCGCCGCCCCGGGGTCGCGCTCCAGCAGCGGCCCGACGGCGCGCCACGCATCGGCGATGTTGTCGGAGGCGCTCGCCGCGGCGGCCGGCTGGACGCCGGGCGGGAGCGCCACCAGCATGTGGCCGGCGTAGGGGACGCCGACGAGGTCCGAGAGGAACCCGCCCCAGCGCTCGACGGCCGGTCCGAAGCCGTATGTCGACATGAACGGCACCGCGCTGCAGTTGGCCGATCGCCCGCGCAGGCAGCTCACGCATTCGCCGCAGGAGATCTGAAACGGCACGCTCACGAGCGCGCCGGGCTCGATGCCCTCCACAGCGTCGCCGACCTCCACGACCTCGGCGACGCACTCGTGGCCGAGCGGGAACGGCGGCTGGAACGGCGCGTTGCCCTGAACGATCAGCGCGTCGAGGTCGCAGGTGGCGACCGCGAGCGGGCGTACGAGCGCGGCGCGGTCGCTGCTCAGAGCCGGGTCGGGCGCTTCGCGCCACTCGAGCCGGCGGGGTGCGGTGTAGACGAGCTGTTCCACGTTGCCTCGCTTCCGTCGCTAATAGACCGATCGATATAGTAAGCGAATGGCCGAGCGCACGTCGACCCGCAGCAACGGGCGCGCTTCGCGGCGCGCGTTCCTGGATGCGACGGCGGTGCTGCTACGCCGCCAGGGCTACGCCGGGACCGGGCTCAGCGAGATCGTCGCGCGCAGCGGCGCCCCGCGCGGCTCCCTGTACTTCCACTTCCCGGGCGGCAAGCAGGAGCTGGCGCGCGCGGCGATGGAGCGTTCGGGCGAGCAGCTGCGGCGGGCGATCGGCGCGACGATGGATGCGCCCGGCGGACCCCGGGCGGCGATCCTCGCGCTCCTCGACGCGCTCGCCGCCGGGCTCGAGGGCTCGGGCTATCGCGACGGCTGCCCGATCGCGACGGTTGCGCTCGAGACCGCGGCCGAATCGGAGCCGCTGCGAGAGACGGCGGCCGCGGTCTTCGAGAGCTGGGTGGACGAGCTCGCGCGGGCGCTGCAGGACTCCGGGATGGAGCGCGCGGGGGCGCAGCGGCGCGCGCTGTTCGTGCTCTCGGCGATCGAGGGCGCCCTGCTGCTCTCCAGGGCGCGGCGCGACGTCGCGCCGCTGCGCGCCGTGCGCGAGGAGCTCCTGCTCGGACTGGGCTGAGGCCCGGCGCCTTTTCGCCAGTCAGGCGAGTGGGTAATGCCAGCCTGCGGTAGATCGAACGACTCAGGAGGTGCGACGTGCCGCCACGTGGAGTGAGCAAAGGCAGCAAGCGGGGAAGGCAGTACGAGCACGTCAAGCAATCCGAGAAGCAACAGGGTCGCTCCACCAAACGCGCCGAGGAGATCGCGGCGCGGACCGTCAACAAGGAACGCGCGCGCAGCGGCGAATCGCAGTCGAGCTCGCGCAGCTCGACGCGCGGGCCGTCGGCCAGCAGCCGCGGCGGCAAACGCTCGGGCAAACCCGGGCCGCGGGGACGCACCCGCGAACAGCTCTACACCGAGGCACGCCGCCTCGGAGTGCCCGGGCGCTCGGGCATGAACAAGCGCCAGCTTCAGCGCGCGGTGGACTCGCGCAAGGGCTGAGCGCGCGCGAGCGCTCTCGGCCGCGCAGCTCCGGGGCACGGGCTCGGCCGGCCCTCGCGAGCGGCCATGGCCGTCGAGGCCGACGGCCCGTGGCTCAGGGCACGCCGGCCGCCCCGGCGTCGATAGGCGGCGCCGGGGCGGGGTCCGGTGCGGGCGTCGAAGGAAGGTCCGGGCCCGGAACCGGGGGGCTCGGTTCCGGACGCGGCGTCGGCGGCGAGGGGTCGGGCTCTGGCGGCACCGGAACCGGCGTCTCCCCGACGCTCCTGGAGGGGGTGAAGCGACACGGACGCACCCCATGGCGGGGCACCCCCCATGTCGGGGGGCAGGCAGGCGAGCACGGCATCGACGCGACGGCCGATCTCATACCGGCAAGCCCCGTTCGATGTGCCCTCACCACGATGCTCCTTCCCTCCGACGCCGCGGCACAGCAGTGCCGCTGAGCGGGTGCTACCCGACCGAATCGGGGTCAAACGTGCCGGTGTCGCCCGGCCCACGGCGCAGGACTGAGATTCGGCGCGAGCGTCGATCGCCGCTCGTGCGGGCCGAGGCCTTCAGAGCGAGGCGGCGAGCGCCAGGTCCTCGCCGAGGTTGCGAAGCGCGGCATGGCGCAGCTCGCGCTCGCGCTCGCGCAGGATGCTCGACGGGTGGGCGGTGAGAAGCACCGGAGCATCGAGCAGCGGGCTCTGCAGGGGGCGCCCGCGGTTGGCTCCGATCGCCGTGGCGCGCCCCATCAGCGAGTGCGCGGCGGTCGCGCCGAGGCCGACGACCACCGAGGGCGAGACGGCGGCGATCTCGCCTTCCAGCCACGGCCGGCACGCCTTGATCTCGCCAACCGACGGACGCTGATGGATACGGCGCTTTCCGCGCGCGCGGAACTTGAAGTGCTTGACGGCGTTGGTCGCGAACAAGCTAGAGCGCTCGATGCCGGCCAGCTCGAGCGCTTCGTCGAGGACCCGGCCTGCGGGCCCGACGAACGGATGGCCGGCGAGGTCCTCGCGGTCGCCCGGCTGCTCGCCCACGAGCATCACGCGCGCGTCGGCGGGACCCTCGCCGAAGACCGTCTGCGTGGCGTCCTTCCAGAGCGGGCACGCACGGCACACGGCCGCCTCCGAGCGCAGCGTCCGCAGCTCGGCGGCCGCGAGCGAGGCGCGGTCAGCCGGCATCGCGCTGCTCCAGAAGCTCCTGCAGGGTTGCGGCGTTGCGCGGCGCGAACGTCTCCCAGTCGTTGTTGAAATACGCGAAGAGCTCGACCCTGCGCCTGATCTCCTCCAGCCGGCGCGCCCATTGCTCGAGCTCGCTGCGCGAGTAGTTCCCGCGCCGCCCACGGTGACCGTAGTGGAAGCGCACGTAGGTGAAGTCGGCCGTGATCTCGAACGTCTGGAAGGGGCGGTCGGGATGGTCGCCGATCACCAGCGCGACGCCGTGCTCGCGCAGCAGTGCGTAGACCTGCTCGGCGAACCAGCTCGCGTGGCGGAACTCGAACGCGTGGCGTCCAGGCGGCAGCGCTCGCAGCGCGCCGGCCAGCCGCGCGTCGTCGCGATGGAAGTTCTCAGGCAGCTGCCACAGCACGGGGCCGAGGCGCCGCGCCTTGATCAGCGGCTCGATGCGCTCGTAGAAACGGGTGATGCCATCGTCGATCCCCGCGAGCCTCCGGACATGCGTCAGGTACCGGCTCGCCTTGACCGCGAACAGGAACGAGGCGGGCGTCTGGCGCACCCAGCCCTCGACGGCGGTGCGGGCGATCAGCCGGTAGAACGTCGTGTTGACCTCGACGGTGTCGAAGCGCTCGGCGTAGCACTCGAGCCAGCGCCGCGCAGGCGCCCCCGGCGGGTAGAAGGTGCCGCGCCAGGAGCGGTAGTTCCATCCCGAGCAACCGACGTGTGCCGCGCGGCGCCGCGAACCGGTCATGGCTCACGCTTTCCCGCACAGCGGGCGTGCGAACCCGGCCCGGGCAAGCGTCGCGCCCTCGAGCTATCCGGCCGCGACGACGCTGCCGGTGCTCGCGGCCGGGAGGCCGCCGCCTGCCCCCGGTGTGAAGCCCGGCAGCTCGAGCTCGATGCGGGCGCCGCCCGCGGCGCTGTCGATCGCTCGCACCCGCCCGCCGTGCGCCTCCGCGATCGCCTTGACGATCGCGAGGCCGAGGCCTGCGCCGCCCGAGGCGCGCCCCCGCGCCGGGTCGGTCCGGTAGAAGCGCTCGAAGACGGCCTCGCGCTGGCCGGCCGGGATGCCCGGACCGTCGTCCTGCACGACGAAACGCACGCTCGCGGGCCCCGCCCGCTCGACGTGCAGGAGCACCCTCCCGTCGCCCTCGTCCGTGTGCTCGATCGCGTTGCGGACGAGGTTGCGCAGCGCTTGCGCGAGCCTGTCAGGGTCGGCTCGCAGCGTGCCGTCGGGCACAGGGCCGAGTTCGAACCGGCGGTCGGGCTCCACCGTCTCGACGCCGTCCCACAGCTCGGCGACGAATGGCTCGAGCTGGATCTCCTCCAGGCGCAGGAACGCGGTCTGTTCGCTGCGCGCGAGCAGCAGCAGGTCGTCGACCAGGCGCGCGATGCGCGCGACCTCGGCGCCGACGAGCTGCTCGACCCGCCGCACCTCATCCGGTGCCGGGCGCTCCTGGGCCGCCAGCACCTCGAGCTGGCCCTTGATGACGGTGAGAGGGGTGCGCAGCTCGTGCGAGGCGTCGGCGACGAACGCGCGCTGGCCGTCGAAGGCGACCGCGAGCCGGTCGAGCATGCGGTTGAAGGAGTCCGCCAGGACGCGCACCTCGGCGGCGCCCTGGCCCGTGTCCTCGATGCGGGGCTCGAGGTCGCCCGCGTCCACCCTGGCGGCGACCGAGGCGATGCGCCGCAGCGGGTCGGAGATGCGGGTGCCGATCAAGAGCGCGGCGAGCAGCGCCCCGATCAACGCCAGCGCTCCTGCCAGCACGAATGCGCGTGAGACCCCGTCCTGGGCACGCGAAACGGGGGCCAGCGGCGTCCCCACGCCGATCGAGGAGGTGGTCGGCACGCCGCCGATCCTCAGATGCAGCGGCCGGCGCAGCAGGCGCAGGTTGCCGATGTCGGCGACCTTCAGCGTCGAGTAGCCGCTGCGCGAGGCGACCAGCTGCGCCGCGAGCCTGGCCTCCTCGCGCTGGTGCGCAGGGGAGTCACCGCCGTCCGGGAGCTGCGTGCTGAACAGCTCGGGGCGGTTCGTCACGGTGCCGCCGCCCGGGATCGTCACGAACAGGAGCGTCGAGCTCGCGCTGAACGGCTGGCCGTCGATGTAGCTCGCGGCCGCCGCACGCAGCTCGCCCATCGATCGCGGGCGCGAGGCGGCGAGCGCGTGGCTGAGCTCGTCGGCGTCGCCTGTTATCTGACCGTCGATCTGTTTGTGCAGCTGGGAGCCCGTGCCACGGTAGACAGCCACGAACGTGATCAGCGACGAAGCGATCACCACCAGCGCCACCCATCCGGCCAGGCGCCAGCGCAGGCTCAGGGCTCGCCTCCGGCCACGGCCCGGAGACCCGTTTGCGAGGGCGCGCGCGGGTGCCCGTCTAGGCGCCGGCACGGCCGAAGCGGTAGCCGACGGAGCGGACCGTGTGGATCGGGGCCGGGCTGTCGGGCAGCCGCAGCTTGCGCCGCAGGTAGCCGATGTAGACGTCGACGATGTTCGTTGCCGGGTCGTGCTGGTAGCCCCAGACGGCGCTGAGGATCTCCTCCCGGCCGACGACGCGTCCGTGGTTGCGCAGCATGTGCACGAGCAGCTCGTACTCGGTGGTCGACAGCGAGATCGGCTGGCCCTGCCGGCGGACCTTGCGGGTGAGCAGATCCACCTCGACGTCCTCGGCCTCGAGCCGCGTGGACGCGCCCAGCGAGGCGGTGCGCAGCTGGGCCCGGATCCGCGCCGAGAGCTCGGCGAGCGAGAACGGCTTGACGAGGTAGTCGACGGCGCCGGCGTCCAGGCCGGCGACGCGGTCCTCGACCTCGCCACGCGCCGTGAGCACGATCACCGGCAGCTCCGGGCGCGCCTCGTGCAGCGTCCGCAGCACGTCCAGGCCGCTGCGGCCGGGCAGCATCAGGTCGAGAACCACGACGTCGATGCCGTCCTGGAGCGCCGCGCGCTCACCCGCGAGCCCGTCGATCTCGGCCGCCACGTTGAAGCCCTGCCCCTCCAGGCCGCGCCGGACGAAGTCCACGATCCCGGGTTCGTCCTCGATCAGCAGGACCTGTGCGCCTGCGGCCGGGTTGGCGAGGGACTCGGCTGCGGCCGGGGCTGCTTGCTCGGCTTGCGCGTTCATCGTCTCAGCATAAGCTGCGCGCGGCCGAGAATCGACCGAGCCGTCGATGCGGCTGCGGCGTGCGGTGGAGCCCTCAGTCGAGCCGGTCATATCCCCACAGCGCGACGAGGTCGCGGCCGAGGTGCTCGCTCAGTGCCTGCACCTCAGGCTTGAAGCGGCGCTGGAGCTCGAGCGTGAAGGCCTCATCCGGCTGCTCGGGCGCGCGGTAGAGGAGCCTGTCGCGAATCGCGACCAGCCTCATGCGATCGATACCCAGCGTGCGGGTCGCGCGTCGGACGCTCCGGCGGCGCGCGAGTGAGTGAACCGCTCCGTAGATCCGCTGCGAGCGCACGCGCACCGCCGGATTGACCTCGGGCACGATCGCGGCCGCGGTCTCGTCCACGCCGATGAAACGAAGCACGTTGCCCAGCGTCCCCTCGTTGTCGGCGCGGAAGTCGTCGTAGATCAGCACCATGATCTGATCGGACGGGAACCGCTCCTCGTAGCGGCGCAGCTGCTCGACGTAGCGGACGTGCTCGGAGTAGAGCACCGCCCCCGGCCAGTACGCGTTGGGCGGGAGCCGCCTGCCCGCCCGCCGCTCGTCCTCGAGCTCGATCGCGGTGCGGAAGTCGTTCTGGTTCTCGGTGTAGTTCTGCACGAACTGCATGTGCAGCGAGCGCAGGAAGCTCGCCGGCTCGCGCAGGATCGCGATTATCCTCGCGTCTTCTCGGAGCTCGGCGATCGCCGCGGCGGCCGTGCGCGACCAAAGGTAGACCGGCGAGGCCTCCCCGATCCGCTGGTCGGCACGGGCGCCGGCGAACAGTCCGAGGTACTCCTCCATCGTCGCGGGCGTGTGCCCATGGGGCCGCGCGGTCTGGCCGCGCACCTCGCTGGCGAGGTACCACGGCTCCTTCTCCCGCGGCATGAATATCTCCGGGTGGCGCCGCAGCGCGTTGTGCAGCGCGGTGGTGCCGCTCTTGGGATGCCCGACGACGAAGAAGTCGGGCGCGCGTCGCTCGGAGGCCGGCTCCACTCGCGGCTGCTCGGTGGACGCCATCGTCGCGCCGGAGTATAGCCCCGGCCCGCCGGCGGATCGGGGGTCCGGCTGAGCCCCGGCGCGCGCGTCGCCCGTCACCGGGCTGACCGCCGAAACCCCTGCAAAAGAGGGTTCTCACGCGACTGTTATCGCCCTCTTACGCCCCGCTCGCACACTGGTCCTCGCCATGACCGGAGGAGCCCCTATGCAAACGGCACAGCCCGTGCCTCCGCACCCTCCGGGGGCCAGGAGCCGCGGTGGGCATGGGCACACTCTGGAGGGAGGCCCGGAGGGCAACGAGCGCCTGACCGTACAGGCGGGCGCCGTCCTGTTCGTGCTGCTCGCGGTGCTCGGGGTGACGATCATCCGCATCGGGCAGCTGCTGTGGCTGCACCTGTTCCTCGGCCTGCTCCTGCTGGGGCCGCTGGCGCTGAAGCTCGCGAGCACGGGCTGGCGCTTCGGCTCCTACTACCTCGGCCGCGCCGCCTACCGCGTCAAGGGGCCGCCGCCGGCGGGCCTGCGGCTGCTCGCGCCGCTGCTCGTCATCGACACGCTGGTGGTGTTCGTGAGCGGGGTGGTGCTCCTGTTCGAGGGCCCGAGCTCACGCTCGTCGCTGCTCCCGGTCCACAAGATCAGCTTCTTCGTCTGGCTCGCTCTGTTCGCCCTGCACGTGCTCGGGCACCTACCCGAGATGTTCACGGGCCTCGTGGAATCGCGCCAGACGCGGGCCGCGGTCCTCGCGGCCGGCACCGGGGCAGGCGTTCCGCTGCGCCGCGGGCCGAGCCTCGGCTCCTATCTGCCCGCGCGCCGCCTGCCCGGCAGCTCGGGCCGCGGGCTCGCGCTGACGCTCGGGCTCCTCGCGGGCGTCCTCCTTGCCGTCGTCCTGATCCCCGAATTCGGACCGTGGGTCTCACACGGGTCCTTTCACCACCATCGCTAGCGTGGAGAGCCCGGCATGAAGTCCCTCCGGCGCAACCCCCCTCGCCACACGGCGGGCAGCCGCGACGCGGCGCTGCGCCGCCTGCGGCGCGTCAACCGCTGGCTCGTTGCGGGCAGCGCGCTGCTCACCGGGCTGTTCGTGGAGTTCGCGGCCAGCGCGTTCTCCGGGCATCCGGCGAGCGCGCGCACCGCCCCGGCGCGCTCGAAGGCCCACCACACGGCGACGAAGCCACTTTCGCCACCGCCGCAGCCTCCGCGCGCCACGCAGACGACACCTGCGCCCGCCGAAGCAGAACGCGAAACTCCAGCGCAAGCGCCGACGCCGTCCGAACCCGCGGCTCCGGCTCCCGAAGCCGCGCCCGAACCGGCACCCGAAAAACACGAAAGCCAAACGCAAGAAGCTCCGCCGGCGCCGGAACCCTCGCCGCCGGTCGTCTCGGGCGGGTCCTGATGAGCGCCGCCGCCGCCAGCTGGCAGGCGCTCGGCAGCACCGCCGAGGTGCGCGTGGGCGATCCCGCGGCGATCGATGCAGCCGTCGAGCTCGTCGAGCGGGAGCTTGCGCGGTTCGACCATGCCTGCAGCCGCTTCCGCGAGGACTCCGAGCTCTCGCGCGTCAACGCGCGTGCCGGGCGTCCCGTCGAGGTCGAGCCGCTGCTGCTCGACGCGCTGGAGCTCGCGCTGCGCGGCGCGCGGCTGACCGGCGGGGTGCTCGACCCGACCATCGGGCTGTCGCTCGAGCAGGCCGGATACGACCGTGACTGGGACCTGCTCGCCGAGGGCGACGAGACAGAAACGCGCGGCGCGCACGACGCGCCCGAGACCTCGAGGGAGCACGGTCGGCCACGGCGCGTGATCGCGCGCCGCAGGGGCGGCTGGCGGCAGATCGAGCTCGACCACTCGGCGCGCCGGGTCAGGATCCCGGCCGGGACGAAGCTCGACCTCGGCGCGACCGCGAAAGCGCTGGCGGCCGACCGAGCGGCGGCGAGCGTGCACCGGCGGCTCGGCTGCGGCACGATCGTCGCGCTCGGCGGCGACGTCGCGGCCGCCGGGCCCCCGCCGGACGGCGGCTGGGACGTGCACGTCACCGACGACCACCGCGCAGGCGCGGACTCGCCCGGTCAGCGTCTGACGATCGAGGCCGGGGGCCTTGCGACCTCGAGCACCGTCGCGCGGCGCTGGCGGCGCGAGGGCGAGAGCCGCCACCACATCATCGACCCCGTGACGGGCCGCCCGGCCAAAACGCGCTGGCGCACGGTCAGCGTGGCCGCCGCCGACTGCACCGACGCCAACATCGCGAGCACGGGTGCGCTGCTGCGCGACGGCGACGCGCCGGCGTGGCTCGCCGGGCTGGGGCTGCCGGCGCGCCTTGTCACGGGCGAGGGCCGCGTGCTGCGCGTCGGCGGCTGGCCCGAGCAGGGCGAGGACCTGCCCGCGGTCGAGGGCGAGCGCCGGTGAGCGTGCTCGCCAGCACGACCGCCTACTGGTACCTGACGCGCGCGACGGGCGCGGTCGCGCTGCTGCTTGCCACGGCGACGCTGGCGCTCGGCGTGCTCGACCTGCGCCGCTGGGCGACCCCGGCCTGGCCGCGGTTCGTTGTCGACGAGCTGCACCGCAACCTCGCGCTGCTGACGCTCGTCTTCCTGGTCGGGCACATCCTCACGTCCGTGCTCGACAGCTTCGCCCCGATCTCGATCACCGCAGCGGTGATTCCCTTCACCAGCTCCTACCGCCCGTTCTGGCTCGGCCTGGGCGCGCTTTCGTTCGACCTGCTCGTGGCCGTGACGATCACCAGCCTGCTGCGCCGGCGGATCGGGTTCGCGACGTGGCGCGCGGTCCACTGGCTCTCCTACGCCGCGTGGCCGATCGCGTTGCTGCACGGGCTCGGAACCGGCAGCGACGTCAAGAGCGGATGGCTGCTGACGTTGAGCATCGCGTGCCTGGTGGTCGTGCTCGCGTGCGTGCTCGCGCGCGTCGCGGCCGGCTGGCCGGGCGTCACCCCGCGGCTGCGGGGCGCGGCGGTCGCGGGCGCCGGCGGCTTCGCCCTGTTCCTCGTGCTCTGGCTGCCCGGCGGCCCGCTCGGGTCCGAATGGGCGCGGCGCTCGGGAACGCCGAAGAATCTGTTGCCGAAGACGAAGCGGACGGTCCAAGGGAGCGAGCGCAAATGAGCGTAGCCACCCCAACCCTGGCAGGACTTCCCCGGCTGCTCGCCGGCGTGGCCGAGCACGGCTCACTCGATCTCGTCGCCCACCTGGACGTGCACGGCCCGGCCCCGGAGCTCCCGGCTCCCGGCCGCGGCCGCCACAGCGCGCTGATCGATGAGGTCGAAGCCGCGGGCCTGCGCGGGCGCGGCGGGGCGGGTTACCCGACGGCGCTGAAGATGCACGCCGTCACGGCGGCGCGAGGGCGGCGGCGGACCATGGTCGTCGTGAACGCCGCCGAGGGCGAGCCTGCGAGCCTCAAGGACCGCACCCTGCTCGAGAGCACGCCGCACCTCGTGCTCGACGGCGCCGCGCTCGCCGCTCGCGCGGTGGCCGCCGGCGAGATCGTCGTGTGCGTCGGCGAGGACACGCCGGAGGTGCTCGCGACCGTCAGCGCAGCGGCCGCGGAACGCAACCGGCTTCGCGAGCGCATTCCGATGCGGATCGCGGCCGTGCCGGGGGGCTACGTGGCCGGTCAGGAGTCGGCGATCGTCAACCACCTCGACGGCCGAGCAGCCAAGCCGCGGCACACCCCGCCGATGATCTTCGAGCGCGGCGTCGGCGGCCGGCCGACGTTGCTCTCGAACGCCGAGACGTTCGCGCACGTCGCGCAGATCGCCCGCCATGGCGCGGGCTGGTTCCGTGGCCTGGGCACCGCCGAGCATCCCGGCTCGACGCTGGTCACGCTCGGCGGTCCCGTCGTGGCACCCGGGGTATACGAGATCGGCCACGGCACGTCGCTGCGCTCGCTCGTCGACGCTGCCGGGGGGCTCACGGAGAGCCTGCGTGCCGTGCTCATCGGGGGCTACTCGGGCACCTGGATCGGCGCCTCTCAGGCGGGCGACCTGACGCTCGATGACGGCTGCCTCGCGCCCCATGGGGCCTCGACCGGCGCCGGCGTCGTGGCGCTGCTCGGTGAGAGCGCGTGCCCGGTGGCCGAAACCGTGCGGGTGGCCTCCTGGCTGGCCGATGAAAGCGCCGGGCAGTGCGGGCCGTGCATCTTCGGCCTCGACGCCGTCGCCGGCCGGCTCGACGAATGGGCAGCCGGTCTCGCCGGGGACGGGCGCGAGGAGCAGCTCAGGCTCGCGTCCGTGATCCGCGGCCGGGGCGCGTGCCGCCACCCCGACGGGGCGCTTCGCTTCGTCGCGAGCGCGATCAGGGTGTTCGCGGCCGAGTTCGCAGACCACGGCTCCCGAGGGCCGTGTGGCGCGTGCACGGCAGCGCCTTCACTGCCCCTCCCCGGATACGAACGCGGCTCGCCCACTCCGGCGCTCGCGGGGGCGTGGCGATGAGCCGGCACCTGCGCGTCGACCCAATCGCCTGCGAGGCCCACGGCATGTGCGCCGAGCTGCTGCCCGAGCTCGTCGAGCTCGATGAGTGGGGCTACCCGATCGTCGACGGCCGCGCGCTGGCGCCCGAGCTGGTCGAGCACGCCCAGCGTGCCGTGCGGGCGTGTCCGACCTTCGCGCTGCTCGTCGAACAGCGCGCCGCGCACGCGCACCCGAGCCGGCCGCGGCCTCAGCCGAAGAACAGCTCGGCGGTCTCGTAGAGCTCGGGGTCGAGCAGCTTGGGCTCGGCCAGCGACTCGGCCATTCCGAGCTCCACGACCTGGGTCCCGCGGAGCGCGACCATCGCGCCGAAGTGCCCGGCGGCGAGCGCACGCACCGCGGCCACGCCGAAGCGCGTCGCGAGCACGCGGTCGAACGCGACGGGCGTGCCGCCCCGCTGGACGTGGCCGAGGATCGTGACACGCGCCTCATAGCCCGTCCGCTGCTCGATCTCGAGCTCGAGCACGACGCCTATCCCGCCGAGGCGCGCGTGGCCGAACGCGTCGGTCGCCGCGGTGCGGGTGACCTGCTCTCCGTCCTCTGAGTCGAGCGTGCCCTCGCGCGGCGTCGCCCCCTCGGCGACGACGACGATCGAGAACTTGCGCCCCCGGCCGTGGCGGCGTTGCAGGTGCCGGCAGACCTCGTCGATGTCGAACGGGCGCTCGGGCACGAGGATCGCGTCCGCGCCGCCGGCCATCCCGGCGTACGTCGCGATCCAGCCTGCGTTGCGCCCCATCACCTCCACCACCATCACGCGGTCGTGTGACTCGGCCGTTGTGTGCAGGCGGTCGATCGCGTCGGTGACGATCTGCACGGCGGTCTGGAAGCCGAAGGTGAAGTCGGTCCCGCCGAGATCGTTGTCGATCGTCTTGGGCACCCCGACGACCGCGATGCCGTCCGCGTGCAGGGCGACCGCCACTCCAAGCGTGTCGTCGCCTCCGATCGGCATCAGCGCGTCGACGCCGTGGCGCTCCATCCCGGCTCGCACCGTGGCCGTGCCGTCCGCGCCGCCGGCGTACGGGTTCGTGCGGGAGGTGCCGAGGATCGTGCCTCCGCGGGGCAGGATCCCGATCGTGCTCTCGAGCGTCAGCTCGAGCGTGTCGTCGCCCAGCACGCCGGCCCACCCGTAGCGGTACCCGACGAAGCTGTGCCCGTCCGGCAGCCCGGCGCGCACGGCCCCTCGGATCACAGCGTTCAGTCCGGGGCAGTCGCCGCCGCCGGTGAGGATGCCGATCCGGGCCACCCGTGCAGGTTAGTCGCCGCCGCTTGGACGGCTCCCGGCCTCGGCTAGGACGAGTGTGGCGTCAGCAGGGGCTCGTACGCGTCGGGGCGCCGTGTGGAGAGGAACGGGAACAGCTCGAGCCAGTCGCGGCGCTGGTCGAGGTCGAGGTCGGCGACCAGCACCGCGGGCTCCTCGCGCGGCGCCTGTACGAGCTTGCGCCCGTACGGGTCGCAGATGAACGAGGAGCCGTAGAAACGAAGCGGCGGCTCGGTGCCGGTCCTGTTGACCGCGACCATGAAGACGCCGTTGGCGATCGCGTTGCCGATGATCACCTGCTCCCAGAGGGGCTCGGTGTCGAAGGCCGGGTGGTCGGGCTCGGAGCCGATCGCCGTCGGGTAGACGATCACGTCGGCTCCGGCGAGCGAGTAGGCGCGGGCCAGCTCGGGGAACCACTGGTCCCAGCAGGTGGGCAGGCCGAGCTGGGCGCCGCCGAGGCTGAGCAGGGAGAAGGCCTCGGCGCCGGCCGGGCCGGGGCGGAACCAGCGGTCCTCGTAGTAGCCGGCCGTGACGGGGATGTGCAGCTTGCGCGTGCGCGCGGCGAGCTCGCCCCCCGGGGCCACGACGATCGCCGTGTTGTAGCCGAGTCCGTCCTCGCCGTCGTCGCGCTCGTACAGCGAGGCGTGCACGTAGGCGCCGGTCTCCGTCGCGAGGGCCGCAGCGAGGCGGTGCGTCGGTCCGCCGGGCAGCGGCTCGGGCTCGACTCCGCCCGCGGCCGGGCCGGCGGCATCGACGGCGAAGTAGGGCGAGAGCGTCAGCTCCTGCAGGCACACGAGCCGGGCCCCGGCCTCGGCGGCGCGGCGCACGCCGGCGGCGATCGCCTGTTCGTGCTCGGCGGGGTCCGGGTGCCAGCGCTCCTGCACCGCGCCGACCCGGAACAGGCCCCGCTCGGGCGGGCGGGTGCGAGCGGGCGAGTCGAGCACTCCCTCGGCGGCGATCAGAGGCGGCGGCTCTGCCATCGCCCTGACTCTAGTCTCTGCCGATGGGCGCGACCCTTGACTCGACACCGGCCGCCGACGGCTGGCGCATGCCGGCTGAGTGGGAGCCGCACGCGGGGTGCTGGATGGCCTGGCCGTACCGCCCGGACAACTGGCGCGACGGCGCCGCACCGGCGCAGCGAGCCTTCGTGGCGGTCGCCGAGTCGATCGCGGCCGGTGAGCCCGTGAGCGTGGGAGTGCAGGCCGAGCAGTTCGAGCGGGCCCGCGCGATGCTGCCGGGTGCTGTGCGGGTCGTCGAGCTCTCGACTGACGACGCCTGGATGCGCGACATCGGGCCGACGTTCGTGACACCCGGGGCCGCGGGCTCCGGCGGGTTGCGCGGCGTGGACTGGCGCTTCAACGCCTGGGGCGGGCTCTACGAGGACTGGACGCGCGACGAACGCGCCGCCGAGAAGGTGCTCGAGGTCGAAGGGGCCGGGCGCTACCGCGCCCCGCTCGTGCTCGAGGGCGGCTCGATCCATGTCGACGGCGAGGGAACGGTGCTGACGACAGAAGAATGCCTCCTGAACGAGAACCGCAACCCTGAGCTCTCGCGCGAGCAGATCGAGCGGGCACTCTGCGACTACCTTGGCGCCTCGAAGGTGATCTGGCTCGGACGCGGCGTCCCGTGCGACGAGACAGACGGGCACGTCGACAACCTCGCGTGCTTCGTGCGCCCCGGCGTCGTGCTCCTGGCGGTCGGCGAGGACCCCGACGAGGAGATGTACGAGGTGGGCGAGGACGCGCGCCTTCGCCTGCAGGGCGCGACCGACGCGGCCGGGCGGGAGCTGGAGGTGCTGACGATCCCGGCGCCGGGACCCCTGTACATCGAGCCGGGAGAGGCAGCCGGCGTGATGCCGCGCCCCGGCACGCACCCGCGGCGCGCGGGCGACCGGCTCGCGGCCTCCTACGTGAACTTCTACCCGGCGAACTCGCGGGTCGTCTACCCGCTGCTCGACGAGCGTTTCGACGAGCGCGCCGCCGAGGTGATCGCCTCCTGCTTCCCGGAGCGCGAGCTCGTCGGCGTGCCCGCCCGCGAGATCCTGCTCGGCGGCGGGAACATCCACTGCATCACACAGCAGGTGCCGCGGACGAGCTAGGGCGACGCGGCTAGTCGCCGGTCGCCGAGAAGTGCTCGGGGTCGACGGCGCCGAGCACGCCACCGACGAGCTTGCGCGCGCCGTTGTACCCCTCGAGCACTTGGATGAGCGTTCCCGGGTTCGTGACGTCCACGGCGCCGCCCGGGTAGACGGTCGTCTCGTGGTTGCTGAGCCCCGCCGGCGCGGAGAAGAGCCCCGCGGCGTTGAGCTGCGCCTGTTCGTAGTAGGTGCGGTAGCCGCTCGTGACGGTGCCGTGCCACCCGTGTTCGACGGCCCATTCGAGCACCGGAACGATCCAGGCGGCGATCGGCTTGTCGCGGGGGTTCCACGGCGCGATCGGCGTCACTGCGTCCGGCGCGGGTTCCTCGGTCTGGGCCGCGGCCGCTTCGAAGGCGGCGACGGATTCGCCAGCGGGGAGCTTCGCGCCGTGCTTGCGGGCCGCTTCGAGCTCCTTGCGGACCTCGGCGTCCGAGGGAGCGCCCTGTGCTATGCGAACCTTGCCTTCGGCGAGGACCCGATCGGAGACCACGTCGACGTGAGCCACCAGCGCGCGCTTCTTCTGCGCGGCGGCGCTCAGCTTCGGCTTGGCGGGCCCGGCGGCGTGGGCGGTTGCCGGCGTCGATGCCGGGCGGCGGGCCGGCGCCGCTGCGCCGCATCCACTCGCGAGGAGGGCCGCGCACGCGCAGGCGAGCATGACGACACCTCTTGCGGGCACGCCAACAGTGTGGCGGCGTCAGCGGCTGCTCGTCGCAAGCGCGACCGGCGGCGCCAGTCGCATCGCGCGCCGGAGCGGCCGGCTGGCGCGATGATCGTTTCCGCGCCCCCTGCCACGCGGCTAGGTCCCGGCGGCGGGGATCTGGGCGCGCACCATCCAGAGCTGCTCCTCGAGCGCCCGGATGACTTCGATCAGCAGGTCTTCGCTCGGCGGGTCGAGCTCGCTGGCCCGTTCGGCCCGCTCGCGGGTGCGCTCCGCCGTCTGCGCCACTCGCGCTGCCAGCTCGTTGACGAGCATGCGATCCTCGACCGCGCCGGGCTCGACGGGCGCCAGCAGGCTCTCCGCCGCGACCGCGCGCGCCTGACCGTCGACCGCCGTACCAATCGCGATCGCGCGCTCCGCGACCGTGTCGGCGAGCTCGCGCCAGGAATCCACGAGCTCGTCGAGCTGCAGGTGCAGCGAGCGGAACTGCGGCCCGACGACCGACCAGTGCAGCTGCTTGCCGAGCAGCGAGAGGTCCACCAGCTCGACCAGCTGGGCCTGCAGGATGTTGCCCACTTCGACGCGCTCGTGCTCGCCGAGCCGCGGGAGGTGCCCCTGGCCCGTGATGATCGGTTGCATCGGTCCGGCCTCCTCTGTCGATGTCGTGAACGAGGATCGACGATACGCCTCGGAGCCGGCGGGCGGCTCGGCGGGCGTTGCGCCGCTCACAGGTTCGAGCGGATCACGCCGCCGTCGACCTGGTAGACGGCGCCGGTGATGTAGGAGGCCCGCTCGGAGGCGAGGAAGGCGACGAGGCTGCCGAGCTCCTCCGGCTCGCCGAGCCGCCCCAGCGGAATGCCCTCCCCGAGCGGCGCGAGCTCCTCGCGCGCCCGCACGCGCGCCGCCTCATCGGTGCTCGCGAGGCCGGGATGCACGCGCGCCGTCGCGAACACGCCCGGCAGCACGAGGTTGATCGTGATGCCGTCCCTGGCGAGCTCCGGCATGATCGCCTTCACGAGCCCAGCCGTGCCGGGGCGAATGCCGTTGGAGAGGTCGAGCGCGGGCACCGGCTGCTTGACGGACATCGACTGGATGCACACGATCCGACCCCAGCGCTCGGCGCGCATGTGCGGCAGGGCGGCGCGCACGAAGCGCACGAGGTTGAGCGTCACGACCTCAAAGGCGGCTCTCCAGTCGTCGTCGTCGAGTTCCGCGAAGGCCCCGCGCGCCGGGCCGCCCGAGTTGTCGACGAGCACGTCCAGGCCGCCGAAGCGCTCGACGGTCGCCGCGACGACCCGCTCGATCTCGCCTTCCTCGCGCAGGTCGGCGGCGACGGCGAGGACCTCGGCCCCGGTCTCGACGCGCACGAGCTCGGCGGCGGCCTCGAGCGTCTCGCGCCCGCGCGCGCAGAGCGTCACGCCTGCGCCCTCGCGCGCCAGCGCGAGCGCCGAGGCCAGACCGAGGCCGCGGCTGGACGCCGCCACGAGGGCGGTCTTCTCGTTCAGTCCCAGGTCCACCGGCCGGCGACTCTAGCGCCAGCCAGGGGGCGACGACCTCCGATCTCCGCTTGGGTTAACGTGGGTCGTGCGACGAGAGGAGGCAGCATGAGCGGATTCGTCTCACGTGGCTTCACCGGGCGTCGCCGCGAGCCGGCCGACATCGCCGCGCGGCTCCCGCCCGGGCAGTACCTCGAAACGGGGTGGCCGGTGCTGACGGCCGGGCCGACGCCTCACGTCGAGGAGGGCGACTGGCGGCTGAAGGTCGACGGGATGGTGCACAACACTCGCGAATGGACCTGGCAGGAGTTCGGCGAACTGCCCTTCGAAACGGTGCCGACCGACATCCACTGCGTCACGAAGTGGTCGAAACTCGGCACGAGCTTCGGCGGCGTCTCGCTCGACACGCTTCTCGAGGGCGTCGAGCCGCAGGGCGCCTACACGATCGTCTACAGCTACGGGGGGTACACGACGAACCTCGAGCTCGAGGACCTGACCGGTGGCAAGGCGTGGGTCGTCACGGAGAACGAAGGCGATGCGCTGAGTGCCGAGCACGGAGGGCCCGCACGCCTGCTTGTGCCGCACCTCTACTTCTGGAAGAGCGCCAAGTGGATCGCCGGCATCCGCGTGATGGACCACGAGGAGCCCGGCTTCTGGGAGTCCAACGGCTATCACATCCGGGGGGACCCGTGGAAGGAGCAGCGGTATTGGAGCGACTGACTCCGGTCGCACAGCGCGCGCCCGGGCAGTGGCAGATCGGCACCGTCGTGGCGACGCGCAACGAGACGCCGTCTGTCCGGACGATCAGGATCGCGCTGCCGATGTGGATGGCCTTCCTGCCCGGCCAGCACTATGAAGTGCGCCTCACCGCGCCGGACGGATACAGCGCCCAGCGCTCCTACTCGGTCGCTTCCTCGCCGAGCGAGGAAGGAGTGATCGAGCTCACGGTCGAACGCCTGGAAGACGGCGAGGTCTCGCCCTACCTGCACGACGTGCTGATGGATGGAGACGAACTCGAGGTGCGCGGCCCGTTCACCTCGTACTTCGTCTGGCGCGGCGAGAGCCCGGTGCTGCTTGTCGGAGGCGGCTCCGGCGTGGTGCCCCTGATGTCGATCCTCCGCCACCGCCGCGTGACGATGCCCGAGCTGCCGATGCGGCTCGTGTACTCCGTGCGCCGGCCGGGTGATGAGATCTTCCGCGATGAGCTCGCGCCCGAGACCGAGCTGACCTACACGAAAGAGGCGCCGCGGGGCTGGAGCGGCCACACCGGGCGCATCGACAAGGCGATGCTCGCGCCGCTGGCCGTCGAGCTCGCAGGTGGACTCGCGTTCGTGTGCGGGACGAACGGATTCGTGGAGGCAGCGACCACCGCGCTGATGGACGACGGGTGGCCCGGGGAGCGGATCCGCACGGAGCGCTTCGGGCCGAGCGGCTGACCGCCCCCGGGCGGCAGGCACCAGCGCAGCCCTGGGGTTAGCCCCAGTCGCAAGACGCCGGGCTGCCCCGTTGGCGGCGCGCGCCCCGGATGACACGCTCGGCGCAGAGCTGATCCGATCGTGAAAGGGGCAGGAAATGCAGGGAAATCTCGCCGAGCGCGCCGCACGTTGGAGCGCCTCCCACTGGAAGACCGCGACGTTCGGCTGGTTGGCCTTCGTGGCGGTCGCGGTGATCGTCGGTCAGGCAGCCGGGACCGTGAAGCTGACCGATACCGAGAACTCGAGCGGCGAACCGGCGCGAGCCTCGGCCGCGCTCGAAGACGCGGGCTTTCACCGCCGCGCGAGCGAGTCGGTGCTCGTGAGCAGCCGGGCGCTGACGGTTCGCGCACCCGGATTCCGCTCCGAGCTGCGGCGGGTCGAAGCCGCCGTGCGCGCTCTGCCCCAGGCGACGAACGTGCGTACGCCGCTCCACGGGCACCCCGACCAGCTCTCGGCGAGCGGCCATGCCGCGCTCGTGCAGTTCGACATGCGCGGGACGGCCGAAACGGCGTCCTCGCGCGTGAAGCCCGTGCTCGCACGGGTCGCCGCGCTGTCGCACGACGCACCGGCGGGCGTGAGCGTCACCGAGTTCGGCGACGCGAGCGCCGAACACGAACTCGACGAAACGACGGGCCGGGACTTCTCGCACGCCGAGGGGCTGACGCTTCCCGTCACGTTCCTGGTGCTGCTGCTCGCCTTCGGCGCCTTCGTGGCGGCGGGGATTCCGGTGGTGCTCTCGTTCTCCGCGGTGCTGGCCTCCCTCGGCCTCGCCGCCGTGGTCAGCCACCTCGTGCACGCCTCGGGCGCCACGAGCTCGGTGATGCTGTTGATCGGTATGGCCGTAGGCGTCGACTACTCGCTGTTCTATCTCAAGCGCGAGCGGGAGGAGCGCCGCGGCGCCGAGCCGCGCGAGGCGCTCGTGCGCGCCGCGGCGACAAGCGGGCGCGCAGTGCTGATCTCGGGGACGACCGTGCTGATCGCGATGGCCGGGATGCTGATGGCCGGCAGCAAGATCTTCCAGTCGCTCGGCGTGGGGGCGATGGTCGTCGTCTTCGTCACGATGATCGGCTCGCTCACCGTGCTGCCCGCGCTGCTCGGCAAGCTCGGCGACCGCGTTGACCGCGGCATCGTCGCCGTGCTCTCGGCGACCGTGCTGCGGCTACTGCGGCTGCCCGGGCTGCGTGCCCTGGGCAAGCCGCGCGCGCTCATCAGGCTGCGCGACCGGCGCACCCTGCTCGCGCGTCTGAAGGGCGACCGTCAGGGCTCGGGCGCGTGGGCACTCGTGCTGCGCCCCGCGCTGAGATATCCGCTCGCCGCGGTGCTGGTCACGAGCTCCGCGCTGCTCGTCCTCGCGCTTCCGACGCTCAGCATGCACACGCGGCTGATGGGCTTCGGCGACCTGCCGCGACAGCTGAAGGTCGTGCACAGCTACGAGCAGATCCAGCATGCGTTCCCCGGGGCCCAGACGCCCGCGACCGTGGCGGTGCAGGCGCCCGACGTCGAGACGCCCGCGGTCGCGCAAGGGATCGCGCGCCTGAAGGCGCTCGCGAGCGCCTCGCCGCAGTTGGGCGGCCCGGTGGACGTCCAGATCAGCCCGCAACACGATCTCGCCAAGGTCGAAATCCCGCTGGCCGGCGACGGGGACGAATCGCGCTCGATCGCCGCGCTCGCAGACCTGCGCGAGCGCGTGCTGCCCGCGACGATCGGGCGCGTGCCCGGGGCGACGTACGCCGTCACCGGGGAGACCGCGGGAACCCAGCAGTTCACGCAGGTGACGAAGGACCACTGGCCGCTCGTGTTCGCCTTCGTGCTGGGGCTCGCGTTCCTGCTGCTGCTGGTGACGTTCCGCTCGCTCGTGATCCCCCTCACGGCGATCGTGCTGAACCTCCTGTCGGTCGGAGCCGCCTATGGCGTCCTCGTCTGGATCTTCCAGGACGGCCACCTGCAGGGGCTGCTGGGCTTCCATTCGGCCGGTGCGATCGTGACCTGGCTCCCGCTGTTCCTGTTCGCGGTCCTGTTCGGCCTCTCGATGGATTACCACGTGTTCATCGTCAGCCGGATCAAGGAGCTCGCCGACTCGGGCGCGAGCACCGAGGACGCCGTCGCGCGGGGCATCGCCGGCACGGCTGGCACGGTGACGGCCGCAGCCGCTGTGATGGTGGCCGTGTTCGCCGTCTTCGCGACGCTCAGCACGCTGGAAATCAAGCAGATGGGCGTCGGGCTGGCGGTGGCCGTGCTGATCGACGCGACAGTCATCCGGGCGGTGCTGCTTCCTGCCACGATGAAGCTGCTCGGCAGGTGGAACTGGTATCTGCCGCGCTGGCTGCAATGGCTACCTCACATCCGCGCCGAGCGTCACCCGGGCCGGCCGCTCCCCGAGGCCGGTTGACGATGCGCGCCGGCGCCAAGCCGCTGCTGGCCGAGAGCGGGCGCGGGACGGTGTTGCTGCGGTGCG
>Ga0210401_10000665_pt1 | contig 41683 bp, 44 predicted proteins | sample IncBWH32MmetaG_FD_150866 | JGI IMG/M metagenome (GOLD analysis project Ga0210401, IMG submission 150866) | Forest soil microbial communities from Barre Woods Harvard Forest LTER site, Petersham, Massachusetts, United States - Inc-BW-H-32-M | ecosystem: Environmental > Terrestrial > Soil >... | reverse complement strand
CGGTATCGCCGTAGGTCATCCCTACAGTTCCTATACTCTGCCCGCGACCTTTTCGTATAAATTCAATGGAGTCGTGACGCCGATTACGGTGTTCACGTACCCGGCGGGAAGCGGGACCACGTCGAACGAGTTCCTGAACACGCCGTCGAGCCGGCCCGACACTTATAACACTTTCGAGATTGCGGTAACCAAGCGCTATTCCAAGCGGTGGACCGGGTTGGCGTCGTTCTGGATGACCAAAGACCATAGATGGATCGAGGGGCTAGCGGGCATCGCAGGAAGTCCCAATGACGATCCGTTCAATATTGACAACAAATGGAACTGGGAGGCTCGAGGCAGCGTGACTTACCGGCTTCCGTGGGGCTTCAGCGTATCGTCGCTTTTCCGTGCTACGTCGGGTACCTATGGGCAATTGACGAACAACTTTAGCGGTACTGGCACTAACGGCCAAGCGCTGAATCAGGGCACGGTCACCATGCGGCTTGGGCCTTTTGGCCAATATCAAGGTCCCGTGGTCTCGGTGTGCTGAATCTCAAAATAGCGAAGCAGTTCCGTGTCAAAGAGAGATGGCTCTTTGAGCCTAATTTCCAAGTCTTCAACCTTCTTAACACCAGTGCTGCCGTGACCACTAGTTACGCGGTACCAACGTTCGGCGCGGTCTCGAATATCGTGTCACCGCGAGTGATTCGAATCGGTGGAATGTTTTCCTTTTAGCTAATAGCGTGAACACAAGAAAATTCAGATATGGGGGAGGAATGAATGAAACGCCGTGACATTCTGAAAGCCGTACCCGCTGCAGCAGCAGCGAGCATCGCCAGCACTCTAGGCGGACCAGGACCTTTGCAAGCTGCACAGAGCGCGGCCCGCCGTGGTATGCCTCCGTTGACCATCACCGACGTCAAGATTATCGCAACCTCCCCATCCAACTCCAACTGGACGATCGTCAAGGTGATGACTAGCGAGCCGGGACTCTACGGGCTGGGTTCGGCAACACACCAGGAAGTTCCCCAGGCTGCGCAAGCGTATATCGAAAAGCGGCTGAAGCCGTTTGTGATCGGGAAAAAAGTCGACGAGATCGAGGATATCTGGCAATCGGCCTATGTGCAGGAATATTTCCGCTCCGGTCCGGAAGGGAACAACGCGCTGAGCGGAATTGACGGAGCACTCTGGGACATTCTAGGGAAGCGCCTGGGAGTCCCGGTGTATCAGTTGCTTGGTGGTAAGGTGCGGGCAGCTGTGCCACTTTACGGTCATGCGGCGTCCCTGGACTTGAACGCTCTGGAAGATCAGGTGCGCAAGTACATGGAAGAGGGCTACCAAGTGGTGCGCATACAAACCGGCGTTCCCGGTTTCTCGGGCTACGGTGTTAATGCGAAGACCTCCGATGCAACCCAGGCTTTGCGACCAGAAGGAGCGGTCGGAATCTCGCCCGTGTTCGACGCCGGGCGCTATTTAAACGCGACCATTAAGATGTTCGACCATATACGCACGAAAATCGGATTCGACGTCGGACTCGTTCACGACATTCACGAGCGGCCGGCTCCCAATCAGGCCATCCAGTTGTGTAAAGCAGTAGAGCCATATCGTCCGTTCTTCATGGAGGATCCGCTTTCCCCTGAAGACGTAGGCTGGTTCCAGATTTTCCGCCAAGAGACCTCGGCGCCACTCGCCATGGGCGAGCTATTTGTCAACCGCCAGGAATGGCTGCCGCTGGTGGCCAACCGTTGGATTGATTTCATCCGCTGCCATATATCGGCGGTAGGCGGGCTGAACATGGGCCGGAAAATAGCGCACATCTGCGAGTTCTTCAACGTGCGGACCGCGTGGCACGGCCCCAACAACGTAGATCCAGTGGGCCATTGTTACAACATGCATCTCGATCTGGTGACGCCGAATTTCGGCATCCAAGAAGAGACACAGTTTCCAGAAAAAACGCAGGAGGTTTTGCCCGGCTGCCCCATCATCAAGAAGGGCTACATGTATTCCAACGACAAGCCCGGCCTGGGAATTGACATCGATGAAGTCGCCGCCGCGAAGTACCCTTACCGGCACGACTTCGAGACCCGTGGAAACGACCGGATGCTGGACGGGACAATCGTAAGGCCGTAGGTACTGAAAATGTCGCGGCGCCTGCTGGCCTGCCTGCGAAGGGGGATTACGACATTGCTCGAAAGTCAGCCTTGCCCCTTTTCGTGTACATGGTCTCAGTCAGGGTATACCAGCTCCAAGACCAAGCGGGTTCTACTTTAGATCAGACCAAAACCAGGGAGAAGACTCTGGCTTTGGACGCGCTCAGCAGGTTGTGATCTCGCACCGAATGAGATAGATCGTCGGCACTCCCGAGCATGTAGAGCTGCCATCTCGGACTCAGTTTACGTGAAAAAGCGACCGATGACGCGCTGGTCGGAGCGTACTCTAAATCTGGCTTGGGCGCGTCAGTGGCATGTCGATTTTGTCCCTCGTCGTTCGACATACTTGTGGAGGTCGAAATGCCGAGCAATATATTAGCAACGGAAGATCGATCGGAGTGGGCGACGGCCTACGATGTACAACAGCGGTTTATGCGCCACCTGGTTCCGGCCATCAACATCTTGGATTACAGCGCGCGCTGCCGGCAGGTGCACGAGCTGGGCGGCGATTGTTTTGACTTCCTGTCGCTCGGTGAGAATCGCTTGGCGATAGTCGTTGGCGACGCCTCCGGTAAAGGCCTCGCCGCCGCGCTGATGATATCGAATGTCCAGTCCTCCCTTCGCACGGCTGCGTTATTCACTGGCAACGACAGAGCAGCGGCGCTTGAGGCAGTAAATCGCCAGGTATACGCAACATCGCTAGCGGATCGCTACGCGACGCTGTTCTATGGAGTTTTCGATGGGACGGCGCAAACTTTGCGGTATGTCAACGCGGGCCACAATCCGCCCCTCGTCATGCGGCGGGACAGCTCGATTGCTTGGCTTGAGTCCGGGGGCGCACCCGTGGGCATGTTTCAGGATTGGATTTACGAGGAAGCCACGATTGAGCTTAGCCCAGGTGATCTGGTCCTCGCCTACACGGATGGCGTGACCGAAGCGACTAATCCTCTAGGCGAGGAGTGGGGAGTAGAGGGCCTCCGAAGGGTAGCGGCCAAAAACCGAGCACGAAGCGCTGAGGACGTCGTGGACGCGATCTTCAATTCCATGGATGAGTTTACAAATGGGCGGCAGACCGACGATGCGACGATCGCGGTGTTACGAGTCCACTGAAGGCTTGTAAGGCTCGATCGAACTTCCCCGATCGCTTCCATTCTCCAGAAAGGCAGGCGTGCCATGTTGCTACTCATCGCGACACCGAAACTAACCATCACTGGCCCGTGTTCTATTTCAGGTGCGAACCGGCGGAGTCGAAGCTCGAAGTGTAGCCGTTGCTCTCGTGGCGTTAATGGTGACGGCCACCACCCCGCTCGATGGCCAGATGAGAGGACGCCGGGGAACTTCCTCCAACGGGACACCCCACCCCGAGGCGTTCAAAGGTGTCGTCGTAACATTCCAAGGCGCTCTCAAGAAACTGACGAAGAAAGAAATAATTATTGAGCTAGTCGATAGTCACGAGCTGCTCACGTTGCGGCGAAATAAAGCCACCAAATTCCGAGACAAGGATGCCGAGATCAAGCCGGGTGCCATCGACTTTGAGAGTCTCGTGTCCGTGGATGCGTCCGAGGACGTGGACTTGAAGCTTATGGCGATCAGTGTGAGTGTTGGTGCCCCCAATAAGCCCGATGTGAAGTGAAATACTGTGCCATGCTTCGGGCCAACATGCACCGTTCTCAGTACTCACCTATGACTACGTTCAGTGGTAGCGGCGAATCCCAACACGAGCGCGGGTGACAGACGCGCCACGGTTCGAGACATACTGCTGTTGCGCGACGGCAAAGACTACGAGCCCGTAAACAACGTATGATGAAGCGCTGATATGTATCCTCTCTAATGAAGATCCGCGCAGAATCGGGACCACGCGCTTCAACACTAGATCGCTATTGAGCCGTGCCCTCGAGTGAGTGGTCAGGTACTAGTGGCTGGCCTTGTAGTAGAAACGCTCGTGCACCACTTGGCCGTTCTTCCATCGGCGAGATGCTACCTGCTGCATTTTGACGCGCCCGCCGCCGCCCTTGAACGTGACGTCGTATTCCCATTCTGAAAAGGAAGCGTCGCCATTCACTGCTTCTGCCAGGAGCTTCGCTCCATGGAACTGCTCCACTGAATTTACGAACTCCTGTTCTCGCTTCCGGTTTACTTCTTTGCCGGTGAACGGCTCGGAGTCATTTTCCTGCATGGCGACGTCGTTGGCGTAGTACTTCTCAAAAGCGTTGAGTATATCGCCCGAAAGGATCGCCTGGTTCAGGTCGTGATCCAGCTTGGCGATGTTAGGTTGGGATTGGGATGCTGTGCTCATGGGCTACAGATGCTGGGAGGGCTGGAAAGGTTTCGGGAATGCCACGTTACGATGGCGTTAATAAGCAGCTAAGGCAGGAAGACTACTGCGTCGGTCGTGAGCCGACTCGCTCCATCACCTGGGATGGCTCGGGCCTACGAAATGGGGCAGGCTACTTGCCCGATTTTCGTTGCGCGCCACGGCCCACGGCCCTCTAATTGCTCAGGAGCGGTCTCCGCCTAAGAGCGCATGGCGTGCGGAGGCATGAGTCCGGCGAATCGAGCTTGAGCGTAGGGTGGTTGATCATGGTTCACGGCTGCCGGCGTGGATCGGAGACACCCTCTTTCACACATGTACCGTCGCCGTTAGCGCGAACGACGTGAGGATTTTCGACCGAAAGCGCCGCCGGGATCTCCGGTATCTTGCAACTCGCGGCCTCCGTTTGGGGCGGGGTTGATCAGTTCGCCGACCCAGCGCGTCCCCACAGTTTCTCCGCCGCGATCTCGGCGCCCTCGGCCAGCGAGCGCAGCTTCATCCAGTAGAACGGCGGATAAATGATAAGCGTCCGATGAACTCCTCTTCCCAATAGATCGGGAGGGGTTGCATAGTGGTCCGCATGACTGAAACGAACGAGGAAAAAGGGGTCTTCAACAAAGATCAGTGGCGCGAACGGACCGTCGAGCAGGAGCGCAGTGGAGTAAGTGTGAGGCAGTTCTGTCAGACACGGGGTATCGGAGAGCATTTGTTTTACTACTGGCGCAAGCGACTGCGGGAGCAGCAGCAGCCGATGCGTTTCGCGTTGGTGGAGAGAGGACCGGCGCGGCAGGCGCCTGCAAGCGAAGCGAGTCTGGAACTGATACTGGCTGACGGCGAGCGGGTGCGCATCGGCGCTAGAGTGGACGCGACAACCTTGCGCATGGTGCTTACAGCACTGCGGGCATGATCCAACTGCCGGCCAGTGTGGGGTGTACCTGTGTCTGGCGGCTTGCGACATGCGCAAAAGCTTTGACGGGCTGCATGCGCTGGTGCGGGAGCACCTGGAGTTGGATGTCTTCGGCGGACACCTATTTGTGTTCGCCAGCCGGCACCGCGACGCATCAAAATTCTGTATTGGGACCGTGACGGATTCGCAGTGTGGAGCAAAAGGCTAGAAGAAGACACCTACGCGATGCCGCTTTCTGATTCCGGCGAAGTGCGTCGCGAGATCACGGCGCAAGAGCTAGGAGCGTTGTCGAGCGGTATTGACCTGAGCCAGGCTAGGCGGCGAAGTACGCGGACCACCTGCCTTTACACTGGCAGGTGAAAATGTTTGCGCGGCATGGTGTGGAGCTGTCGGATCAGACCTTGTGCGGATGGACCGCGCAATGCGCGCAACTACTGGAGCCGTTATATCAGCGGCTGAAGCGGTTTGTACTGGCTTCCAAGGTGGTGGGAACCGACGACCCGCCCGTGAAAGTGCTGGACCGGAAACTGCCTCAGGCGCGCAAGGGGCGTATCTGGCCGTATGTCGGCGATCGGGACCATGTCGCGGACTATACCGCCCCGCGAGAGCGAGCCGGGCCGGAAGAATTTTTGAAAAGCTATCGCGGTCCTTTGCAAGCCGACGCCTATGCCGCCTACGACGCCTTCTTCACTCAGCCGGAGCGCGGAATGGTAGTGTCAGCGGCATCGTGAACGCGGCTGTAGCGGAGGTCAACCTGACTCGTGCGGTCATCCGTTTGCCGATCGGCTCGCGGGTTCTCGCCGGTAATCTTCCTGGAGTGCAGACGGGATACGGTGGTCACGAACCGCCACGCGAAACAGAATTGTGATCGTTGTTTACGACTCTTTCGCTGCTTGATTGAGTTTCGAGGAGTTCGAGAGAGTGGTGAGGAGGATCATCGAGGATTGAACTGAGCCGGGGTCCAATCGCGCCCCCAATTGATCGGTTTAGAATCGTCACTCCTTGAAAGATTCGGGCGTCGCGACTACGGCCGGGCCAGGATGGCGGTTGTGCGTGGTTGGCTTCGGCGGTCTCTGGTGACCGGACTGAAAGGTGGCGGTAAGCGACTAATGCCGGCGATTGTGCTGATCCTGAAATTCCTTGAGCCGGACCAAATCATCGGACAACACTGCTCGATCACGCGCTGCAAGGCGTTCGTCATTTGAGGACTTCCGTATGGAATCAATCACATCATTGAGGATGCCGTTATCCCATCGGCCTTGATCGAGATCAGCCTGCATTTGCACCAGTTCTTCTTTCGTCCTCTCGAGACGCCTGCGCTCTTTATCGCTTGCCCGGTCAGCGCTCCAGACATGCTCCAGATCGGTCCTCACATGCACGAAAATATGCGGCCGCCAATCCTCACCACGAAAGCGTTTTTCGCGGTCGCGATACCAGTCCTGGGCAGCGGCACTGAACGCCAGCGCAGCGACGATTGCATACGCTGTAAAGGTTCGCCTCATGATCTCACCCCCTCCGACTATTATCGCGGAGAAAAGTGGTGATGGTGTGGTTTCGCCCCACGCCAAGGCATGGAAACGGTCGTCCATCTCCTGCGGGCTTGAGGCCGACCACTCCGTGCAGAAATCGCGAGCGTCAGGCACGTGTGCCAGCAACCCCCTCACTGGTGCCAGCCGCTTCGCGTTCGCCGATTCAGCAGCGTCGAGAGCATTGAAGAGATCCTCGACGTCGTGCGGGAACAGAGCTCACAAGAGTCAGTGGCCGGAAAGTGGGCTCATCAGGAACTTGCTCCGAAACGGAGTTGTGGGAATGTTGAAAGCAGCGCTGACGACTCTCCGTCTACCACGTCTCCGCTGTTTCGTACCTCGCGGTGGTGGATCCGAACCACGTATTGTCGAGAATATATCAATGGAACGCGGTGGTGGAAAGGACACTGGGGAGGAACGATGTCTTTACAGTGATTTATTTCGGCGCACCGGGCCGAAAGGCTGATGCGGCAGGACATTTACAACGCGCCTAATCCCAACTTTACCGGCGAATTCGATTTGATGAGGAATGGCACGGATTCCAGCTATCAGGCTCCGCAAGCCCAGTTCCGCCATCGCCTGGCTCATGGTCTCCAAACACTGCTCTGTTATACCTGGCGCATTCGATCGACGACGCTCCTCAGACGCCTACTATTTGCATGTACCCCCAGGAAATTCGGCTTGGTCTCAAGAGCGCGGCTCGTCCGACTACGACATCCAGCACACGTTCTCCTGGCGCAGTTCCTATAACATTTCCGCGCCGGGCAGCGGAATCTGGAAGGCGATATTTGGCAACTGGTCGACGGATTCGATCGTTTTACGCTCGCACCGCCCCATAAACTACCTGAGTTCTCCTTTGTTCGGGCAGTCGACTCAGATGCTGGGAGCATCGCTCGGAAGCGGCGGCCAGAATGGCGGCCGAAATCCGCTGTATCAAATCGGCGGACCGCGGTTGGTGCAACTAGCTCTGAAGCTCCTATTCTGAGGACCGAACCTGATGCCTCAGGTCACTCCGCGGTCTTCCCTCTGGTTAACCGCAGTACCGCGGCGGAAGCTTCATACCGTACGGCGTCGCTCTTGTCGTCCAGCATCGGCGTGATTGCGTTCAACAATGTAGGATCGTCTCTCTTAGCAACCGCGAACACGGCCGCAGCCCGAACAGACCATTTCTTGTGGGAGCAGGCTCTGGCTAAAGCTGCGTCGATTTTCGCGTCGCGATCCTTGGCAAGCTCCTTCGCCGCAGCCGCACGTACGGGCGTGCGGTCGTCCTTACTGGCTCTCTTGAACACCTCGTACCCGGCCCCGCCGAACGGCACAAAGCCAAGGCCGGTCTCGAACCCGATCTTTGCCACAGCTTTTGGGCTCTTTACCTCGTTGATGCCAGATGCCACAAACCCGTCCGCCGCCGTCCGCTCGCCGATCAGCATTTCATAGTCAATTTCGTACGAGTCCTCACGGTCTCCTAAGAGGAAGAGCGAGTGGGCGGCAGCAAGAACCACTGCCGGCGCCTTGTCATCCAAGACTGCTTTCAGCTTAGGTACGGACGATACATCTCCCATTGGACCAAGCGCCTTCGCGGCAGCAGCTCGCACATTCGGGTTCTGATCGGCGAGGGCATTCTCCGCCATCTTTTGTGCCCTCGGGTCGTTAGGCAGCAGCCGAAGTGCGCGAACCGCGTTGGCACGTTTCTCAGCACGCTTGTTCGCGAGCCCTTGCTGAAGAATCAGCCAGGCCCTTTCTGTGGGTGCTTGGGCTTCAGGGAAAGGCGCGGCGGCCAAGAATGTCCCTAAAATCGAAAAGATGAGCAATGTTCGAATCATGATAAGTCTTCCTCTGGTTCTCTGAATGCTTTCGCAGTCATTGGCTGTTGAGCCTCTAGCCCAACCCTCCGGAAATGTCACGAAAAGCCTTCGTACCAGAGCTCCCGTACTTAGGCTAACTGCATTCAGCACACGATCGAAACCCCAAATAGCCGGTCGCGTTAACGCCTCTTTCGAGGGATCGTGAACGCCGGCGAACTATTCACACAACGCTGTCAGAGCCTAACCTGGCCAATTCGCTCCAAGCGCAGCTGTCGGCCACGTGTCAACGCTGTCACTGAAACAACTCGGGAGCACGAGACGACAAAACCAAATCTTTTGAAATCAACGCCCGCGTTTTGGAGATGCACCTGCCCTGATCTCCAGCGAGAGATGAAAGGAGAAACGAAAATGAATAGCACATTGAAAGCACTGTGTCTCAGTGGCTCATTGGCCCTGAGCTTTTTTATGACGAAGCCGGCATCGGCGGATGAGATCAACAAGAGAACGGAATTCCAGTTCAGCGGGTCAGTGGAGATTCCGGGGAAGGTTCTCGCACCTGGTAAGTACGTGTTCGAGCTGGTCAACGACTCGCCCGATCGCAATGTCGTCCAGATCTTCTCGGAGGATTCCAATGGGAAGGAAAGCCTGGTCGAAAGCGTTTTGACGATTCCGGATTATATTTCAAACACCCCGGACAAACCAATCGTCCGTTTTGAAGAGCGGACTTCCGGGAGCCCTGAGGCGATTCACAGCTGGTTTTACCCCGGAGAGAACACGGGCTGGGAGTTCGTTTAGCCCGACGAGCAGAGTCCGAATTCGAGCGAAAAGTCGCACGCCTCTTCACTCAGCACAGAAAGTGATACCCGAAACGGCGCCAATTAGGCTCTCCGCTAGAACCTAGGTGTTAACTTCCCTCCACAGCGCCCTCATCGTTTGGGGGCGCTGCTTTTTGTCTACTGCCGGCCTGTCAAGTTCTTCGAAAGGCCGAGGCGACGACGTTGCCGCTTACCACGGCAATTGGTGAATACGTGCGTTCTCTAACCTACTTCAAGAAGTTGCAGCTGACACGCTGAACCGTCCGCCCAGCGCAGAAGAGCAACCCAGTGATTCCAGCAGCCCAACAATAAGAAAGAAAGCAGTGATGAGAGGTCCGTAACAACCGAGAAAGAGATAGCCCTGCTTTGAGACGGCCAAATCAGCTAACGACTAATCTGTACCTGAGTGGCAGTACCTTTTTCTCGCTGGGACTGGGCCGGTGTTGTGCGCAACGCGCCGAGATCCGGCGTGATTGCATCGCCGTGTCGGCGACTAGCCCGCTGCCAAACCCAACCAATGCCGTGCTGCCGGTAACCGCCGCATGCAAGAGAAGTTCAATCAATCGCCCCGCAACCATCGAGACACCAAGCACGCAGATATACTCCCAAAGCGACTAGGACCACGATAAGACCGGGCGCCAGCTTCTCCTTGTAATCCGGCGGAGGCGCTCCGAGAACATTTTCCGGTCGCCTTAGCCACCACATCACGGCGGAACTCACATTCATTGGGATCAAAGCGGCGGCGGCAAACACTCCCAGAAGTTGGTTCGGCACTCCGAAGAGTTGTGCTTCATGTGCAGCAACACTCGCGTCCACGATTCGATCAATCCACTTCCGACGGCTGAAATTTTCGCGTTTGATGATCACGCCGGTGTGAGGATCGGCACCGGATTCACGCGAAGGGTCCGATTCTGCGCGTCCGACTTCGCCGTTCATGGCTCGCCGATTCTCACAGCGGGAGCAATTAGCGCCCTGTAAGCGAGATGAAGGGGCGCGACGCTCGCGACCATCTTGTCAAGGGCGGCACACGAAATTGAGTTTGGGCACTACGAGGGTAAGGCCGTTCCAGGCAATCGTCAGCGACGAGTATGGCGACCAACCGCCGGTATGGTTTGAGCTGGGCGAAAAGCCCACCTTTTTAATTTTTTGTAGACGGTAAAAACGCTTGCAAAACTCTTGGGAGACTGAAAGCGGCAGTTTCACAATCGAGGACGCTCTCATTCCGCCTTGGGCCCTGGGACACCGGAATCATCCAGCCGAGTGTTTCCGCGAGCGGCCATAGGCGGCCTCCTGTCGGTCACCGAATCATATCCAAGCTGTCCTCGGCGGGTTCTATCAATATTATCGGCTGGAAAAGGAGGTCGCTTAACATCCGAGGGAATTATTGCGGACCACAGGAATGTTTGACACGTCTGAACAAAATACACTCAGAGCCTCACAACTTTATCTCTTTGATGCCGCCGTCTAGTTGACCACCACGCTAATCGGTCCGACCCGCAGGAGCAATTACGAGGATTCAATGCTGTTCGCTCTCTAGCACCCTTACAACCACGTCCACCGGACTGGTCAGAACTCCGTCGTCTGCGTAGGCCCGTAATTCATAGGTCCCGGGTTGACTGAATATCGCGGTAGTGGTTGCCTTCCCGCTGATCAGTCCGGCCGTGGGCGGAGCGCCGGGAGACGGCACGGCCACCACGGGAACTCGCATCGGATTGAACGTGACGGTGCCGGGTCCACCGCGGTACAAGACCCAAGTCACGCCCAGCCTCACTCCGCGATCCAACTTCACCACGGCCTGCGACATCGGACTCTCCAGCTTTGGACTCTCGATTTCGATGCCGGCGGGCGGTTTCCCCGATTGAACCGGGCGAACGCGTGGTAGCGGGTAGCCGTCGTCCGACACCTCCACTGACAACGAAAGCGGCTGACCTGCGGTGACCGTCCTCCGCGCGGAACCCACCATCTCGATTGTGGGAGCCCGGTTGGGCTGCTCCGGGTAAGTTAAATCCCCGGAGCCTTTGCGATTTTCCTGGTACACCAAGTTAGCTATTTCCCAGGTCGCGAGCAGCGAGCCATATGCTTTCTCGGTCTTGCCGGCCGACCTCAGCGTCCAAATCAGATCTTTGTCGCCCCAATCCCTGGGAACTTTTACTTTGAACACGAATTGCTGCCGTCGCGCATAGAAATGCGCTGGCTGACCTTGATCAACCGGACCCGGCGCGATGGTGTTGTCTGGACCGACGGGAATGTCAACTTCCTCCTCATAATTCCGGTTCATGTAACCGAACACCATGTTGATGGTCCCGTCGGCGTTCCGCTCCCATCCCTCGAAAACGGGGACTACGTCTTGACCCCGTTCGTAACGGACCTGAGCGCTAATCCCCGCGACCGTCACGAGAGTCAAGACGGTCGCGATCGCGCTCGGCCGCCATCTGCAACGCAGCTTCATAGGATCATCGCTGGCTGCTCAACTTGGGCGCCTTAGCGTTCCGGGCGGCCACTTCCGCGTTGAATTCCTCGTCACTGAGATAGTAGTAGTTGATCCATATCTTGGACATGTCGTCAATGGTCCGCTCTCCGTATCCCACCCAGTTCCTGGCATCGGGATTCCGCGGATTCTTAGTCGAGTTGTCATGCCAATTGATGATGTGCAGAATCGTGCCGGCGGGCAGCAGTGGAGCTACATCGTCCGCATAGGTGTACACAATTTGCCATTCGTTGTTGAAGCGGTTCACGCAGTTCAGTTGCTTTACTCGCATGTTGGGGTAAATCGCCTCCACGCACTCTGCCTTGCCACGGTCATGCATGTGCGGCTGAAAACTGAGAATTCGTGCAGGCTTTTCCAACTTGTAGTAGGCGTCGGAACGCACGTTGTCCTCGCCCGCGCCAATGTCAAGATCTTGCACTCCCGGTTGAACCGTATTGATCACGTGCTTTGGAACGTAACCTTTGGGATAAAACACGAGACCGACGACAGTTCGATCCGTGATTTCCTCGCCGACCGCATGGTAATGCATGTTGAATTGGATGCGCGAGCCGGCCTTCATTAGTTTGCCTGAGCCATCCGGATAAATATCGCCATTCTTGCCCGAGGCATACTCGTTAAGTGTGCCCCCTTCGGCAGCCCCATCCTGACCGAGCAGGCTTGTCACAGCATGATGAACGACTTTGGATCCGCCGCCGGGCCCGGGCTTCGTTTCGATGGCCTTGATATATCGATCCTCTGTCAGCCCCGAGTCCACATTGAAGTTGCCCCACCAATCGGATGCTTGTGGTTTTACCGTGTAGGCTACAGGCATCGATACGATCAAGTCCGGCTTACCGATGTGCCACTTGTCAGAATCTTCGAACTGACGCGGCGGAGGCATGTCGGCGCGATTGCCTTCCGGCGCCCCGGCGTCAACCCACGCAGCTATGGTGGCGATCTCCTGGTCGGTTAGGGACGGATCATCCTTGAACTCGTGGATACCCACGCTCCGGTCAACAAACCAGGGTGGCATATTGCGCTTCACGACCTTCTCTTTAATTGAGCGCGACCAAGGCCGCGCATCTTGATAGGTCAAAAGCGACATCGGAGCCATACTATTCGGCCGATGACAGTTTTGGCATGAGCGCTGGAGAATCGGCGCAATGTCCTTGGTGAATGTGACTTGATCTTTGCCAGTGGTCCCCGTCGTAGCTTGGGTTCCTTGCGCGCCGGCGATTTCGGTTGCCCCAAGCATCGCCGCCGCAACCATCAGGGTCGCTCCAAATTGAGCTTTGAACCAGCGCGATTGTCCGCTCGTCATTCTCATGGTCATGCCTCCTGCCTGCTTACAATTCTAGAACAGGACCTTCAGGGCCAACTGGCCGATTCGCGGGTCGCGGGCGCTGAGGATATTTCCGAACCCGCCACCGCTGACAGTTGTATTCGGGTTATTGAAGTTAGCGCGGTTGAAGAAGTTAAAGAACTCCGCGCGAAACTGAAGTTGCAGGCGCTCTTTAATTGAAAAATTCTTGAACGCGCCAAGGTCGGTGTTGAAGAAACCGGGGCCGCGTAAAGTTCCCTTGGCTAGATTGCCGTATGTTCCCAAAGCCGGCAGACCGAACGCTGAAGCGACCAGATAGCTCACGCACGGCGCTTGGTTCGCGCAAGGACCCGAAGTGTAGGCATTACCGCCCAGGTATTGTGCGTGATCGGCGCCGATGCCTGTCTGCGACCTATCCGTTCCGGCAAACAGCGTAATCGGAGGGCCGGTTTGAGCCGTCGTGATGCCTGTTAGTTCCCAACCTCCCGCGACGCCCCGTATCCAGCGATTGGAGTGGGTCAATTGCGCGAGTTGCCACACATAGGAAACAACGAACGTCTGGTTGAAATCGAAATCAGAAGGTCCCGTATCAATGGACTTGAAGTTCGGAATGTACGGCGACATTGCCATCGGTGCGTTCAAAATAGGAGATGTGACGTCTGCACCAAACGGAATGTTATCGATGCTCCGCGACCAGGTATAATTCCCCAAAATCGTAAACCCGTGTGAAAGCCGTTTCTCCAAACTTAGCTGCAACGAGTTGTACCGCGAATTCCCTGCGCCACTCGCTTGCACGATGCTGGTGTACGGCTGGAATGGCCTCCGGGCGTCGGTAGAAAGCGTGCTGCCGGGAATGTAGACCGCTGGATTTAGCTGTATATTTTGGTTGAGATGGGTCGTTCGCGAACCCACGTATGCCAACCGGACTAACCAGTCCGGCCGCAACTGACGCTCTAGCGTCAGATTCCAGCTGTAGACAGCCGGGGTTTGAAGCTTGTAATGCGAAGCATCCCACGAATACACCCGCACCGGCGTGGGGAACACGAAGTTATGCGGCACCGGGAACGTCAGTGGAAATGGATTGTTGAAGCCCTGGTATGGGTTGCTGAATCCACCCGGCGGGTTGGTAAACGACACCGTGGGACTGAAGGGCGAGGTCTGCACCTGACTGTCATTCGAGAATGCCGGCACAGCGGAATTTAGGAAAATCCCGGTACCTCCGCGGAAGCTGGTCTTACCGTCGCCGAATACGTCATATGCGAAACCTACCCGGGGAGCGAAGTTGTCCCACGAATTGGAGCGCCCATCCACGGGGAATCCCGGATCTCCAGAAAACAGTTCTCCCGGATAAGCATTCGTATAGACTTGCGACCTCACACCCTGAGCATAGAGGGCTGGCGAGAACGCTTCGGCCTGATTGTAGAGATCGTGCCAAGGGAAGGACGGTTCCCAGCGAAATCCGCCGTTCAGAGTCAACCGGGAGCTGGCCTTGAAGGTGTCCTGAATGAATGTCGAGAACAGAATGTTACGGTCTGCCTGGAACGATCCCCATCCTTGCGTGAACGTGCGAAGGTTCCCGGTAAGGAAATCCGCAATCGCCAAGCCGGTAATATCGCCAGTAAAACTGAACGTGCCATTCTGAAAGAGGTGATTGTTCTGATCGAAGCGCGCACGTTGGAAGGAGCCGCCCATCGAGAAGGTGTGCCGCCCGATGGTCCAGCGCAGAGTCTCATACCAGTCAAACATCGTGCGTGCGAACACGGAATCGGCAAATGCGCCGAAGGTGAAGAAACCCGTGACGCCGAATGATTCGATCGCCTTGTCCTGTGTTTGGTAGATGTTCTTTACGCCGAAATCCGCGACATTAGGGGTGTTCGTAGGCGGATGACGCGAGGTGATCTCCCGCGCTACCTCGAACCGGAAGTCATTTAGCATCGTCGGGCTGATAACGTGCGTCTCTTGTATGGCCGTGTTGTAGGAAGTATCCGGGGTGTAATCGGCGTACGTCAGGAGGTTGTTGTTTGCCAGGATACCCGGTGCACTGAAGTAGCTCTTATTGAAACGGTAGTTCAGACGGTCATTGGCCGTGAGGCTGTAGTCGACGCGTACAATAAATTCGTTAAAGTTCTGGATGATCGGCGTGCTGTAGAACGCCAGCCCGCTGGGCGCGGAGCTCGCGGGCAGATATTTCAACATCGCCAGAGCTGCCGGGTTGAGGCGATTCAATGGAATCTGATTTCCGGGAAAGGGCTGGCTGGTGGTTGGATCTTTCAATGTGACGACGCGGCGCAGGGGGTTGGCCGGATCCCCGGCGTTTAAGTAGGAAGAGAAGTCGCCTGCCAGATCGCTGGCCGTAGGCACGAAAGCGCTTAGTCCCCCCTGCGTGTTGCGGATTCGCGTACCCTGATACCCGCCAAAGAAAAACAGCTTGTCTTTGATAATGGGACCGCCGATTGTCCCTCCAAACTGATTGCGTTTCAATTGGTCGCGCTTTGCGGCGAAGAAATTTCTGGCATTGAATACCGCATTGCGCACGAACTCGAACGCGTCGCCATGGAAAATATTGGTGCCGGACTTAGTAACTACATTCACCACGCCCGAAGAGTTCTGTCCGTACTCCGCGCTGAAGTTGTTGGTTTGAAAACTGAACTCCTGAAGCGCGTCCGGAAATGGCAGCGGCTGGTTGACGTTGCTGAAAATATCCTCGGCGGAGACCCCGTCGATGTTGAAGGCGATGTTGTTCTGCCGTCCCCCGTTCACCGACACCGTCACTGCCGAGGGAAAAGTCTTGGTAGCCCCTTGATCCGCGTTGTCTGTGATCGCGTTCACAGCTCCCGCGACGAGCGCTGTCAACTGGGCTGGGTTGCGGCCATTCAGCGGAAGTTCGACCATCCGCGCCGAGTCCACTACCTGACGAATCGTGGAGGTAGATGTGTCGACTTGAACCGCGCTCGCGTTCACGTTAACTGTTTCCGTTGTCGCCCCAACTTCGAGCTTTACGTTGATGGTGACCGTGTCATTGGCTTCCAGCACGATGCCGCTCTGGGTGACTTGTCGAAACCCACTGCCTTCGATACTGAGCGTGTAGCGCGTCGGCCGTAAGCCGCTGATCACGTACAGTCCATCCTGATTGGTGACCGTTGTACGGGCTAGACTCGTATCAACCTCCGTGGCAGTAATGGTGGCGCCGGCAACGACCGCTCCGGAAGGATCGGTCACACTCCCGTTGATGGTGCTCAAACCTTGGCCTCTCACCAAGGCGGAAGACAGGAACAATAGCGCGGTTCCAAAGGCGCCAATACTTCGTCGCATAGACTCCTCCAGTCGTGCGCTGATTATATCAGCGATTCGCCGGTGACGAGGATGCTTGGGCGGAATGCCTTTGGGGCACTGCCAACCTGAGGGAAACGGCATCCCTATGCCTGTCTGTGCCGACCACGCCGCCAACGGTGACCATGCAGCCCTGGGCAGAACGCCACTTTCACGGCTGCGGCTAGCGGTGTCCCGGCGCCCAAAGTGCAATCGCAGGCGAGCATAAATAACCTGCCGTTCGCCGAATACTCTCGAGGAGACCTGGAACTGTAGCTCGCGTATTCAGATTCCAAAACGACGGCCTTGGCGGCTCCGGAACGCCGAGCAGAGCGCTTTGCTATCGTGACCTTTTATATACCCATTGGAACAGTCCGGCACAGGCAGGCTCACAAGATTGTGTAGGGCAGCGGCGATATGTTTGTTCATCGGGCTGCTGCCGGCCACGGCGCAGGGGCAAGGCCAGCGAATTCCCCGGCAAACCGCCCCGGCGGTTGCAGCTGTCCAGGGTGTCGTACGAACCGACGCGGGCCTGGGACTTGGGGACGTCGCGGTTGTGCTTCAGAGTCTTTCAACTGGGATGATCCTCCAAACGACAACGACCGGCGACGGCGTGTATCGCTTCTTGAATCTCGTGCCAGACCGCTATCAGGTGCGGGCTACCCGAGAGGGCTTTGAGCCTTTCGTGCGCGGCGAGATCGAGTTGGCCGCCGGCGCCGTGTTTCCGCTCCAGTTCACGATGAAGGCGATCGCCGCCGCTCCGGAAGGAGTGCGCACATTGCCGCGCCAGCCTGAATTAGGTCCAGCGCCTACAGCGCCGTCCGGCGAACCGCTCACAGCCTCACCATATGGCCGTCCGCTCGAGACGTCTACACTTGATAACGGCCCTGAGCAACGTCCCGCAACGCCCCTTCCGCCTGACGACCAGGTCTTCAGTGCGATTCCGAACCGTTGGAATTATCAGTTTCCGGCCGATTATCATCGCCACCACGACGGCGAGGCGCCCTATGTCCCGGGCCGATGGTACGATCCATTCAATCGGAACAAGCTAAAAGGCGACGAGCCTATCATCGGCAACCGGACGTTCCTGAATGTGAGGCTCACCAGCGATACGTTTTTCGACGGGCGGCGGCTTCCGGTCCCGAGCGGCCTTGGCTCCGATAGTGCCGGCAGTCAAGAATTTTTTGGACGCTTTGGCCAGTACTTCATGAGCGAAAATATGGCCTTCTCGGTAGCTTTATTTCACGGCGATACATCCTTCCGGCCGATCGACTGGCAGATCAAATTCACGCCCGAGCTCAACATCAACTATCTGCAAGTCCAGGAAAACGGCATTGTTAACGTGGACGTGCGCAAAGGAGACACCCGCCTGGATACCCACTTTGGACTTCAGGAAGCTTTTGTCGAAGCCAAGATCAAGGACTTAAGCAGCAGTTACGATTTCATTTCGGTGCGCGCCGGAATTCAGAGCTTCACCAGCGATTTCCGCGGCTTCATTTTTTCAGACCAGGAGCCGGGAGTCCGGATCTTCGGGAATCTGAGTTCCAACCGGTATCAGTACAACGCCGCCTATTTCGCGATGCTCGAAAAAGATACTAACAGCGGCCTGAATACGTTCGCTTATCGGGGCCAGCAGGTGATGATCGCTAATCTGTATCGTCAGGATTTCGTGAAGCCCGGATACACCCTCCAGGTCAGCTTTCATTACAACAAGGATGATCCGTCGTTCCAGTTCGATACCAATAATTTCCTGGCGCGGCCGGCGCCCATCGGACTGGTGAAGCCGCACGCAATTCGCGCTTACTATTACGGGCTCACGGGCGACGGCCATTTCGGCAAACTGAACCTCACCCACGCGTTTTACCAAGTCCTGGGACACGACAGCTTCAACGAACTGGCCGGACGCCGCGTTGAGATAAACGCGCAGATGGCCGCCGCCGAGTTGTCGTTAGATCGGGACTGGCTGCGTTACCGCGTGTCGTTCTTTTATGCATCCGGCGACAAGAATCCCCGGGATGGCACGGCGCGCGGCTTCGACACGATATTTGACAATCCGAATTTCGCCGGCGGATTTTTCAGCTTTTGGAATCGCGAGGGCATCCGGCTGACGGGCACCGGGGTGGATTTAGAGAACGGTGGGACTCTGGTGCCCGATCTGCGTACCAGCAAGCTAGAGGGGCAATCGAACTTCGTCAATCCGGGTCTGTTCTTATACAATGCTGGGGTGGACATCGACATCACGCCCAAGCTGCGCGGCTTCGTGAATCTGAATTTAATTCGCTTCGCCGATACGGAGCCGTTGGAGCTGCTGCTGTTCCAAAAGCCGATTCACGCTGGAGTCGGCGCAGACTCGGGTCTGGGTGTATCGTACCGGCCGCCGTTGTCGGAGAACATCGTCATCACGGGAGGCGTGAACGGCTTCGAACCATTTCAAGGCTTCCGCGATATCTCCACCAATCGATTCTTGTTCTCAGTCTTCGCGAATGTCCGCTTCCGCTTCTAATGAAAATCAGGCATAGTGCAATAAGTTTTTGCCTAATCTTTGGAAGCCAAGCGAGCGCCGACTGCATCGCCTGCCACGGCCAAACCGATTCGCCGACCATGCATAGCACCGGCACGGTGCATCTGGCTTGCACGGATTGCCACGGCGGAAAAGCCGATATTGAGGCTCCCGCCGGCGCCCAATCGGGCTCCGCTGGGTACGAGCAAGCCAAGAAGCAGGCGCATCCGCAACCGCGCATTCCAGAAATGTGGCTCTCTTCGGCGAACTCCGTTCGGCCGTATGCCAATTGGCTTCAAGAGAGCAAGGAGTACATCCAATTTGTCAATCCTGGCGACCTGCGGATCGCCGATCGAACCTGCGGATCCGCCGGCTGCCACCCACGGGAAGTCCGTGCCGTCCGCACCAGCATGATGACTCACGGCGCGATGCTCTGGCAGGCGGCGCTCTACAACAACGGTGCGTTCCCGTACAAAGACGCGCGCTTCGGCGAAAGCTATTCGGCCGACGGCGTGCCCCAGCGCATCAATACCGTACCAACGCCGACGGAGGATCTAACGCGAATCAAGGGGGTGCTCCCGCAACTCGATCCTTTGGCCCGGTGGGAAATCTCCGAGCCAGGGAATATTCTGCGCGTATTTGAGCGCGGCGGTGGCACTCATAGTGAAATCGGCAATCCCAATTCGCACGAGAACCCGGGCCGGCCCGACGACACGCTGAGCGATCGCGGCCTCGGCACCGAGCTTCGCACCGACCCGGTTTTTCTCAGCCTCCAGAAAACGAGGCTGCTCGATCCACTCCTATCTCTCCCCGGCACCAACGACCATCCCGGCGACTACCGCGCCAGCGGCTGCACCGCCTGCCATGTCATCTATGCCAACGATCGCTCGCCCGTTCACTCAGGTCGCTATTCCGCATACGGCAATCAAGCGCACAGCGCGCAGATCGATCCCACTATTCCCCGCAATCAGTCCGGCCATCCCATCAAGCACGAATTCACTCGGTCCATTCCCACCAGCCAATGCATTGTGTGCCACATACATCCTGGTACGAACATGGTGGCGTCTTACCTGGGCTACATCTGGTGGGACAACGAGACCGACGGCGAGCATATGTACCCGACTACGCAGCACAACCCGAGCGACGATCAGCGCTACCAGAGCTGGGTCGCGAATCCCGAAGCCGCCGCCGCTCGCGGTCTATGGGGTGACCCCGGCTTCCTAGAAAAAATCGGCACGCCCGAGTTCAATGCGCAGCTCAAACACACGCAATTCGCCGACTTTCACGGGCACGGTTGGGTTTTCCGCGCCGTTTATAAGCGCGACCGCAAAGGCAACCTGCTGGACGCCGAGAGCCACACCGTTGCGCCTGACGACAAGGGCAAGTTCCAGAAGGCCGTCCATCTGCGCGACATCCATCTCGAGAAAGGCATGCACTGCGAGGACTGCCACTTCGCGAAGGACAGTCATGGCGACGGTAATCTTTACGGCGAGACGCGCAACGCTGTGGAAGTGGATTGCATCGATTGCCACGGCACCATCTCGCAGAAGGCCACGCTGCGTACGTCGGCCGCCGCAGCGCCGGCAGGCGGCACGGACATGTCGCTGCTCCGGACGCCCGCGGGCCAGCGACGTTTCTACTGGCAAGACGGCAAGCTCTATCAGCGCCCCATGGTCGATCAAGACGGCGCGCCCTGGGAAGTGGTGCAGGTGCTAGACACCATCACGCCCGGCAATTCGCATTTCAGCGAGAAGTCGCGCGTGGCAAAGACGCTGCTGAGGGATGGCCAGAACTTTCGCAACACGTCGACCGGGGAATCCGCGCTGGCCCATGCGAACAGCCGCATGACCTGCTACACCTGCCACTCGTCGTGGACTACCAGTTGCTTCGGCTGCCACCTTCCCATGGTCGCGAACGAGAAGATGCCCATGCTGCACAACGAGGGCCTCACCACGCGTAACTACACGTCCTACAATTTCGAAGTGCTGCGCGACGACATCTACATGCTGGGCGTGGATGGCACAGTAACCAACCATCGCATCGCGCCAACCCGCTCCAGTTGCGCCGTGGTTGTCAGTTCGCAGAATGCCAATCGCGATTGGCTCTACTACACGCAGCAGACCATCTCAGCCGAAGGTTTCAGCGGGTTCGGCTTCAGCCCTTATTATCCGCACACCGTGCGCGCCACCGAGACCAAAACGTGCACCGACTGTCATGTCTCCCGCGATGGCGACAACAATGCCTGGATGGCCCAGCTCCTGATGCAGGGAACGAATCTCGTCAATTTCATGGGCCGCTACGTCTACGTTGCCGAGGGCTCGAAGGGCTTCGACGCGGTTCCGGTCGCCGAGCACGACGATCCGCCGGCAGTCTTCGGCAGCGACCTGCACAAACTGGTTTACCCGGACAACTACGCGAAGCTCCTGAAGCACAACCGAAAACTCGAAGAAGCCGACCATCACGCCGGTAACGTTCTGGATGTCCAGTTGCGCGGCGAGTATCTGTACGCCGCGCTCGGCACAGGCGGCTTCCGCATCTACGACGTCGCCAACATCGACAATAAGAATGTTTCCGAGAGAATAATCACAGCGCCGGTTTCGCCGCTCGGCCAGCGTCTCTACGTGAAAACGAAAAATGCGACCGCCGTAGGCTTACCCTCCACCCTGGCCATAGACCCGCTACGTACGCGCATCTCGGCCAATGAAGAGCAACCGATCGCGCTGATGTACGCATTTCTGTACGTGACCGATATCGAGGAAGGACTCGTAGTCATCGGGAACCCGAATCTTAAGAGCAAGAGCCCTGGGGTGCAGACGCTACTCGACGGCAATCCCGCTAATAATTTCTTGAAGCGCGCCCTGGCCTTTAACCCCGGCGGAGTCCTGAAGGGTGCGCGACGGATCACAATCGCCGGCCACTACGCCTACATTTTGTGCAATCGCGGTCTGGTGGTCGTGAATATCGAGAATCCGCTGGTACCAAAGGTCGAGTCGGAGGTCAAATTGCTGGAACCTCGGGGGCTCGCCCTGCAATTTCGCTACGCGTTTGTAGTGGACCGCGAGGGGTTGAAAGTTCTGGATGTCACATCGCTGGCGAATCCCCGCTTGGTTCCCGGCGCGCCGGTGCCCTTGGAGGACGCCCGCAACATTTACGTCGCCCGCACCTATGCCTATGTGGCGGGCGGTAAGCAAGGCCTCGTGATCGTCGACGTCGAACGGCCCGAGCATCCGCGCATCGATCAAGTCTTCAATGCTGACGGCGAAGTTAACGACGCGCGCGACGTAAAGCTGGGCATGACTAACGCCAGCGCTTTCGCCTACGTTGCCGATGGCAATAACGGCTTGCGTATCGTGCAGCTATTCGCTCCCAACGATACGCCGAATTATTTGGGATTCAGCCCGCGCCCCACGCCGAAGCTGATTGCGACTTATCACACCAAAGGTCCTGCGCTGGCCGTTTCTAAAGGCATCGATCGTGATCGGGCAGTGGATGAGGACGGCAATCAGCTCGCCGTATTTAACCGTCGCGGCTCGCGTCCATTCACCCGCGCAGAAATGGAGCGTCTGTATCTTCGCGGCGGCCGGCTCTATACGGTGACCAACCCTTAATTAGCGCTGGTGAACATCCTCGTCACTAGCTTCTTTTTGCTCCAATCATGATAAACATGGCATTCGGAGCAGCACGCCTGGGCGGTATCGTTTCCGGAATGATGACACTCGCGGCACACCTGGATGCCCGGGATCAGGACATCCGAGGTCTCCTTGCTGGTCGTGGCCTTGGCGTGGCAGTACGTACACTCCAACTTCTGGTGCCCGGCATGATGGAACTCCGAATGGGGCAGCCAGCGCGTGGTGATCGCCGCTTTGGCCACTTCCGGCACCGCATCGGGACCACCCGGATGACTCAGTGTATGGCACTCCCTGCACGACTTCTGCCATAGCAACAGTTGCGCGTCAGCTAAACGGTGCCGCACCCATTCGGCTGCGGTGCGCCCCGCTGGCTCAGGCGGACGGCTGGGTAGACGCTTGTCCGGCTCATCGACTAACGTGATCTCTCGCGGATGCGCGGCGATGTACTCGGTGAGCATCTTCACTACAAATGCATACACCACTTTCGGCTCCTGGTGCGGCGCTCGCGCTTCGAATCGGCGGTCGAACTCGAGGGGATGGCAAGCCGCACAATGCTTCTCGTAATTGATTGCCTCCACGCCCGGCGCACGATGACAGTCGAAGCACTTCAAGTGAACAGGACCACGAGGACCCCACAGACCCGCTTTAAGATGCAAGGCGTGGTTCAATTTCACTGTGCCCGGATCTGGGCGACCGGATCGCAAAACAGCGAATTCCGGATGGGTTCGATCGAACCCGCTGATATGGGTGGCGAACATCGGCGGCACATGCCTATCCTTGTCGGCTAAATCCGCATGACATTGCGTGCACGCGCTATCGTTGGTGTCTGCCAGCCGCACGACACCCTTATGCTCGACGTGGCAATTCGAGCAAGCGGGCGCGAACGTCTGCTCCGCATGATGGATCGGGCCATCGTGACAAACCAGGCAGGCGTGGTCGTTGGTGTTCCGCTCAAAGCTTCCTTGCGATAGGTGACAGGCGTCGCATTTCGGGTTGATCAGCGCGTGTGCCCGTGCGAGAGACCGGGCATCGTAATGCCTTGGATTTCCTGTCGATCCCTGCCATCCGAGGCCCGCAACCACCGCGACAGTGAGAACCACCAGTAGAATCCGGTGCAACCGCTCCAGCTTTTTGGTTGTGCGCGTTGGTCCCCTCACTATGCGCCTCAGTAACGCAACGCCATGACAGCGTGCCCGCCGCCCAAAACAAAGAGTGCGACTGATCTATATATCGGAACAATGCCTTTGTTTCATTAGTCGGATTTCGGCGGCCTGTTATCTGGTACGCTACAGGAAAAGACACGCGGTTCATGAAGAACACCCCTGTTGCGCTGTGCGCTCTCGCTGCTAATCTTTGGCTGTTTGGCGCCGATGACACCATGTCCTCAAAATATATGGGGCCCGGTTCATGCAGCTCGCCGAGTTGTCACGGCGCTGTGCAGGAGCGTGCCGAGATCTCGATCCTGCAAAACGAATACAGTACCTGGGCCGTACGCGATAAGCACGGCCGCGCGTTTGCGAACTTAACGAATCCCGTCGGGACTCGAATAGCCAAAATCATGGGCCTACCCAAGCCGGACACAGCGGCCCGGTGCCTGGCCTGCCATGCGCTGGATGTTCCCGTGGAACAGCGCGCGCGCACGTTCGATCTCAGCGACGGCGTTACCTGCGAAAACTGCCACGGTCCGGGGTCTTTGTGGCTCGGTTCGCACTCCACTCGCAACTGGAGTTACGACAAGTCGTTGGCAATTGGAATGTACAACACACGCGACCTCATTCAGCGTACCGAGAAGTGCCTCACGTGTCACCTGGGCACTCCCGAGAAATCCGTCGACCACGAACTGATCGCCGCCGGGCACCCGGATTTGTATTTCGAGCTGGACTCGTTTACCTCGGTCATGCCGCCGCATTGGAACGAGGTGGACAAGGACCCATGGCTGGCTGTGCGGTCGCTAAGTGTCGGACAAGCGGTGCAATTACGCGAGCAGCTCAGGCGCATTGCGCGCGAGTCGTCAAGCGGCGTCTGGCCGGAATATGCCGAGCTCGATTGCTTCGCCTGTCACCACAACCTGACCGCGACAAAAGATAGCTGGCGCCAGGAGCGAGGCTACGTGAGACAGCGCCCCGGCAACGCGTCCTGGAACCTTTCCCGCTATGTTATCTTACGTCACGTTATTCAAGAGGCCGATGCCAGTGCCGCGCAGCAATTGAAATTCGAGATCGATAAAGTTTATTCGCTCGTCACCGTGCCGGGATCCGATCGCAAGCAGCTTGCTGCTCAAGCTTCGACTGCAGCCGAAATGGCCGATCGGCTCGCACGGCGCACGTCGGTGTTGAAATACGATCAGCCGATGACGCTGCGTCTGATGAGAAGCATTTCAGGCGACGCGGACTTCATCTCCGAACAGGGCGAGCGCGCAGCCGAGCAAGCTACCATGGCGCTCGATTCTTTGTTCATCGCCTACACTAAGAACGCTCACCTGCCGAATGATCAACAGATACGGGCCGCGATCCACGGAATGTTCCAACAGCTGGAAGATCCATCGGCTTACAACGGTTTCCAATTCGCCCGTGAGATGAAAAACTTACATTCGCTACTGCAATGAGATTCCGGATTCTGCTACTCACCGCGTTCAGCGCGTTGTTGCGTGCTCAGGACGATCCGGCTCCCATCTTGACCGCGGCCGACGTGCAGTCGGTTGTTCAGAATGCGGCTGCATCGGTGAATGTCCCCATGATTATTGCGGTCGCCGACCGGCAGGGAAACATCCTGGCTGTATTCCAAAAACCCGGAGCTCCGGTGACAGCCGCCGCGAACTTCGGCCTTCAGGCCGATTCGAACGAAGTGGCTGTCGCTCTGGCGCGCACCGCCGCCTTCTTCAGCAACAGCCAAGCGCCGTTATCCTCGCGCACGGTCCGGTTCATCAGCGGAATTCATTTCCCGCCAGGAATACACTTCACCGAAAACGGCCCGTTATATGGGATCGAGAATACTAATCGCGGCTGCCCGTTCAATACGAACTTTATTCCCGGCCAGGAGGTGCCGCCGGCGCTTTCGATCGACGGCTCCCAACCCGGACTGGGAATCCTCACTGGCAAAGCCGATCTCAACGACAGCAACCCGGCCGCTGTGAATCCTGGTGGTGTTCCGCTGTTCAAGCAAGGAGTTTTGGTGGGCGGAGTGGGTGTCGCGGGCGTCGACCCGAGCGTGGCGGAGTTCGCCGCGGTGTCCGGTGAAGCTGGATTTGGTCCCGTGGTGGCCGATCCCGGCGTCATTTTCATCAATGGAATTGCCTTGCCGTTTGTCGAGCAAACTACGCTTCCGGCCGGACTCGGCCCGGGAACAACCGACGGAAACTATGTTGTTGGCCCGTTGGACAGCCCTGGACCGGCTCCCGAAGGTGATCTCATCGCTCCGCAAGCTGGTGCTCTCGGCGGCCTGAGCAGCGATGATGTCAGCGGCATCGTGAACGCGGTTGTAGCGGAGGGCAACCTGACTCGTGCGGTTATCCGTTTGCCGATCGGCTCGCGGGCTCGCTTTGTCATCGCCGTCGCCGACCTGGATGGTCAACTTCTGGCGCTTCATCGGATGCCGGATGCGACCATCTTCAGCATCGACGTCGCGGTCGCCAAGGCGCGGAACGGGATCTACTTCAGCGGCGCGAGTCGCAGCGCCGTTGATCTTCCCGGAGTGCCGATAAATACGGCGGTCACGAATCGCACCATCGGCTTCGGTGCGCAGCCTTTTTATCCCCCGGGCATCGAGGACTCGTCGCCCGGGCCGTTTTTCAATCTGTATAGTTTCGACGCCTTGAATCCGTGCACTCAGTCTTCGCAGCCCTCGAGTCCATACCAAAACGGCATCGTGTTTTTCCCCGGCAGTCTTCCCCTGTACAGAAATGGCGTGCTGGTTGGCGGACTGGGCGTGAGCGGCGACGGAGTGGATCAGGACGACTTCGTCACGGCCGCCGGCGCTGCTGGTTTTGAAGCGCCTCCTTCCATCCGTGCGGACCAGATCATCAATCAACGCGTCCGCCTTCCATACCTGAAATTCCCGCGCAATCCCTTGGACTAACCGCCTTCGAGCGAGCAGCTCGAGACGGATGAACGTTCACGATCTTCTCATACGCGTTGGTAGCTGGTGTTTCGTCTTGCGCTAAGACTGTATTGCTGGCCTTTTCCTAAGTAACAACGAGCGCTTGTATTCGCCTTACTTCGCTGATACGGTGGAAGCATGGCAAAGCGTTCCGATGTCCGCGCCCTGGCGAACATGATTGATCAATCCTACCGGATCATCTCATCCAGCCCCGTTCCGACTGGTGGGATCGAGCGCTGCCGCGAGCTGCTCGGGACGGCGCGTCTCCTCGCTAACTGGTTAGCCGTGAGCGTCACCGGAGAAAACACCTGAACCGTTGGAACATACATGACGCGCTTGAGCGGGAGATTATCCGCCGGGACGTCTCTTGTGTCTATTGCCGCGTCCAGTTCGGATTGCCTGGTGCTAGCCCTGGAAACCGCCCAAGCTGGGAACACATCGTGAATGACGCTCGGATAATCACCAGAGAGAATATTTCGCTTTGCTGTCGTTCCTGCAATTCCAGCAAAGGTGCAAAGCTGCTGGAAGCGTGGCTCGGGTCCGAGTACTGCAAGCGACGCGGTATCAGTCGGGAGACCGTGGCAGAAGTGGTAAGGCAGGCGCTTGCAGCTCCCCCCCCAGCGCGCATTGAGTGCGCAATACAGTCTTAGCGCAGCACCTGGTGTTTCGTCTGAGTGCACGCGCGTCCAATACTGCGAACATACCTTGACAATTACGACCTTGTGGGGATGTCGCGAGATTCGGCTAGGCGCGCGAAGACTCATTTGAGCGCGGGACTTGCCGAAGCTTTTCCAAAAGGGAGGGCGAAGCTGACCACTTTGTAGGGTTCTTCTTTAGCGGTCCGGTTGAGTCAGCCGGAGCCTACGTATTCATGCTGGCTGATTTTGTCCGCCCAGAATATACCGGCGTGCAGTATTCAGCAAGGACCAAGAAAACATTGGTACAGTACCTTCCTCTCGAGCCCGGGCCAGCGCCTGCGCCCAACCGAGAAGCCGATCATCTGTTCGACGCGCGCGCAGTGGGCTCCCTGAGGCTGTGAGGGCACGTTTTTATCCTGGCGATGACTTTGGGCATCAATTTGTATATCCAGAAGACAGGGCGGTTTGACTAAGGCCAGCTATGAGCGGCCTTCAACCTTCAAGTAATGGCGATGAAACAGGTTCAATTGGAAACCCAAAAGCTGCCTGAAGAGGAAGTTGAGCTTGCTGAGGTCTCTGCTGTGCCGGACCCGGTAAAGACGGCTGAAGCCCAACTGCCTACCGAGTGGTGGCTCTCGCCGCTCTCTTACTCCTCTTTAAGAACTGCCTCGCCGATCTACAAAGACACCGAGATATGAAGCCGCCCGGGGTCCTCGGTTGCACCGTGTACACGAAACATTGGATTTGGGAAGCTATCTTGCCTGCTGATTCGTAGTGGGTACAGGTCACTACCGGCGCAGGATTGTTTGCCGTGCTCCGTGTACTGTTTTGTACAAAAAACTCTTGACGTTTCCAATTAGTCACGTTATTATATAGTCACGTTATGGAGGTAAGCTAATGAAACTCGAAGATATGACACTGGACGTTGAACAATATGTCGAGGTGAAGGCCGATATTGGCGACGTCTTTAAGGGTGTACTGCACCGATTTGGCGAAGGCAGTACCAACCCGAACGGAGAGTCGATGCAAATGATCCTGGAGCAGTGGCCAGGTGGACGCTGGTTCCGTGATCGTGGCAATGGCATCGGCCATCTCTGGGGCCATGTGCAGGTGATCAAGCCGCCAGTTCTGCTGGAACTCAGCGGTCCTATGTTCATGTCGTACCCAGCTTTGAATCATCTGGAGCTGCGTTTGGACCAGATCGCCGGCGGAACCAAGGTCAGCCTGCGGCACCGTGCGATCGGATTCCTCGATGCGGCGCATCGGGAGGGCGTGGGCAAGGGCTGGCGGCATTATCTCGACAGCATTGGCAAAGACTTCGCCGGTGGCGTGGCGGCCCATCGAGCCTGATGGCCGGAGACCTGGACGGCGTCTGGAAAGCACTGTCGGATCCGACCCGGCGGGCCATTCTGGATCTGCTGCGTCGAGGCCCACGGACGACCACCGCGATCGTCGAAACGTTTCCTCACTTGACCCGCTTTGGGGTGATGAAGCACATCGACGTGTTGCGTGACGCCGGTTTGATCAATACACGCGAAGAAGGGCGTCAACGGGTGAATTCGTTGAATGCCGTGCCTATCCGGCAGATCTACGAACGATGGGTCAGCCGGTACGAAGAGTTCTGGGCGGACAAACTGCTCCGCCTGCAGGAAGATGTTCAGGCGGGTCGTGGTCCGAAACGCGGCCCGCAAAACCAACCCGAAGACAAATAAACTCGCGGATTCGTCCGCGGCCACAAATCTAACAGGAGAATACTATGTACACGAAAGATGCAATTCGATTCTCGCTCAATCTTGCCGAGCAAGCCATTTTCACATCCTTGGCAAAGATCGAGGATATTCCAGTGACGTTTCCGACTGAAGAAGGAGGATGCCACCCCCTGTGGGTTTTGGGCCACCTCACTTTTGTGGAAGGACTTGCCTACGAGATGCTTACTGGCGAAGAGAACCCCGCCGCGGAGTGGGCTAGTTTGTTCGCCCCCGATACGATTCCCACAGACGAACTAGCAAAGTATCCGCCCATAAAGAAGGTGCGCGCAAGGTTTCTTCATCTCCGGGAGATGAATCTGCAATTCCTCAATTCGCTCAGCGATGCCGATCTGGATAAGCCGACGGCCTGGCAGCCTAAGGGCCTAGAGGAGCATTTCGCGACGTACGGGAAGGCTCTGCTCACAGTGGCACTGCATCAAATGGCCCACCGGGGTCAGATTACAGACGCGATCCGTTCCGCCGGGCGAGCCGTGCCGATTGCTGTCTTCAACTGAAGCCTAGCTGCGCGGGCCGGGGGCCGGCAGTCGGGGGACCTTCGCTCCTACTTCTCAAAGGACACGAGTACGCCGGTTGATGTAAGCGTGTGGCTGGCTAGCCGTCATCGCCGTTTCTATTTCGTGCCGGCAGACGCATACACGCGCGGATTGGTGCGCCATTCCTCCTTGCCGCGCCGAGCTCGGGTTCTGCGAGAGCTAGTGGCGGACAAAGAACCTCTGGAGGGGGATGACTCATCTCTCGATCCCTATTACGGCGCCGGAGCGATTTTTCGCCCTGATATGTTTCCCGAAGAGTGACCGTGTGCGACAACGGTTCTGGGAATGCGCCCCTCTTACAGTTGACCCCTCTGCTCTGTTAGAGAACGACACACGCGCCCTCGAGCGTAGGTTGGGGCTGTTTGCCAGGTTCCGTTTTCGACAGCATGGAACAGATATCTAAACCCGGCACATCAAGTTTAGCGTCGTCGCCAACTTTTCTGGAGCGAACCGTCGTTATCCCTTGGCTGTTTTGCGCTGTTCATGGCGCTTTCAAGCCTCGCAGCCAGCGTCGCGACCAGTGAATGACAAGTGATAGACCTCTGGCACGCGCGCCAAATCTCCGTCTCCGAATCGTTCGCCTCGCGATAGTTGGTGTTACGGCCTTGGCTCCTAAAAGCTTTAGGAAGGGCAGATGCACCTCATTCGATGCTCGGTGCTCTTTTGGCTCCGCAACTGCGACACCTTCTCGAACAGTGCTGAAGCCTGAACAGCGGAAAGCCGGGTCCAGCCAATTATGCTCCAGGCTATTTCGGAGGCGGCTTCCACCACCCTCATCTTCGAGAGACAACAGTCCACGACTGGCCACTGAACGTGTTCATCGACGAGGGTGCCGGCGGCCCAGTTATCCATACTCCGGGCCATCGCTTCCAGCGACCTGACAATTTGGTCTACCGCTCGGACTACCAGATCGTTCCTGGGATAACAGAAAATCTCATCACGCCGCGTGATCATGGCGTGAAAGCAACATAACAAGCCGTATGTCTAACTAAGTAATCCGATACCTGAAGGACGTCGCAGTCTCATATAATCGGCGCGCGATAGTCGAGGCGCATGCCGCGGGAGGATCGTGATTTCGGCGATGAGCAGGTCGCGATTTACGATGTAGGGCTACAAACCAACCGGTCGGCATCATGCTCCTCTTAGATGCGACGATCGCACTCGCAGGGCAGGCCCCCTTGTGCTCTGCAACCTCGCGAGGTAAGCCTCCACGAAGTGTTGAATTGCTTCCACCTGTCCGACGACGAGGCGGCAGGGTTCGTTCTCGAGATCCTCCGCCTGCCTTCCTGTCTTAGTGGGATCTAATAATGCGAGCTTCGGCATTCTGTTTCTCCTTTCGGCGCCCTTATGTAGCCTCGAGTGGAATATTTTGTGGCGAGTCTTCAAGTGTGGCACCAGCTTTTGTTTGCGCTAACTCTCCACTGCACCGTCCCAATAGGGATATCCTGGGCGGCGGCGATCTCGTGGTACTCCCACTGCTCGACGAAGCGCAGCTTCATGACTTCACGCTCGCGAGAATCCAAAAAGCCATCCAGCGCATGAACTCGAATGCAGGTGTTGCCGCGGGCTGTGGCTGGCGGCAACGGATCGATCAGCGACGTCCGCCAAATCGATCGTGTCCACTTCTCGTGACTGCTTGCAGTAGTGCCGGCAGAGAAAGCGTTCCGGGCGATTTTGAACAGTCATGCACGAAATAGTGTGCATCACGAATCTGAGAAGCCTTGCGATAAAGGGTATGCATAACTTCGGTCTTCCGCCAGGCCAGATCACAACCACGGGCCCGGAAGAAGGCGACGCGCTGCGGTGTAAACGTCTTGAACAGGTCAGCGAACCAGTCCTCGTTCGGAGTTTCCAGAAACTTCTTAGTCAGTGACTCTTCACGGAATGACCTTTCGTAAGCGATTGGCTCGTTGCTCATTAGCGGTGCTCATTAACGTTCAGCCCCTTTTCTCCAATTGCCGAGCACTCGTCTTTTTGGTCACGAGTCCTCTTTTTGGTCACGAATCCTGGTTACGAACGGTTTGCGAGAGAGAAGGCGGAGAGAAGCCGGATCAGTTAGACTCAATGGTGCTTGTGTCCTGGCGATGTTTTCGCTTTAATTTTCGTTCCAAATCCGGCCAGAACTCTTTTAAAATATTGGATGCCATGTCGACGCCCAGCTGCATGCCGAGCTTGGATGTGGCGTCACCAGCAGTCCGATTGTTCACGTAGTAGGCGTTTGAAATTGCAACCGCGGTTGAGTTTCCAATTACTTCCGAATAATTGAACTGCATTCCTCCCGAATCGCGATGAGTCCAGAAGATCTGCCGCACTGCGTACTCGAGCCTGGACCATCCGCTTCCTGTGCCGCGTCGAAAGTAGCGCGGATCTTGGTGGAGGAGAGTCGGAAACACCGCTTCCGTCATGTAATCGCCGATCACGAAATCGCCATAAGCCGCGCCGACGTACCTGCCGAATCCTGCGGCGCCTTGTCCGAAAGACCGGTTGGCATTCGTGAGCTGGCCCTCCCCCCCGAACAAAACCGCCAGAGCGACGGTGCCGCGATCGAAAGAATCCTGGGTGGCTATCTTGAACTTTTCCCCGGCTGTCAATGGCTCATAATTCTGCAGACTTGGGAAAGTCCGGTAGTTGGGGATTATACCCAGAATTCGCTTGCTCTCAACGGGTTGAGAGGCGGCATCCTTCCTCGATTGATCGGCCGGCGGCTGACCCGCGGCGCCTGCCGCCGTCTGTTGTCCCGCCGACACCGATGCAAGAAGAGTAAATACGACTACACAATATGAGATGCGATGAAGCATAGACACCTTCCTGACTAAACGCATTGGATTCGTCGCTGGCTTGAAAGTCTCAATTCTAATGGCGCTTCTCCAACAACCCTTCGAGCACTTTCAGCGCCATAAGGATTTGCCATGAGCCTGGAGCCACGTTGTCCCGTAAGATTAGGTCCATAATTCATTGCAGAAACACACTCACACGGAGCTTGGACTGCGCCAGGGCCTGGAGATGCATTGCGGCCCAGGCCAGCCAAGCAAGAGAACCGCTCATGTGGAACTTGTCGCTTTTCAAAAACGGCGAAACCCTTACCCACGACGGCCATGTTGCCTCTATCGAAGTAGCTAAAGGGCCCAGAGGTCGATTTGCCGGTGAATCAGCTTTCCGTCAACAACATCGCTGGTTGGAGTTACCGTCGAAAGTGACGATACCGGAGAATCGGCCCGAGAATCGGCGTCCGCAGGAGATCCCACGATTGCTCGCGTTGGAACACGCTGAACCTTGACGCGCCTGATCGCTGGGATCGAGTGGGTGCGTCCAGTGGCACTTCGGTGAGGGCCTGGGTCCCCAGCATCACCGCGGGAACAAGAAAAGCTATCGATCCCCGAACCCACATGATTGCGCCCGCGGCTGATTGATCGCCGAAATCAGAAGAGTGCTGGATCATGTGCGCCTCCAACAACAGTCCTCCCAAGGCATCCACTGGCGATTCGAGAGTCGGCCGAACCGTAGTAGTCCGCCAGCACAGGCAGCCAGCATTCCCATCGTGTACTTACGAGGCAGTTCAGCGTGAAGGCGGAGCCAGCCCCTGAGATATATAGAACCGCTACGACGAATAGCAAACACACCACTTTCAAATCGAGCGTCCATGATGCGAGTACCGCCTCCGCTATAGGATCCATCTAGATGCCTTAGCGGCTAGTTACCTGTTGGGTGGAATCCTTCGCGGCGGGCCCGTAGGACGGCCGCGGGGTTTTGCATGAATGCCATCTGTATATTCAGCTACTGCTGGCCGAATGCCCGCTGCTATCGCGAAAACGAGAACCGCCCGAACGAACTCCATCGGAAACGTAAATCCGACATATACAACGCGCGCGCGTTGAAAGCATCTGGTCCGGTGACCTCGCAGCACCTCGATGGTTGAATGGTGGTCTTCCTGACGACAGGGTGGCCACTACGGGCTCCTAAAGTTCTACGGTCACCTGGCGCTCAAAGAGATTGCACCATGCAGTCTGAGGCGCCATTCGGCCTATCGCCCTGCTATTCTTCGGCATGGTTGGCCGTTCGTGCTGCAGCGACGACGCATGCCGAGTGGCTTGGCCTGGCATAATCGAGCGGTCCGCGAAGACCGACCTGGCGAGGCAATGAGGTCTGCTCTAAGTATCTGTAAGGATTGAAGTTGACAACACCTCTACGTCAGTATAGAATCGCGATTGTTGATAGTGGCGGGTTTGTGAGCGAAAGGAGCAGGCAATGACAAAGGCGAGCGTCTGGTGGAACGTGGGGGTGGGCGCGTCGGCCAGCCTCATTTCGTTGTGCGCTGGGTTTGCGGCAACCGTCAGCGAGACACGACCGGTTACTTTTACCAGAGATGTAGCGCCGATTCTGCAGCAGCGATGCCAGGAATGCCATCGGGCCGGCTCCATGGCGCCGATGTCCTTAATCACTTACGAAGAAACGCGCCCCTGGGCGAAGGCGATCCGCGAGAGGGTCGTGACTAAACAGATGCCGCCCTGGCATATCGACAAGAACGTTGGCGTCCAGAAGTTCAAGAACGATATGTCGCTCAGCGACGTTCAGATCGCGACCATCGTACGGTGGGTGGATTCAGGTGCTCCGATGGGAAATCCTAAGGACATGCCCATTCCGAAGGAGTGGCCGGCGGGCAATGAGTGGCAGGCGTCCAAAGAACTGGGTCAGCCGGACCTTACCATCGAGGCCGAGCCGTACACGATGACGGCTCATCATCAGGATGTCTGGTGGCGCCCTGTGACCAATATTCCCATAACCGAACCCCGCTGGGTACGTGCCGTCGAAATGCGCCCTACCACCGATCAAGGCCGCCGAATCGTACACCACGCAGTTGCCTACCTCGACCAAGACGAACCGGCTAACCCGGACGCTCCGGATCGCACGGCAGCCTTCGGTGGACGCGGCATGCTGATGGAATGGGCGATCGGCAAGCAATACGATCTGTATCGGCCCAATACCGGAAAGCTACTGCTGCCGGGCGCGCAGATTTCGTGGGATGTTCATATTCATGCGGTCGGTGACGAGATCCGTTCGGGCGTGCAACTGGGCGTGTGGTTGTATCCAAAGGGACAAGAGCCGAAGTATCGCACATACCTCACAGGATTCCAGGCGCTCCCACGCGGACGTCTGGATATTCCGCCAAATACCATCATGCAAAACCAAGGCTTCACAGTATTAAAGCAAGCCGCGATCCTCGAGAACATCCAGCCGCACATGCATCTGCGCGGCAAGGCTATGATGCTGGAAGCGATTCTGCCAGACGGCAGCACCCAAATCGTGAGCTATGTAAGTCATTTCAACTTCAACTGGATGACGAATTACATCTATGACGATGACGCCGCTCCGATGTTCCCCAAGGGCACTGTCATCCATGTCATCGCATGGCATGACAACACCACCGCCAACAAGAACAATCCCGATCCGGACCAGTGGGTCGGTTACGGTGACCGCACCGTCGACGAGATGGCGCACGCTTGGGTAAACGTAACCTACGTAAGTGACGATGATTACAAGGAGTGGGCCGTCAAACACAAGGTGGCTCCCGCAGCCGCCAGCCTCAATCAGTAGAGCGCGACGCTCCTCGGACTGCCACAGAGGCTTGAATCACTGCAATGGCAGCTTCAGTATCAGGTATGAAATATATTTCAATCTACTTCAAACCGCTTCGTCTCGTTGTGTTCGCTGTCGCGATTTTCACGGCGGGGGGGGGTATATGGGGCCAGTCTCTGCCCTTTGAGCCTGCGCTAGAGTCCGGACAAAGCGTCACGGGCGCGTTTGAGGGCTGGTTTCCGAACGCAGACGGCAGTTTCAGTCTTCTAGTAGGCTACTTCAATCGAAATACAAAACAAGCACTCGACATTCCGACTGGACCGGACAACAATATCGAGCCGGGCGGACCGGACTACGGCCAGCCGACGCATTTCGGGCCCGGACGAGGGTGGGGGATATTCACAATTCGAGTTCCGAAGGACTTCGGCGAAAAGAAGCTCACCTGGACTCTCGTCGCGAACGGAAAGACGACTGCCATCAAATTATGGCTAAACCGCGACTACGAGATCTCGCCATTTATTGCGTCTGCCGACGTCGGGCCGGATGCAGATACGCCACCCACCTTACGGTTCCAGGACTTTAAACAAGAGGGTCCCGTGGTTCAAGGGCCGCAGGGGCTGTCGACAAGGCGAACCACTCCTGTGAACAAACCACTGCCGCTGACGGTGTGGGTTTCCGACGATGGCAAGTGGTTTTCAAATTCTGGTGCTAAGCCGCGCAACTTGAGCCCCATTCCGGTCACGGTCACCTGGACGAAATACCGTGGGCCCGGCGCCGTTATCTTCGCTAAAGATAAGCCCAGCGTCGAGAAATTGGAAGGCGGCGACGCGAAGTTTCCATTCAACGGCAAGGCCACCACGACGGCTGAGTTCAGCGAACCGGGAGAGTATGTGCTCCATGTCACTATCAATGATTATTCGGGCGAAGGTGGCGGCGGCGGATTTCAGTGCTGCTGGAGCAACGGTACCGTGAACGTTTCCGTTAAGCCCTGAGCGCGCTGACAAACGATAGTGGGTTTCGAACGTGCGAGGCGAGTCCGCTCGGATTTCATGATCCCGCCTGGCTTTTGAGACCGGCTTCGCTGAATCAGTCCAATTACCGATTCGTCGCACTTCAGTCTTAGCTGAAATCCAGAGATCAAGGTGGCTATTCTGGTTGAGCGCAATCCTCATGCATGGCGACACAAGCCAACCTGGACCGCACGAAAGTAAATACGCCGAGCTCTTTCGCGGGCTCATTGGCAACCCTCGGACCGACGAACTAATCGCGCCTCTGAGCAACTCCGACAACGAGTGGGTCAGGCAAGGCGCTCTCTTCGCCGCACCCGGCCCATTTGTCGACTCGCAGCGGCAGAACTAGATGCGGTTGAGAGCTGCCTTTGGATGCAACGTACGCGAATCAGTTCAAAAGGTATGCGAAGCCGCACGCAACGAACGAGCCTAGATTCATTGGACGACAACCTCGCTCGAAATCCGTTTCCCAGAACCTCGGCCACATAGGTCGCCCTCGCCCCGATGCCGCCAAAGCAAGGCCGCGCGGAATTAAGACCAAGGACTGGGGAAGTAGAAGTTTTCCCGCTCGCATAGCCTGCCCTTCCACAGCTTTGACTTCGACTTCTGGTTTCAGTACACTCGACCCAAGTGAAGGAGAATCGAAGAATGCCACAAATACTGTCGCTCGCAGCCGAGGAAAGCATCCTGTCCCGCGGTTTTACTCGCAGGCAACTCGCCCGCATGGCGAGCATCCTGACAGCCGGAGCCGCTCTGCCCTTTTACAACGAGGCGGCCTTTGCCCAACGCGCGGCCGGCCGCCGGGAAATGCCACCCGACGCGGTGCGCATCAATGAAAACGAAAATCCGCTGGGACCATGCACCGACGCGCTGGACGCGATCTATCAGGTTGCCAAGTTCGGAGGACGCTACTCGCCGCATAACGAATCCGGTGAGTTGGTGAAGACGTCGGCCGCCCTCGAAGGCCTCAAGCCCGAGTACATTACTCCCTTCGCCGGCTCCAGCGACCCGCTTCACCGCGCCGTCTGCGCCTTCACTTCTCCTACGCGCGGCTTCGTCATGGGCGACCCCGGTTACGAGTCCGGCTCTGGAACCGCTCGATTCATCGGCGCCAAAGTCACGCACGTACCGCTGCGCAAGGACTACTCGCACGATGTCGTGGCCATGACCAAGACCGACCCCACCGCCGGGCTGATCTACATCGTCAATCCCAACAACCCGACCGGCACGCTCACATCTCGCGCCGATATTGAATATGTTCTGGCGAACCAGCCCAAGGGCTGCGTCCTTTTGCTGGACGAAGCGTACCTGCACTTCTCCACCGCTCAGACTGCCATTGATTTAGTTGCGGCCGACAAGGACCTTATCATTCTTCGCACCTTCTCGAAGATCTACGGCATGGCCGGGATTCGCGCCGGATTCGCCATGGGACGGCCGGATCTGCTCGAAAAGCTGCGGCCTTTTGGAGTCGGCTTCCTTCCCATCACCGGAGTCGCGGCAGCGACGGCCAGCCTGAAGTCGAAGACTGTGGTCGCCGAGCGGCGCAAGATCAACAAGGACATCCGCGATAATGTTTTCGAATTTCTGGAAGCCAAAAAGATCGCCTACGTTCCCAGCGAGGCCAACCATTTCATGATGGACGTCAAGCGGCCCGGTGGTGAAGTGGTAAGCGCCCTGGCCGATCAGAAGGTTTTCATCGGGCGGCTCTGGCCGGCTTGGCCCACGCACGTTCGCGTGTCGATCGGTACCCAGGACGAGATGAACAAATTCAAAGCGGCCTTAGCGAAGGTGATGGCCTAACGGGTTGTTGATGTGGAACATTTCGGAGGGATTGTGAAGAATCCCTTCCGCGATTACAACGGACGCCTTTTTGCGGGCGATTTCTTCGGTGGCGCTATTGCGGCGCTCATCGCTTTACCGTACGGCTTGGCGATGGCCTCGCTCATGGGCCTGCCTCCCATCCTAGGCCTTTACACGTCGCTCTTCGCCGCGCCTATCTGCGCTCTGCTCGGCAGAAATCCGGTCCTAATCGGCGGGACCTCCAGCGCGACCGTTCCTTTCATTCTCGGCGCAGTCCGCGCGGGGGGAATCAGCGGCGCGGCCAAGATCTGTATTTTCGCGGCTGTCTTCCTGTTGATCTTCTGTATCATGCGGCTGGGCCGCTATGTCGCGAAGGTTCCGCATTCCGTGCTGGCGGGATTTTCGTGCGGCATCGGCGGACTAATGGTTATCTCGCAATTGAAAGTGATCTTCGCACTCAAGGCGCCGCCAGGCGGGTGGAGTGAATCCATGTTTGGCCAGTTGATGCAAAGCCTGGAGCAGTTCCGGCAGTTTCATTGGCTTCCGGCGCTAATCGCCGGCATCGTGATGCTGATTTCGACGCTGGTGCGAATGCGCTATTCGCGAGCGCCTGGTCCGTTCCTCGGTGTAGGCATCGTGGTGGCGGCTGCGGCGATCTTTGGCTGGAAGGTGAATGAGGTCGGGAACATTCCGCTCAGCATGCCGCCCATCATCGGATTCACCTGGACGCCGGCGGACGTGTTCAAAGTACTTCCGTCGGCTCTCGGCCTGGCGTTTGTCGCTTCGGTCGAGCTGCTGATGACGTCGCGCGTAGTGGATCATTTCCGCGGACGCCATAAGCTCGTCAAGAAAGTGGATGCCGATATGGAGCTGGGCGCCTATGGCATCGCCAATCTGATCTGCGGATTCTTCGCCGCCCCGACCAGCGTGGGCATCCCTGCCAGGAGCGTCGCCAATGTGCAGTGTGGCGCCACGACCAAAATGTCGAACGTAGTACATGGGGCGCTCTTGTGGGCCATGATGACCGTCGGCGCGACGTTCATTGCTCACGTGCCGTTGGCCGCGCTGGCCGGCGTAACCGCCTGGATGGGATTCCGGCTGCTCGATTGGGGCACCTGGAAGCGTTTGCCGAAAATGCGTGTGGTGGATGCCGCCGCCTTTCTGGCCACTGCTTCCGGAGTCTTGATCGCCGATGCGGTCATAGCCATAAGCATAGGGTGCGCTCTTCACGTTCTACGTTATCTGGTGCTGCGATATATCGGTGCCCCGGCCTGGCTGGAGCGCCAGGAACAAGCAGCGTCAACGCACGAGCAGGCTGCCGCCGAAAATCATTCCGCTTCCTTAACGACCACTTCCGGCTCCAAATGACCGATCGGATGCGTCGCCGCGAGCTGCTTTCTCTCGTGGGACTGACAGCGGCAAGGAAGGGAATCAGCGCCGTGACTTCTCCTCTTCAGAGCCTCGGTGACTGGTTGCGCGCCGATGCTGCATCCAGAAAGCGAGGTTTGGAGTCCTGCCTGGAACGCATCCATCAAATGGACCCTTCCATTCACGCCTGGGTCCAGGTTGGCCCTCAACCCTCCATTGCGGCCGGCCGGCTTTCGGGAATTCCCTTCGGTGTCAAAGACATTATTGAAGCCAAGAATTTGGTCACCGAATACGGTTCGCCCATTTATAAAGGCCGCCAGAGTACGGGCGACGCGGCGATTGTTCAGAAAATCCGGCGTCTCGGCGCGATCGTGATGGGAAAGACCCAGACCGCTTCATTCGCATTTCGGACTCCAGCGCCGACTCGGAATCCAAGGAATCTGGAGCACACGCCGGGCGGTAGTTCGAGTGGTTCGGCGGCGGCGGTCGCGGCGGGCATGGTTCCTATAGCTCTGGGGACACAAACCCTGGGCTCGGTGCTGCGGCCGGCGTCTTTCTGCGGCGTCACGGGCTTCAAGCCCAGTTTCGGATGGTGCTCGACGGATGGCGTTCTGCCCTTCGCCAAGAGCTTGGACACGCTCGGACTCTTTACCCACACACCGGAGGACATGCTCGATCTTTGGGAATGTCTCGGGAACGCTCGTGGTGGAGACGAAGATTTCGCCATCGGCGCTCCGGAAACGTCGCCTGCAGTCGAGCCGGAAATGGCGAAGGCCTTCCGGTCCGCTATCTCGTTGCTGCGCGGGGGCGGAATTTCCCTGGAAACCGTTCGCATCACCGCCATGCTCGACAAGCTCAAGGGAGAAGCTAGCCTGGTGATGTACTATGAGGGCGCGCGATTTCATAAGCAGCGTTTCGAGGAATACGGCGATCGGCTCAAAGACTTAGCCGACCTGGTTCGGGAAGGCGCGCAGATCTCTGATCAGCGTTACCGGGAGGCGCTGAGTTTCATCGCGCAAAGCAAGCGAGAAATTTCCGCTCTCTTCAAAACGACGCCCGTCATTCTGACGCCCGCCGCCACCGGACCCGCGCCGCTCGGCCTGGCTTCAACTGGCGATTCACAGATGAATTCTCCGTGGACCGCTTTGGGAACACCCGCGATTTCAATTCCCATGCCGGTCTCCGGCGGCTTACCGCTAGGACTGCAACTGGCGGCCGAACAAGGTCAGGAAGCAAGAGTACTTCACACAGCAAAACGTGTAGCGGCGATCCTCGGCACGGCATAACTACAGGAGGAATTAAACGATGCACAACCATTCTCACGCTGACGACTCTCACCCTAACGACGGACACCCTAACGACGGACACGGCAGCCACAGTACGCGGCGCGATTTTTTTCAGCAACTCCTGGGAAGGGCCATGGCGGGGGCTTCGGTGCTCGAGATGGGATTCTTTCGGGCAGCGGTTGCTCGCGCTCAGGCGCCGGGTGCGAGCACCCAGTTGTTCGATATCCAGAAAATTGCCGACGGAGTCTACTTTGCTTTAGCCCATCCGCAAGCCTTGACCAATTGCAACGCCGCGATTTTTGTGAGCTCGCAGGATGTGCTGGTGGTGGACGCGCATTCCAAGCCGTCGGCCGCGGCTTCTCTGATCGCGCAGATCAAGAAAGAGGTCACTACTAAACCGGTTCGCTATCTGGTGAACACGCATTTCCATTGGGACCACACACAGGGCGATGAGGCCTATCGGGCGACTGGCTCCAAAGTCGAGATTATCGCCAGCGAGACGACCAAACAATTGCTGGCGCAGAACGCGCGCAATCGTCTAAAGGAGTCGCTGGACGGTGTACCGAAGATTATTGATGGCCTGCAGGCGCGGCTGTCCAAGGCGTCATCGCCGACGGAGAAGGACTTCTTCAAAGAACAGATCCGGCTGGCTCGGGCTTATCAGGTGGAGATGAAGAGCTTTACGCCGGAGCTGCCGGATATCACCTTCGCAAAGGAGCACGTTATTAAGGACCGCGCGCACGATCTGCATGTCCAATTCCATGGGCGGGCGCACACAGCAGGCGACGTAGCGGTCTTCTGTCCACAAAAACGCGTTGTCGCCACCGGGGACGCGATCATCGGCTTTCTTCCGAACATCGCCGACGGCTATCCGCGGGAGTGGCCGGGAACGAT
>Ga0210401_10000664_pt1 | contig 41683 bp, 41 predicted proteins | sample IncBWH32MmetaG_FD_150866 | JGI IMG/M metagenome (GOLD analysis project Ga0210401, IMG submission 150866) | Forest soil microbial communities from Barre Woods Harvard Forest LTER site, Petersham, Massachusetts, United States - Inc-BW-H-32-M | ecosystem: Environmental > Terrestrial > Soil >... | reverse complement strand
CAAAAGTGAAACTCGTCGAACCCCCATCGTGCAATTCTGCATCGACCATCATCTTTATCGGCAAGAACCGCAGGGGCAACTGGATTGCCCAGGAACAGAACGGCCTTTATGGCGGCCTGTTCGTCAGCCGTGCAGAAGCCTTCAAATTTGCGCTGTTTGAGAACGGTCATCATCCCGAGACCATCGTTGAACTGTCGCGCGAGATCGAACTCGACATGGACGGCGCGCCACGCGCTTCGAATCGAGACCCCAAGGCATACGCCGGACGCGCGGCCTGACAGGCCAACGGCGATCCTTCAGGAGAGCCATATGTTTCAGCCTCATCTTGTGGAAAGTCGGGAACAGGTGGTCGATACCATGATCGACCTCACGCGACTGTCCAACCTGCATCGCACGATCCTCGCCGGCAGCGACAGCATGGAGTTGTATCTTGCTCTCAGACGGCGCGGGTTCATTCGAGCGGCAACCCCAAGGACGTGCCGGATTGCGCGCGGGCAGCACGCGATCGGCCTGGTTGCTGGTCAGGACTCGTCAAGCACCATCGAAGGCGCTTTGAATGAGATATCGCCCTTTCTTTGCGCTCATGCGGCCGTTGCCGTGTTGATAGACTCGAGCCAAAGCGGTTCCGGCGCCCGAATCCGATCGAAGCTTCAGCAAATGGGTTTTCAGATCGAGGCAGGCGTGAGGTGCCAGACGGGGCTCGTGCTTTCAGCTTACCGGCAAAACTTCAGTCAAATGGCAAACGCCGCGTGAAATCCGATGATAACGTTGCCCGCAAACTCCGCTCACTGGCTCTCGGGCTACATCCCTGATCTCCCTACCCCCTTCGACGAGACAGGCGGAATAGACCTGATAGCCCTTGAAAGACTCTGCGAGCGTCAAATAAAGGCCGGCGCATCCGCAATCGTCGTCGGCGAAACAGCCGGCGAAGCCTCGACGCTTACGCCGGCCGAACATGACGCGATCATCCGCACCGCCATCAAAATTGCGCGTGGCCGTATCCGCGTCATTGCCGGAGCCGGTTCGAATTCCACGAGTCATGCTATCGAGCTGACCCGGCAAGCCGAATTCGCTGGCGCCGATGCAGTCCTCTCAGTCGTGCCCTATTACAACAAGCCGATGCAGAACGGCATTGAAGCGCATTTTCGCGCGATTGCTATTTCAACGACGCTCCCCATCATCCTGCATGACGTTCTAGGCCGGACAGCCCGCGAATTATCCGACGACACCCTCGCGAAGCTTTCGCAACACCGGCGGTTCATCGGGTTAAGAGATGCAACCGGCGATCTTGCACGCCCGATACGCTTGCGATCGATGGTCCCTTCCGGATTTCGGCTTTTGTCCGGAGACGATGCTACCGCGCTTGCCTTCTTTGCCAATGGCGGCGACGGATGCATCTCGCTGGTCTCGAACGTCACGCCTGACCTATGCCGCGAAATTTTTTCAAGTTGTCGACAGGGACGGTTGCAGTGTGCCAGGTATCTGCATCACCGGATCGCACGCCTGACTGCAGAGCTCTCGAAGGAGAGCCCGGCTTCGCTGAAATATGCGCTGAGCCTGCTGGGCCTTATGCCGCCGGAGACGCGCCTGCCGCTCACACAACTGGATGGCCAGGCTAGAGATCAGATGGCAAGAGTTCTGGCCGCGCTCCCTGATGAGGATCTGATCCCTGATGAGGAACTGGTCGTCGAACAGGCGTAGGTGGCTTGGCTGGTCAAGCGGCTTTACATTGCGCTTTGTTTCACGCTGGCGGCCGAACAAGAATGCCCAGTTCGGCCAAGCGTCGCCAGGAAATAGGTGGCTCGCAATTCCGCCGCGGCGCAGTCCGGGGCGCCAGGCGCTCATGATAGGCTTGAATTCGCGCAGCGCGGGCGTGACCACCCTCAGCTTCCACCAGCAGATGACGGGTGACGCAAAAAATGCTTTTCCCGCCACTTTGGTCCGGGACCCCGCATGTAATGGCGTTCCGGATGATACTTCCTGACGTCCTGGAATGAGTTCATTAGAACCGCGAGCGTTCCGGTCGCACGACGGATCAGAACCAACGCGACCAGTGAAATTTGTCGCATTTGATCCTCCACTTTCAATTCAATGTTCGTCGCGGATTCGAATTCTGCGAAGTTCGAGTTCGTGCTCCATTCGCCGTAGTTTCGAATTGACGATAGCTTCGACCAAGCGCCTGAAAGTGCCGCTGAAACGGTGAACAGAGCCACGGACGGGTTTGCCCTGGATCCTGCCGAAGCGGTAATCGCTCGGCGATTTCGGGCGATGCGACGCACCACCATCGTCGTAAATCTGGTCGCGATACTTTTCGTCGCTGACAAGGAAATGGGCCATTTCGAGTCTCCAGCACGAGCCTTTGACCGGAACATGGATGTGAGCGCATAGGAATTCGAGACCGGCTCCAGCTGACGTTCATAAGGTTCTCATAGGCATCTCTTCGGCTTGAAAAGAATCTCGGATTGCCCGCCGCGCTTTTATTTTTTTCCTATGAAATACCGCGTTTCACCACCTCGCATTCCTACGGCCTCATTGGCAGATGATGATTTCGAATGCGCGAACACGGTGCCGTGATGGACTCCATCCTTTCGAACATGCAGACCGGTCTGCGTCGGATGCTCGATGCGCTTGCCGGCGCATGGATGCGGCGGGCGGCAAGCGAAGCCGAGCGGGCCCGGCCACGCGGAACCGACGAACAATAAACAATGACCGCCATGCCGCTCACTTGTTCAAATGTTTCCGAAGCGGCTCCAGCCCAGAAAGTCTCGACCACGGTTACGCCGTTTCAGCCCCTCGACGCCGATATCCTCAATGCTTCGATCCCGGCGTTTTTCATCGGCCGCGACAAAGACGGCTTTTGGCTGGCGCGCGATAGCAAAGGACGTGCCGGTGGCCTCTTCCTGCTCGAAAGCTCGGCGCTAGCCTTTGCACGAAGACACGCCTGGCCATCGGGTTGCGCGACCGTCTTTTCGTTCGAGGTGCTCGAGCTGGATGTGGAAAACCAGGGCAATCCACTGATCGACCATCTCAGGCCGCTGATGCGCCTTGCGAATCGCGGCTTGCGGCGAATGGGCGCGTTGAGGGCCTAAGTGACTGAAGCGATGGAACGCCGCGTCACGGATTCCACGTGTTGCAAATCGAAAAGGCCGCCGGACGAATCGCCCGCGCGGCCCTTTCGGATCGCTAGAGCGCGACGGCTTTAGGTCGAATCGCCATCGCGCTTTAGTTTATTATTTGCGCATGATCTCCGCGCAAACGCGTTCAGCGCCTGTCGCGAGGGAAAACCGCTGCACGCGTTGCGCTAACGCGGCCCTTTCGGATCGCTCAATGAATTTGCCGGTCATTCCGCGGCGGTGCGCATCTCGATGCGTTCGGCCTTGACCGCACAGAATTTGAATTCGGGAATCTTGCCGAACGGATCGAGTGCCGGGTTGGTCAACAGATTGGCCGCGGCTTCCGCATAACAGAACGGCATGAACACCATGTTTTCCGGCACGTCGCGGTCGGCGCGCACCTTGACCTCGACGGCGCCGCGCCGCGTCTGCAGGCGGATGAGATCGCCGGGACGCAGGCTTATCCGCCGCATGTCCTTCGGCGACATGAAGGCGACCGCCTCCGGCTCGATTTCGTCCAACACCTGCGAGCGTCGCGTCATCGAGCCGGTGTGCCAATGTTCGAGCACGCGGCCGGTCGAAAGCACCATCGGATATTCGTCGTCGGGCAATTCGTCCGGCGGAACGACCTTGGCCGGGACGATCTTGCCGCGGCCGCTGTCGGTCGGAAAGCCCGTCGTGAAGATGATCTCGTTGCCGGGCTGGTGCGGATCGTCGACCGGGTAGGTCACCGCGCCTTCGCGCACCAGCCGCTCCCAGGTGATGTTCTTCAACGACGGCATCACTTGCGCCATCTCGGTGAAGACATCGGCCGGTCCGCTGTAATTCCACGGCAGGCCCATGCGCCTTGCGATCTCCTGGATGATCCAGAGATCCTGTCGCGCATCGCCCGGCGGCCTGATCACCTCGCGCGCGAGCTGGACGCGGCGATCGGTGTTGGTGAAGGTTCCGGATTTTTCGGCGAACGCCGAAGCCGGCAGGATGACGTCGGCGTGGAACGCGGTCTCGGTGACGAACAGATCCTGCACCACCAGATGCTCGAGCTTGGCGAGCGCCTCGCGCGCGTGCTGCAGGTCGGGGTCCGACATCGCCGGATTCTCGCCCTCGATATACATGCCCGTGATCTGTCCGGCATGGATCGCGTTCATGATCTCGACCACGGTGAGACCGCGCTCCGGATCGAGATCCTGTTGCCAGAGTTTCTCGAAGGGCTGGCGCAAATCGGTGCGTCCGACCGGCTGATAATCCGGCAGGAACATCGGAATCAGGCCAGCGTCGGAAGCGCCTTGCACGTTGTTCTGGCCGCGCAGTGGATGCAGGCCGGTGCCGGGACGGCCGACCTGGCCCGTGATCAAGGCGAGTGCGATCAGGCAGCGCGCATTGTCGGTGCCGTGCACGTGCTGGCTGATGCCCATGCCCCAGAAGATGATGGAAGCTTTGGCGCGCGCATACATGCGTGCGACCTCGCGCAAGGTCTCGGCCGGAATGCCGCAGATCGGCGCCATCTTCTCCGGCGTGAATTCCCTGATCTTGGCCTTCAGATCGTCAAAGCCTTCGGTATAGCCGGCGATGTACTGGTCGTCGGTGAGACCCTCGGTGATGATGGTGTTGATCATCGCGTTGAGCATCGCCACGTCGCTGCCCGGCTTGAACGCCAGGTGCTTGTAGGCGTGGCGCGACAGCAATTGCCCGCGCGGATCCATCACGATCAGCTTGGCGCCGCGCTTGGCCGCGTTCTTGATGAAGGTCGCCGCGACCGGATGGTTGATGGTCGGATTGGCGCCGATCACCCAGATCACTTCGGCATCCATCGCCGCTGCAAACGGCGCCGACACCGCGCCCGAGGCGAGACCTTCGAACAAGGCCGCGACCGAGGAGGCGTGGCACAGCCGGGTGCAGTGATCGACATTGTTGGAGCCGAAGCCGGTGCGCACCAGCTTCTGGAACAGATAGGCCTCCTCGTTGGAGCCCTTGGCCGAGCCAAAGCCGGCGAGTGCCTTGACGCCCTTGGTGTCGCGGATCTTGACCAGACCCTTCGCGGCGATGTCGAGCGCCTCTTCCCACGACGCTTCGCGGAAATGCGTGAACGGATTGGCCGGGTCGACCTGGTCGTTGGCGTCCTTCTTGACGTTCGGCAGGCGTACCAACGGCTTGGTCAGGCGATTGGGGTGATGGATATAGTCGAAGCCGAAGCGGCCCTTGACGCAGAGCCGGTTGTGATTGGCCGGGCCATCACGCCCTTCGGCATAGATCACCTTTTCGTCCTTCACGTTGTAGGTGACCTGGCAACCCACCCCGCAATAGGGACAGAGCGAATCGACCTTCCTGTCGGGATAGGTGACGCGGGCCTGCTTGTCATCCAGCATCACGGCCGGCATCAGCGCGCCGGTCGGGCAAGCCTGCACGCATTCGCCGCAGGCGACGCAGGTCGATTCACCCATCGGATCGTCGAAATCGAAGACGATCTTGGAACCGTGGCTGCGGTAAGCCATGCCGATGACGTCGTTGACCTGCACCTCGCGGCAGGCGCGCACGCAAAGACCGCACTGGATGCAGGCATCGAGGTTGACGCGCATCGCCGGATGGCTGGCGTCGCCTTGCCAGCGTTCGGCGGCGGGGAAGCGGCTTTCGGTGACGCCGGTCTTCTCGGCCCAATGCCAGAACTTTGAATCCGGATCGTGCGAGGTCTCGCGCGCGGGCTGGTCGGCGACCAGAAGCTCCATCACCATTTTCTGCGCCGCGATCGCGCGGTCGCTCGCCGTCCTCACCTTCATGCCGACGCTGGGTGTGCGCTTGCAGGAGGCGGCCAGAACGCGCTCGCCCTCGATCTCCACCATGCAGGCGCGGCAATTGCCGTCGGGCCGATAGTCGGGCTGCGGCGAATAGCACAGATGCGGGATGTCGCGGCCCAGCCGCTTTGCGACCTGCCAGATGGTTTCGCCGGCCTCGGCTTCGACCTGCTGGAAGTCGAGTTCGAACTTGATATTTGTCATTCCGCAGCCTCTTTCGGCAGGAATTCTTGCGGGAAGTATTTGATCACGGATGTCAGCGGATTCGAGGCCGCCTGGCCGAGGCCGCAGATCGAAGCGTCGCGCATCGCCTGGCTCAATTCTTCGAGCAATTCGCGGTTCCAGACCGGCTTTTGCATCAGAAGCGCGGCCTTCTCGGTGCCGACGCGGCAGGGCGTGCATTGGCCGCAGCTCTCGTCCTCGAAAAAGCGCATCAGGTTCAGCGCCGCATCCTTGACGCTGTCCTTGTCGGAAAGAATGATGATCGCGGCCGAACCAATGAAGCAGCCGTATTTCTCCAGCGTGCCGAAATCGAGAGGAATGTTGTCCATCGATGCCGGAAGGATGCCGCCGGACGCGCCGCCCGGCAGATAGGCGTAGAACTTGTGGCCATCCGCCATGCCGCCGCAGTACTCGTCGATCAATTCGCGCACGGTGACGCCTGCAGGCGCGAGCTTCACGCCGGGATTCTTGACGCGTCCCGAAACCGAATAGCTGCGCAGGCCGTGACGTCCGTTGCGGCCGAATGAATTCCACCAGGCCGGACCCTTCTCGACGATGTCGCGCACCCAGAACAGCGTCTCGATGTTGTTGATCAGCGTCGGCAATCCGAACAGCCCGACCTGGAACGGATAGGGCGGCTTGTGCCGCGGCAATCCACGCTTGCCTTCGATGCTTTCGAGCAGCGAGGATTCCTCGCCGCAGATATAGGCGCCGGCGCCGCGGCGAATATGGATGGTGGGGCCGCCCGGCGGAAGCTTGGCGAGTTCTAAGGGAAGTTCCTTGAGCACCGCCGGATATTCGTCGCGAATGTAGATGTAGACATCGCTTGCGTCGACGACATAAGCGCCGATCAGCGTGCCCTCGATGAAACGGTGCAGATCCCGAAGCAGATAGAAGCGATCCTTGAAAGTGCCGGGTTCGCCTTCGTCGCCATTCACCGCCACCAGCCGCGGGCCGGGCTCTCCGAGCACTGCGCGCCACTTGCGACCGGTTGGAAATCCGGCGCCGCCAAGCCCGCGCAACGACGAATCGTCGAGCGCCTTGAGGATGTCTTCCTTGCTGACGCGGCCGGCGCGAAGATCGTTCAGTAGCTTGTAGCCGCCGTCCTTCACATAGGCATCGTAGTCGACATAGGGCGGGATCACGGGATCCGTCTCGCCCCGCGCGGCGGTCGCCAACACCTCGGCGGTGGTGGCGGGGAAGACATAGCGATGGCCCACTTCGGCAACAGGAGCCACGTCGCACAGGCCGACACAGGGAGCGCGTACCACGCGAATGCCGGGGCCGGCGGATCTCTGCAAGTCATGCAAAAGCTTTTCCGCGCCCATCATCGCGCAGGTGATGGAATCGCAGACCCGGATGGTGAGCGGCGGAATGCTCGGCTCGCCTTCCTTCACGATATCGAAATGGGCGTAGAAGGTGGCGGTCTCGAACACTTCGGCAAAGGAGAGTTTCATCTCCTCGGCAAGCGCTGCGAGATGGGCTGCCGAAATCTGATGATACTTGTCCTGGATCAGGTGCAGATGCTCGATCAGGAGGTCGCGCCGCCGCGGCCGGTCGCCGAGCAGGACTTCAATCTCGTGGGCGGCGGTCGGATCGACCTGGCGTCCCTTGGGCGTTGCCTTGGCCCGCTTGCGTCCCTCGCCCGGATGTTCGAACGAGCGAACCTTGTGAACGTCATGAACCATCGATACGTCTCGTTCCTGCCTGAGCTGTTTCCACCTACTGTGCAATCTAATCGGTGGCATGCCAGATGCCAAGTGTGATTGCGCAACCCCTATAAGCATTTAAGGGGCACGCAGCCGCCGCTGTCATGCCCCCTTGTTCATTGTCCTCCAAACCAGCCCTTAGGTCCTTTCCATACAATCCGCGATATAGAACCAGCGATCGTCACCGGCCAGTCCCTTCTGCTTCACTTCCTTGCGGCAGGCCCTCAGCTTCGGTCTGTTGGTGGCCCATTTGGCTTTCATCTCCTTGAGCTTTTCCACCGTAAGCTTCACCCTCGATGGCTTGGGCGCGGCCGGCGCCGAACTTGCGGCCGGAGCAGTCGTCGTCTGGGCCGATGCGCCATCCAGGCTGGTTAAGACGACAAGCAGCGCAACAAGACAGATGAATATGCGAAGCATTGCAAATCCCCTTGGATAATTTTTTTGATGAAAAAAAGAAGAGGTGACCGCGAGGGACGCCGGGCGGGCGGCGTCCTCCGCGATGGCGCGGTAATCAGAGGATCTTGGCCGCGCTTTCCAGCGTCTTGTACACGCCCCAGGCAAGCGGAATTCCGACGAAAAGCCAGAACGCCGCTGCCCTGATGTCCAGGCCACCCTTGCCGATGCCGAACGAGCCGTGCTGGATTGCCGCCTCCTTGCTGGCGCTCGCGGCCTGAAGTCTGGCGACCTCCGCCTCGCTCATGTGCCATTTCGGATCGACCGGCTTGATCAGGTAGTTGCAGATCAGGCCTGCGACCAGCATAGCGCACAGCACGTACATGGTGCTGTCGTAGAGCTTGTCGCGGGGAACGCCGGCGGCGAGCTGGAACTCGCGCAAATAGTTGACCACCACCGGTCCGATAATGCCCGCGGTCGACCACGCCGTGAGCAGGCGGCCGTGAATGGCGCCCACGAACTGGGTTCCGAACATGTCGGCGAGATAGGCTGGAACCGTGGCAAAGCCGCCGCCATACATCGACAGGATGATGCCGAAGCCAATCACAAACAATGCCTTCGCACCCATATTGGCGAAGGTTGGCGCCAGCGCATAGAGCGCAATGCCGAGGATGAAGAACGTGTAATAAGTGTTCTTGCGGCCGATGTAATCCGACAACGACGCCCAGAAGAAGCGGCCACCGATGTTGAACAGCGACAGCAAGCCGGCAAATCCGGCTGCGATCGCCGCAATCGCCGTTCGTTGTTCAGGCGAAAGCTGGCCGAATTTCAGGTCGGGGAACCCGATCAGCTTGCCGGCGAAAATCTCCTGCAGCATCGGCGACGCCATGCCGATCACGCCGATGCCTGCCGACACGTTCAGGCAGAGCACCCACCAGATCAGCCAGAATTGCGGCGTCTTGTGCGCGTTATCAAGATGCACATTGTGCTCGGAGATCATCGATTTCTTTTCGCTCGGCGGTGTCCAGCCATCGGGCTGCCAGCCAGCCGGCGTGACGCGATAGGCGAAGGCGCCGATCATCATGAAGATGAAGTAGATCACGCCCATGACGATAAATGTCTTCCACACCCCAACATCGGTTGGAGTCTTGAAGTAGTTGATCAGCAGGTTCGCCAGCGGCGCGCCAATCATGGCGCCGCCACCAAAGCCCATGATGGCCATGCCCGTCGCCATGCCGCGGCGATCCGGAAACCACTTCACCAGCGTCGACACCGGCGAGATGTAGCCGAGGCCAAGACCTACACCGCCGATGATTCCTGAGCCGAGCCACATGATCCAGAGCTGGTGCACGTAGACGCCGAAGGCACCGATCAGGAGACCCCCGCCCCAACAGCAGGCCGCGACGGCACCGGCCTTACGCGGGCCGGCGCGCTCGAGCCAGCCGCCCCAGATCGCGGCGGAAACACCGAGCACGACAAAGAACAGCGTGTACATCCAGCCCAGGCTCGCCACTTTCCAGTCGCAAGTGGTGGTGAAAAGCTCCTGCCACAGCGTGATGTCGGGGCAGGCCTTTGGTGCAGTCAGGCCGACCGCACGCGACAGCGGCAGCCAGAACACCGAAAAGCCATAGGCCATGCCGATGCACAGATGAATGCAAAGCGCGGCCGGTGGCACCAGCCAACGATTGAAGCCGGCCTTTGCGACCGTGTGCGCGCGATCGAAAATTCCCACTCCGGCGCCGTTGATCGTGCCAGCGGTTTCGGCAGTAGCCATTCATTCCTCCCTGCAGCCGCCCTTGCCGGGCAAGTCTGTCGTCTAGTTACCGTTGCTCTATACCCAGGCTTTCCAGTCGAACGCCGAGCGCTTGTCCATGTTGCTGCGCACAATGCGCATCGTTAACCTCGCAAATTCCAACCCCTCTTCTGGCACGTTATGCCCGCGACTCGACCTTCGGAACTTCCCGGAGACGAGAATTGGGCAGAAGCCCGCGCCCGTGTCGATAGGCAAAAGGTAGAGAGAGTGTGCCGTCAAAAGCGTTCCCAACGCGGAAGGTGGGTGCGTCCAACTGTCTCAATCGCTCGCAGTCCGGCCGGATCCGATCCGTATTTTCAATCGGGCTATCGGTTTTCGCGATCAAGCTGATGCAGACGAACGGCTTCTCGTTTTCGGCGCATTTCGCACGCATTTTCAGAGTTGCTGCCGGTTTACTCAATGGACCGATGGCGGCGCGCGGAGATGAAAGGAATCACAAGCCTCAGTCCAGCACCGCGTAGTCACAGTAGTCACATCATTATTTGATGACCAAAACCGGGCACGGGGACAATTGCACGATGCGGTCGGCGCGGCTGCCGATCAATCGCTCATAGAGCGCCGAATGACCGGTCGCGCCGATCACCAAAAGATCGGCACCAATCCTCGGCGCAAGATCGACAATCATCCGCACGGGATGGCCGCTTAAGACATGCACGTGCAGATCGAGGTCGCGCGCCCTGGCGAGATGACGCGCACGTTCTATCACGGTGTGGAACCGGCGCGCCGCTGTGCCTTTGGCTTCCCTGATCTCCTCGAGATATTCGGGCATTGGCGGGATTTCTTCGACACACACCAGATGCAACGCCGCCGCGTTTTGCTTTGCGATGTCGATCGCCAAGGTCAAGGCCCTGAACGCCGGCTCCGACCCGCCGTTGGCGTGCAGCACTGTCTTGAACACCGCGGGCCTCCCTTCATTCGGCCGGGTCCGAGGCAACGCGCCTTGCCGGTTGTTCCGCCACGCCGGCTACATCGGCTTCGGAAGCGGGCAGCAGGTGGCGCGGCAGGTAGAACGCATTTGCGATCAGCGTCGGGATAACGGCGCTGCCGATTACGGCCGCGACAAGAGCGGAATATTGCGCCTGATTGATGATGCCGTGGGACAGGCCGAATAGCGAGGAAATCGTGCCGAATGTCAGCCCGGTCGACATCAATAGTGTCGTGTACATCGCCTCACGATCCGGCGCCGCAAAGAGCTTGGTGACGGGATAGACCCCCACCATCTTGGTGGTGATCTTGACGATGAGGAAAAACAGGAAGGCCGCCGGTGCTGCGATCAAGGAAGGAATCGAGACAAACGATCCGGCACGTATGAAATAGAACGGCGTCAACAGGCCGAAAGTCAGGGTTCGCAGCCGCCGAACCAGCGCATGATCCTTTCCGACCGTGCCCGCCAGCACCATCCCGATCAGGTAGGCAGGAAGGACGGCTTCGCTATCCGCCCACCCGGCCAAGGCACCCATTCCGAGCAGGCAGAGCAGCAAAAATTTGGTTTCGAGTTCGGAAGGACGGTTGCCGTAGAGCTTGAAGAACCGCGGTGTCAGCCACGGGAGAATCAGGAAAACCGCGATCCCGACCACCAAAAAGACGGCGGTCTTGAACGTGAACGGCGCAAAGATCAGTCCGAGCGCTACCACAGTTCCGAGGTCGGTGACAAAACAGGCCGCAAGCACCGTCTTGCCATATTCGGTACGGTTGAAACCGAACTCCAGCATCACGGCGTAGACCACGGCGACCGAAGTGGTCGACATGGCGACACCGGCCAGCCAGCTTGGCATCACCTCCCAACCGAGGAGGTAATGCGCAGCAGCGGCACAGCCGAGAAATGGACCGAAAAAACTGGCAAGACCCACAGCGGCAGCTTCGCGCCATTTCAGCTTGAACACCGCCGGATCAAGCTCCGCACCGGCGAGAAAAGTCAGCACGATCGCACCGAGCCCTGAGAGAAACTTCACCCAGGACTCGTCGGTGCCGAGGACCGCATGGCCGATGATCGCACCGATGATCAGTTGCGCGATGGTCCCGACGACAATTTCCGAGAGCGCCGTCGAGATCCTGAACCAGATCGAAAGCAGGCTCGCAAGGAGAGCAAGCCCGAGCCACAAGGCCGCAAGTGCCCAGATGCCGGTCATGACGCTCTCCGTGGTGAAAGAGCGTGGCGGGCGAAAAGGCTCGGAGGTTTGGAGCGTATCGGGTGATGATGGGTCATAAAAAACCTCCTGCTCGCGCCTGGGCGCGTTGGCAGGAGTCATCAGCCGGAATGGCGGTTTTGGGGGACTCCATCCCCGTTTTGCAGTTCGATCTTAGCGGCGTTGCCGGCGATAACAAGCCCTCGCGGGTTTGGTCCGGTCAGGCGGGCTTCTTCGATCCGTATTGAAGGACCTGGACCTTCTCCAGCGTGACCAGCCCGCTCGACATCATGCCGTCGAGCACCGGCAGGAATTCATCGATCTTGTCCTCACTGTCGACGATCTCGATCACAAGCGGCAGGTCTTCGGAAAGACGCAGGATTTTGGCGGTATGCAGCCGGCTGGACGCGCCAAAGCCCATCGGACCACGCAGCACGGTGGCGCCGGCGAGGTGCATTTCGCGTGCTTTCAGCACAATAGCCTCATACAGCGGTCGCCCGCCGAGCTTGTCGTCCTCGCCGAAGAATATCCGCAGCAACAGAGCCTGTTTCGGTATTTGCATCGCTCTAGCTCCCTTTCAAGCGGTTGAGGCGGCTTGCCAGCACGTGCCCGAGCCAGACGGCTACCAGCCAGGTCATGATCGAAACGACAACGTTCAACATTGCCATTGCGGTCATGTGATCGTGCAGCAATCTGAATGTGTCCAGGCTGAAAGCCGAGAAAGTCGTGTAACCACCGCAAATCCCGGTCATTACGAACTGGCGCTGCCGCGTCGTCGCAAACCATCGCCCATCGGGAGCGGTCAGCGTCGAGTAAAATCCGATAATGAACGAACCGGTGACGTTCACAAACAGCGTCGGCAGCGGAAAGCCGGAAAGCGGCGGAAGCAGCAGTGAGGCCGCGTAGCGGGCAATGCTTCCGATCATGCCGCCGGCTGCGACACAGGCGTAGAGGATCGCTGTGTTCCAGTTGCCCGATTTGTTGCTGCTCCTCATTGTCAGCGGCTTCCTGGTCATTTCACAAGCCCGGCGAGTGCAAAGCCCAACGTGACAGCTCCGAGGCAAAGGCCTACGGAAAGCGCGACATAGCCGGCCGCGAGACCGCGCTCGCCCTCTCTTGCCAGCGCCAGTGACTGCAGACTGAAGGAGGAGACGGTGGTGTAGCAACCCAGGAATCCCGTCACCGCAAACAGCCACGGGTCTGGCTCTGCAAAGATTGAAGTGTCGTCGAGGGCGCGCGCGCCCAAAATGCCGATCACGAACGCGCCGCTGGCGTTGACGAGCAATGTGCCCCAGGGAAAGGTCTCCCCCACTCGCCTCGCCACGAAGCCGGAAATGAAATAGCGCGCCATGCCACCGAGCACGCTTCCCAGAGCGACGCTGAGCAATCCGCTTATCACCTGAGAAATTTCCTTTCCGAAACCGCTGGTAAACCGGTCTCATCGCTCCGTCTGCTGCAGCCCGAAGACTGCAAACTACCCACTTCGCGCGAAGGCGAAGCCAGCGCGCCGTTCATGCGGCCGCTGCTTGCTTGGCGCAAGCCGACCGGACCAAGAGCTTCCAGTGGAGGAGGTTGGACGTGCTCCTGCCGACGCGAAGCGCCCTGACAGGAGTCATCAGCCTTTGCGGCGGTTATCGGGGGGACTCCATCCCCCTGGATTTGATGCAATCCTAACTCGCAATTGAGCGTGCGCAAGCTAGAATTTGCCCCGGGGACGGTGGCGCCTGTATCGGAGCGAAGAGGACCGAACCTTGACCAAGATCATCCTGGTTCGCCACGGCCACGTCGAAGGCATTCATCCGCCCCGCTTCCGCGGCCGGGAGGACTTGCCCCTGACCGAGCGCGGAAAGGCCGAGGCCTTGGCGGTCGCTCGCCGCATCTCCGAAAGGTGGCGCCCGGCATGCGTGTACACGAGCCCGCTTTCGCGGTGTGTCCTCACCGGTGCGGCGATCGCCAGCGCCTGCAAGGTCCAATCCCAGAGCATCGAAGAGCTCAACGACATCGACTACGGCAGCTGGAAGATGAAGACCTTTGCAGAGATGCAGGCAACCCAGGGCGAACTTTATGCGTCGTGGTTCGCAACGCCACATCTGGTGCGTTTCCCGGGTGGCGATTCGTTACAGGAACTGGCCTCGCGAGCGGCGGACGCGTTGCGGATCGGACTCGAGCGACATCCGAATCAGACCGTGGTGATGGTTGCGCACGACGCCGTCAACCGGGCGCTCCTCGTCCAATTGGCCGACCTTCCCCTGTCTTCTTACTGGAGACTCGTCCAGGAGCCTTGTTGCATCAACGAAATCGACATTGCGGCAAACCGGATCCAGGTTCGCAGCATCAATGACACTTCCCATCTCGACGGACTTGCTCCACTGAAATCGACCTGAGCGATCTCACCTGCCGAAGACCTTATCCGCCCAGCATGACTGCTGTTTTGAACAGCCGCTGGCTCACGCAAGCTGGCCCGACTATTCGCGCAACGTCGCGGCGGCCTTCGCAGGATTTGCCTTTTCGATCAGGAATACGATGTGAGCTTGCGTGCGCTCGGTGATCTCGACCTTGTCGCCGGTCTCCTGGATCAGGGCCGGGATATCGATCGCCGACAACGGATCGGTGCAATGGACCTCGAGAAGATCGCCGGGCGACAGCGTCTTCAGCGCCTTCCGCGTCTTCAAGGCCGGCAGGGGGCATTTGAGGCCGGTAAGGTCAAGCCTGGTATGGGTCATCGTTAATCCATGGCGAAACCATCCCGCATCGTCAACGGAGGTGGGCGCAAAACCCTCACATCAAGTCGGCATAGCCCAAAAATCCGATGGTCTGACCCGGACCGACCTGCGTGACCGCCTCGCCAAGCTCAACCAGGCCGTCGGTATCCACCAGCGACGACAACAGCCCTGCGCCCTCGCGCGGGAACTTGACCGCCTCAAACCCTGCGCCCTCTTTGGCCTTGCGCAGATTGACCCGCACATATTCGCGGCGGCCGATCTTCTTCCTGTAGGTGAAGGCCGCGCGGACCGGCATCGGCATCAAGGGCTCGGGTCTGGCGCCCGACAGCGCCAGCACGGTCGGCCGCACCACATGGACGAAAGTGACAAAGCTTGCGACCGGATTGCCGGGCAATCCGATCAAGGGCGTGCCGCCGATGATACCCATCGCAACCGGGCGCCCGGGCTTGATCGCCATCCGCCACAGCACGAGCTTGCCGACCTCCTCGACGGCCGCCTTGACGTGATCTTCCTCGCCGGTTGAAACGCCGCCACTGGTCAGGATCAAATCGCAAGTGCCGGCAACTTTTTTCAGACCCTGCGCCAGCGCCATGCGCTCGTCGCGCAAGATACCGAGGTCGCTGACCTCGCAACCAAGCCGCCTCAGCATCGCCATCAGCATGAAGCGGTTGGAGTCGAACAATTGCGCCGGCTTGCGCACATCGCCAGGCGAGACCAGTTCGTTGCCGGTCGAGAAGACCGCAACGCGGATCCGCCGGCGCACCTCGACCCGCGTCAGCCCGAAAGCGGCGAGCAGCGCGACATCCTGCGGCCGCAATCTGAGACCGCGTTCGAGCGCAACCGTTCCAGCCGCAATGTCTTCGCCCAAGGGGCGCACATTGGCGCCATGCCGAAGCCCCGGTGGAAGAACGACCTTGCCCGATGCATCGAGGCGGACGTCTTCCTGCATGAAAACGGTGCCGGCGCCTTCGGGCATCGGGGCACCGGTGAAAATTCGCATCGCATGGCCGGGCTTGATCGCCTCGTCGGCCGAAGCACCCGCCTGGATGCGGCCGGACACCGGAAAGGCCGCTTCCTTCCTTGATGGAAGATCGTCGCTGCGCACCGCGTAGCCGTCGACGGCAGAATTGGTGAAAGGCGGCAGCGCCAGCGACGCGACAATATCGCCTGAGAGAATGCGCCCGTCGGCTTCCTGCAGCGGCACGGTCACGATCTCTTCGACCGCGCCTACCCGGCTGGCGATGATCGCAACCGCCTCGTCGACCGACATCATCGGCCCGCCGAAGGCAAAGCAATCGTCTGACAATTGCGCCATGCGGCCTCTTTAGGTGGCGGCTCCCGCCAGCACGTCTCGCTAGTGGTCCGATTCTAACATTCGCATTATTTCTCGGCACCCACTTTTGCGAATGTTAAAATCATAGGACCACTAGAGCTCCGATTCCGAAGTTCGCAAGCTATTGTGGCGACCTCTGATGCGAACTTCGGAATCAAAGGAGCTCTAGCAAATTATTGATTCTAGTGCGGCTTTGAATTTGAAGTTCCTTTCGCGAACTTGCCGCGATACCGATAGGAACTTCAAATTCGCCGCACTAGCAAATACCAGATTCTAGTGGAGTTTAGGATTTGACATTCGCTTTCCCGGACTCGCGGCCAGGTTGCTAGCGAATGTCAAATCCACTCCACCAGTGAAATCGCGAATTTTCGCATCATGGCCGCCACCGCCGGTACGTCGTCGAGATCGGCGACGGGTAGCGTTGTTTCAATGGTTGCATCAGTTGCGATGCCGGCGATGGCGGGATCGTCGGGAAACAGCGGCGCCTTGCCGTTGGCCTTGCGATACACCTCGATCTTGCGATGCGGTTCCGACTTGAAGCCTTCGACGATGACAAGATCGACCGGCGACATCTTCGTGAGCAGTTCCCGCAACCCCGGCTCGGACGCGCCGCGCAGCTCGTGCATCAGCGCCCATCGCCTGGCCGAAGACACCAGCACCTCCTCGGCGCCCGATTGCCGGTGAACGTAGGAATCCTTGCCCGGCACGTCTACATCGAAGGAGTGATGGGCGTGCTTTATCACGGAGACCCGAAGTCCCTCTTTGCGCAAGTGCGGAATGACGCGCGTCAAAAGCGTCGTCTTGCCGGCGCCGCTCCATCCTGCGAGGCCTATCACCTTCATCTCGCTTCTCACCCGCATCCTGCATCCTTCTCGCGGAACTTGAGGCCCATCCCGGCATTGCGGGGAGTGAGCTCAGAGGCAATCCAGCCTTAACCAAGTGTGCAAAATCCTGGATTGCTCGTTCCGCTCACCGTGACCGAGGCGGCCCATTTCTTCGCACCAGAAAAGCCATATATCGGTCTGCAGGGCTTGTCATGCTATGCTGCCGCTATGATGAAGATCGAGAAAACCCCTGTTCCCCTGATCCTGCCCGATCCGAAGGATCCGCGGCTGACCGAACGCGTGGCAGGTACCGACCAGGCCGGGGGCAGGACAGAGATCAACGTGCCGGTGGAACGGCCGCTGACGCTTTACCTGAATTCGCAGGAGATCGTCACCATGATGACGATCGGCGACTATCCCGAATATCTGGCGCTGGGCTATTTGCTCAATCAGAACATGCTCAAATACGACGACGTCGTCACCGAGGTCGAATATCACGACGACCTGCAGGTGGTGGTGGTTCGCACCGAGCACCACACCAACTTCGAACAGAAACTGAAGAAACGCACGCAGACTTCCGGTTGCGCGCAGGGCACCGCGTTCGGCGACCTCATGGAAGCGGTGGAAAACGTCAAGCTGCCCAGTTCGGAGCTGCGCACGTCCTGGCTTTACCAGCTCACGCATACAATCAACACCATGCCGTCTCTGTATCTTGAGGCCGGCGCCATTCATGGCTGCGTGCTGTGCAAGGAAAGTACCCCGCTGTGCTACACCGAAGACGTCGGCCGTCACAACGCGGTCGACAAGATCGCGGGCTGGATGTTCCGCCACGGCGTCGATGCCGCCGACAAGATCCTCTACACCACCGGACGGCTGACGTCCGAAATGGTGATCAAGACCGTGCGGATGGGAATCCCGATCCTGGTTTCGCGATCAGGCTTCACCGCCTGGGGCGTTGATCTGGCGCGGCAGGTCGGATTGACGCTGATCGGGCGCGCACGCGGAAAACGTTTCATCGCCTTGTCCGGGCAGGAGCGCATCGTCTACGACCAGAACCTCGCTTACGTCGAGGAAGAGTCAGCGCGGCACAAGCGCAAGGGCGCCGAGCGTGACGACTGAAATTCCGGCGACACCCGGCGTATTGCTGGCCGGCGGCCTGGCGCGGCGGATGGGCGGCGGCGACAAGCCGATGCGCCAGATCGGTGGCCGCACGATCCTGGCGCGCGTGATCGCGCGACTGGCGCCGCAATGCGACACCCTCGTCCTCAATGCCAACGGCGATCCGGCGCGGTTTGCCAGTTTCGGCCTGCCCGTCATTGCCGACCAGGTTGAAAATTTCCCGGGACCGCTCGCCGGCATTCTCGCAGGCCTCGACTGGGCGGCCGAAAACCGGCCCGATGCAGCCTGGGTGCTGAGCGCGGCAGCCGACTGCCCGTTCCTGCCGCGCGATCTCGTCGCGCGCTTGCAGCGGGCGCGCATCGAACAGAACGCCCAGCTTGCGGTTGCCGCTTCCGGCGGACAAGCCCATCCGGTGATCGGATTGTGGAGCGTTGGATTGCGCGAAGAACTTCGCCACGCGCTGGTCGTGGAGGACGTCCGGAAGATCGATCGATGGACGGCGCGCTATCGCCTCGCGACGGTCAGCTGGCCAACCGAGCCGCTCGATCCGTTCTTCAACGCCAACACGGCGGATGATCTCGCGCAAGCCGAGCGGCTGGCGGAGATGGATGGGGAGTAGCGCCGCCTCTCTTCATCCCTCCCCCTTGTGGGGAGGGAGGGCGCGTAGCGCCAGGGTGGGGGTATTCAAAGGGCGCGTCGTATCAACAATCAGCTTGTGACGAGCGCGGTTTGAGCGAGATTTCGAACAGCGCACTGATCGACCATCACCCCCACCCGACCGGCCTTTGGCCGGCCACCCTCCCCACGCGTTCCGCGGGGGAGGGATAGAAGCGCGTGCCACTTACCCCGCCAGCGGCACGGTCCAGGCGTCGTAGGCATAGACCCAGTCGGCGTCGGTTTTTTCCTTCAGCCAGGTATTGGTTCGCGACGTCTCTTGCACCCGCGAAGTTCGATCTCGCCGGCTCGCCTCAAATCTTCGAAATGCATTCGCCACGCCGTCAGGCTCGACACCTTCGAGACAACGCGAGAGCACGGCGGCGTCTTCGATCGCCATGGCCGCACCTTGCGCCATATAGGGCATCATCGGGTGGCAGGCGTCGCCGAGCAGCGTCACGTTCCGCTCCGCCCAGCGGGGGAGCGCGTCTCGATCGACGATCGCCCATTTGTGCACATCCGGGCAGGCGGCCAGCACGTTTTCGACCCGGGGATCGAAGCCTTTGAACGCCGCGCGCAATTGCCTGACATCGCCTTTCGCCGACCAGGATTCGATCCTGAACTCGGGCTCCGGCTGGCTGGTGACGAAGTAGACTTCGCTGCGGTCCGGCTTGACGTAGTAGATCACGATGTGCCGGTCTTCGCCCCACCATTTGGTGCAGTCGTCGATTCTCTCTCCACCAAGGAGCGCGGCTGGATACGTGGTGCGGTAGGCGATGCGTCCGGTGAAATTCACCGGCGATGTGCCGAACAGGATTTCCCTCACCAGCGAATGCACGCCGTCCGCGCCGACGACTGCATCGGCGAGCGCAGTTGCGCCATTGGCAAAGCGCAAGCGTATACTGTCACCGACCTCATCGAGTCCGACGAGCTTATGACCGAGCTTGACGCATTCCTCTGGCACGGCGGTGGCGAGCGCGGCGTGCAGATCGCCGCGATGGGCGAGCAGATAGGGCGCACCGAACTTGCGCTCGGCGCTTTCACCGAAAATCATGTCGAACTTGATTTCGCCCGTGCGCCAGTCCCGGTTGTTCCAGGACCGGGGATAAAACGATTGGGCGCGCAATCGCCGCTCGAGCCCGAGCTCGCGCAGAACTTTCATGGCGTTGCAGCCGATCTGAATGCCGGCACCTATTCGCGCAAATTGCGTCGCCTGTTCGTAGACGGCAACCTCGATGCCGACACGCCGCAGCGCGGCCGCGGTGGCAAGTCCGCCCATGCCGGCGCCGACGATCGCGATTCTGAGGGATCCTGCCATTGCCGCCCGCGCCCGATCGCCTTACGCCTTGGTGAATCCCGCGCGCTTGAGCGCCGCGCGGCTTTCGTCGGAGCCGAGCGCCTCTAGAAACGCCTGCACGCCTGCACGCTCTCTTCGTGCGGTCACCAGCGCGAAATCATAGTGCTCTTCGGCGAGCGGAATGAAGCCTAGGCCGGCGGCCTCGGCGACCGGCGCAATCGTCATGCCCCAATCGGCGCGGCCTTGCGCGACCGCGGCAGCAACCGCATTGTGCGAACGCGGCTGGTTCCAGTAGCCGTCGGGACGCGCGCCATTGAGCAACCGGTCGATCAGGATACGGGTGCCTGCACCCTGGTTGCGATTGACCATGATGCAGTCGGGATCGGCGAGCGCCGAGCGCACCGCTTCCTCGGCGCTCAGGCCTTTGAACCGCGCGTCGCCCTGTCGAAACACAATGCCCTGCATCCGCCGCCAGCCCGGCACCAGTTCGAGCCCCTGGCCGAGGAACGGCGTGTTGTAGCTTTCGGATTTTTCGTCGAACAGGTGGATCGGCGCCAGATCGCACTCGCCGCGCTTGGCCGCGGCAAGGCCGCCAAGACTGCCGACCGCGATCGAGCGCACCATCAGGCCCGCGCGCGCCAGCGGCGCGGTGACCAGATCAAGCCCGGTGCAATGGCTGCCGACGATCACGAGATCGGGCACCCGGACATGCGGCGTGAACAGCGTCACCTCGGTTTCGGTGCCTGCCGGCATCTGGTCGGCCAGCGCGTCGATTTTCAAAAAACCGTCGGACTGCGCAAACGCGGTGATGGCGCCTGAACCTTTTCCGGAGGGATAAGCGATCAATCCATCGGCACCTTCAACCAGCGACACCATGACGAATTCGGTGCGGCCGAGTTCGGAAGCGATCCGCACCGGGACTTTGGCCGTCACCTTCGCGTCCGATCGCGGCGGAAGGCCTGCCATCCGGCGCAGCACCGGCACGATCATGTCGTGGAAGGTGAACATTGCCGAGGTCGGAAATCCCGGCAGGATCACCACCGGCTTGCCGTCGCAGACCGCAAGACAAAGCGGCTTGCCCGGCTTGAGCGCGACGCCGTGCGCGATGATGCCGGGTTTGCCGAGCCGGGCGATGATCCGATGAGAAACGTCGCCCGCGCCTTTCGAGGTTCCGCCGGAAAGCACCAACATGTCGGAAGTTTCAAGCGCACCGCGCATCGCGGCCTCGAGCTCCGCCTCGTCGTCGGCAATCGCGCCGAAAAACTTCACTTCGCCGCCGTTCTCGGCGACCGCCGCGCTGACGATCGCGCCATTGGTGTCGTAGATTGCAGCCGGGCGCAGCTTTTGGCCCGGCTGCACCAGTTCGTCGCCGGTTGAAATCACCGCCACGCGCGGACGACGCACGACGGACAGTTTTGCGATGCCACAGGCCGCGCACATGCCGATCTCGCGCGAGCCGATCACGGTGCCACCGCGCAGCACCGTCTCGCCGCGCGCGATGTCGGAGCCGGCATAGGAGACGAACTGGCCGGGCGAAGCGGCACGACGGATTTCGATCGCGCGATTGCCTTGCGGCTGGGTATGTTCGACCATGACGATGGCATCGGCGCCGCGCGGCAACGGTCCGCCGGTCGCAATCGAGGTTGCGCTGCCCGACAGCACCGGCCTCGTCGGCGCGGTGCCGCAGGCTATTGCCTCGTCATTGAGCAAAAGACGAACCGGCGCGGCTTCGCCCGCATTGGCGAGATCGGCGGAACGCACCGCAAACCCGTCGACGTTGGAGCGATCGAATGGCGGCACGTCGATGTCGGCGACGAGATCCTGTGCCAACGCAAAACCGAGCGCCTCGGCCAAAGACCGTTCCTCGACCGGCATGGCGCGCGGGAACAAGGCGGTTTCGAAATGCGCCAGCGCATCCTCGCGCGACAGGATCGTCAGGAACTGATCCTGATCGATGGTATTGACCCCATGATTCCGGGTGCCTGTGCGCGCCCCGGGGTGATTATGTTGCTGGCCGTTGGACATGGACCGGCTGCTCATCTTCAAAACTCAGTCCCGCAACATATAGGCACCGACCGGCTTGCCTGCAGCAAAGCCTTCGGACGGCCCGGGCACGACAAGCCACGCGTCGGCGCGGGCGATGGTTGACAAAGAGAAGTCGCCTACCGCGAGCGGCAGCCATGCTTCTTCGACCCGTTCGAGCAGCACGACTTCCGCAATGCCTACGCTCGATGCGATCTTGCGCGCCAGCGGCAGGATCCGCCGCGCGCGTGGCCAAAGCGCGGACAGGCGGTCCAGCAGCGGGAGCGCCAGCATCCACCACGCCGCAAGCGCCGCATCCACCGCGCCCGGCAGCGCAATCACGGGAACGTTTCCAATCCTGCCGGTGGCGGCGGTGCGTCCCGGCTGCAAGGCGACGCCATGCGCCAAAACTTCGCCGCACCGGGCAAGGGCCGTGATGGTCGCATCGTTGCGGCCAACGCCGCTGCCGCCGATGGTGACGAGCATGTCGCAAGCATCGCTCTCGATCGCGGTCGCGACGGAAACCACGTCGCGTCCCGCCGCCTGGACGCAGACGACCTCAGCGCCCGCCGCTTGCGCATTTTCCGCAATCAACGGCGTCGTCACCGCTTCGCCCGTGCTTGCGGGGATGCCGACGATGCGAAGGCGCGGACGGCGCACGTTGAATCTGTCGAGCCCGTTCGTCCGCGCGATGACGAGATCGAGCGGGCGAATTTGCCGCCCGGTAGCGAAATCCATCAAGGTGCTTCCTTCGGCGATATCCCCGCCGATCCGCCGGACGCCCTGCCACGGCCTTGCCTCTGCGAGCGCCTGAAAAAGCGGACCGATTTGATCGACACAATCGGCATCGAGCAGGCAGTCGCAGCCCTCGGGCATGGGGTCGCCAGCGTCGACCCAGGCCGGCGGAGCCGAAAGCGGCAGCGGCGAATAGGACGACGCGCCGACGAGGTCGCGGGCATATAACGCCCAGCCATCGCTGATGGCGGTGTCGTGCGGCGGATGCGCATTCTGCGCCGGCATTTCCGCCGCCACACAGCCCAGGGCTTGCACGAGAGGAACTTCGACCGGGGCAACCGGCCTGATGCGTTCAAGAAGCGCTGCAAGCGCAACATCGAGCGGGGTAAGCGAGGCCGGCGGGCGCTGGATCGAAGCCATGGCTAAAGCGCGACGATTTAAAGCCGAATCGTCATTGCGAGCGCAGCGAAGCAATCCGGTCTATCTCTCAGCAAAAAACGTGGCTCGCGATGACAGGCAAGGCGGCCATCGAACTTATGTACTGAATTGCAACTAAAATATACAGTCAAATGCGCAAATAAAATCAGGAGGAGCGCGATGTTCAGCAAAAGAATGATCCTGGCAGGTATTTTCTTCGCGTCGCTGGCCTCCCTTCCCTCGCTCGCGCAGGTGTCGGACGACGTGGTCAAGATCGGCGTCCTCACCGATATGAATGGGCCTGCAGCCACCTCGACCGGGCAAGGGTCGGTGACGGCGGCGCAAATGGCGGTGGAGGATTTCGGCCGCAAGGTGCTGGACAAGCCGATCCAGGTGATCGTCGGCGACCATCAGGACAAGGCAGATATCGGCGCTGCCATCGCACGACGATGGTACGACACCGAACAAGTCGACCTGATCGTGGACGTGCCGGTCTCGGCGGTCGGACTTGCGGTGCAGAACATCGCCACCGAGAAGAAGCGGATGTTTATCGCGCATTCGACGGGCACCGCCGACTTCCACGGCAAGTTCTGCTCGGCTTACGCCATTCAATGGGTATTCGACACCCGCGCGCTCGCCGTCGGCACCGCGCGCGAGGTGGTCAAGCGCGGCGGCGATAGCTGGTTCTTCCTGACCGACGACTACGCCTTCGGTCACTCGCTGGAGCGGGACGCGTCCAGCGTGATCGTCAAGAACGGCGGCAAGGTGCTCGGCTCGGTTCGCCTGCCCTTTGCCACGCCCGATGTGTCGTCATTCATCCTCCAGGCGGAGGCCTCGAAGGCCAGGATCATCGGCATCGCCGGCGGGCCGCCCAACAACATGAACGAGATCAAGACCGCCGGCGAATTCGGGCTCCTCAAGCGCGGCCAGCAAATGGCCGGCCTGTTGGTGCTGATCACCGACGTCGACGCGCTCGGGCTGCAATCGGCCCAGGGGTTGTTGCTGACGACCTCGTTCTATTGGGACATGGACGACAAGACGCGTGAATGGTCGAAACGCTATTTCGCCAAGATGAACCGGATGCCGACGATGTGGCAGGCCGGTGTCTATTCGTCTGTCATGAACTATCTCAACGCGGTGAAGGAAAGCGGCACCGATGAACCGCTCAAGGTTGCGGCGAAAATGCGCGAAAAACCGATCGAGGATTTTTTCGCCCGCAATGGTCGCCTGCGTGAGGACAATCTGATGGTCCACGACCTCATGCTGGTGCAGGTCAAGAAACCGGACGAGTCGAAATATCCGTGGGATTACTACAAGGTCCTCGCAAAAATCTCCGGCGAAGACGCCTTTGGCCCGCCTGACCCGGCGTGTTCGCTGGTGAAGAAGTGAGGGCGTAGCGGTCATTCCGGGGCGCGAGCGGAGCGAGCGAACCCGGAATCTCGAGATTCGGGTTCGCGCTTTGCGCCCCGGAATGACCGTCATCTTTTAGGATGACGGTCACTTCACCACGCCGATCTCGCGGAGATATTTCATCACGCCAGGATGGATCAGCGACGCGTCAGGCGCCGCGGCAACTGTGTTCGCGGCGGTGGTTTCGCAGGCCTGCGCCAGCTTCTTGCAGAGGGCACCCTCCGTGCCGTGCAGCGTGCGCGCGAGGTGATAGGCGACATCGTCGGGAAGATCGGCGCGCGCCAGCACAAAACTCCACGAGCCCAGCGAGTCGATCGGCGTATTCTGGTTCGGATAGCTGCCGGCGGGAATGGTCATGGCTTTAAGAAACGCGTGCTTTGTGATCACGCGCGCAATCTCGTCCTTGTCCGGCGCGATGAACCGCGCGCCGCCCGGGCTCGTCGCGAGGGTCGTGAATCCAGGCCAGCCGACGCCGGCGCCCCACAATGCCGCTGCGCGCCCGTCGAGCACCATCGCCGGCCCGTCGCCGGCGTGATCGAGATAGATGGATTTGAAATCCTCGTCCTGTTTCAAGCCGAGCCCGTCGAGCATGAAGCGCGACATCACGGGAAGGCCGGAGCCTTTGGCGCCGAAGGCGACCGGTTGGCCGACGAGATCGCGGATGGTCTTGTATGGACTATCCGCGCGTACCACGAACATCCCCGGGCTCGAATACATCGCGGTCAGGATTTTCAGCCGCGTGGCGGGTCTGCCGATGCCCTTGAAAGCTTCATAGGCGGGTTCTCCAGCCACGAGCGCAAGATCGAGCTGGGAAGATTCCAAAAGCGGAATATTCTCGTAGGAGCCCTTGGTGTTGCGCGGCTCGATCGAGAGCGCGGAGTCGGCTTCGTTCACGACTTGCGCAAAATTGTTGCCATAGAGCGGAAAGCCGCCGCCGGGCGTCGCGGTTCCCAGGCTGATCGTTGTCTTCGAAATGGGTTTTGCTCCTTCCTGGGCCGATGCGCCGCATGTCAGAAGAAACAAGGCAGCGAAAAACGCCGATATGCTTTTCATCGTTCGATCCCCGGCGCGTCGTCGTTCTGGAAACCGTCATGGCCGGGCTTGACCCGGCCATCCACGTCTTTACTCCCGACAAATAAAGGCAAGACGTGGATGCCCGCGACAAGCGCGGGCATGACGGCGGTTGGTTGCGTCAAAAGCGAGTGTAGGCAAATTCCGCTTTGTGTGAAAGCATGGCGGTAGTCTGAGTGGAGAAGTCTGTCATGAAAACGTTGCGTGCAGCGGTCATCGGTCTGATAGGGCTGTTGAGCCTTGCGATCTGGGCGCCGGCCGCAGCGGCCGACTACCCGAACCGCCCGGTGCGCTGGCTGATCGGTTTTTCCGCCGGCGGTCCGGTCGATGTCGTGGCACGCATCATGAGCCAGTGGCTGTCGGAGCATTTCGGCCAGCAGTTCGTCGTGGAAAATCGCACTGGTTCCGGCGGCAATATCGCCGCCGCAGCGGCGATCAACTCGGCGGCGGACGGTTATACGATCCTGTTCGTCGCGCCCAACAACGCCATCTCGGCCTCGCTCTACAAGCATTTGTCCTACGATTTCATCCGCGACACCACCCCGGTCGCGAGCATCATGCAGCTGACCAATATGCTGGTCGTCGCCAACGCCATGCCGGTCAAGAGCGTCAAGGAGTTGATCGATTACTGCAAGGCCAATCCGGGCAAGGTTTCCTACGCGTCATCCGGCAACGGCACGTCGGTGCATATGTCGGCCGAATTGTTCAAGGCGATGACCGGGTGCAACATGCTTCACGTGCCCTATCGCGGCTCGGCAATCGCCTTTCCCGACATCATTTCCAACAAAGTGCAGTTGATCTTCGACAATCTGCCGTCCGCCCTTGAACAGTCGCGAGCCGGCACCGTGCGCGCGCTCGGCGTCACCTCGCCGCAGCGCTGGCCCGGCGTGCCCGATGTGCCGGCAATCGCCGAAACCGTGCCGGGTTTCGAATCGGTTGGCTTCTACGGCATCTCGGCGCCGAAGGGCACGCCGCCGCAGAGCGTCGAAATTCTCAACAAGGCGGTCGGCGAGGCTTTGAAGGATCCGAAGGTGGTCGAGCGACTCACGGCCATTGGCGGGATTCCAAAGCCAATGACGCCGGCCGAATTCGGCAAGCTCGTGGCCGATGAAACCGAGAAATGGCGCAAGGTGGTGGAGTTCGCGGGCGTGTCGGTGGATTGAGAGCGCTACGAAGTGAGTTTGAGCGACGGCTGTGGCGGAAGGGAAATCCCTCCCGCCCCTGCCATTGCATTTGGTTATACGTGCGCTTTCTTCTCCCTCCCCCTTGTGGGGAGGGTCGACGCGAGTGAAACGAGCGTCGGGGTGGGGGCTCTCGAGAACCACTTTCGTTATCACCCTTTCGATATCATTGACCGCCCCCACCCGACCGTCGCTTCGCGACGGCCACCCTCCCCACGCGTGCCGCGGGGGAGGGATAAGAATCCGTAGAGGCACGCCCTCACCTTCCCGCGACGCGATCCGCGCCCGAGTCATGCACCATCCTGCCCTCGAAAACAGAGGGCGCAGGGAATGCCGGGTGCTTGAGCCAGCACCCGCGGCCTCATGCGCAAAAGAAAAAGCACATGAGCTTTAGTCACCACAGGTTCTGCCCAGTCACCGGCATTCCCTGCGCGATGGTTTTACGGCTTCCTTCGTGATCTCCTCGGTGAGCCGGGCTTTTTTGCCACCGTCGCAGGCCACGATACGTCAGCATCGTCGCCTGCTTGATATCAGCGTCGGGATATCGGGACCACACGACTTCGCCGTCCGCTCAGGCTGCGTTCGTCTGTCGCACCACAAGCGTCCACCGCATCCCGCACCCAACGTTCGTGACGATCGCGAAACGCCCCTCCTGAAGGGGCACGGGATAACGAATCGGTCTATTCCTGTTTCTACCAGGGCGTCAAGCGGATTTCTGAAAATCCGAAATCGTCCCGCCATTGCCCGAACCCCGCGCGCATTGTAAGGGGTCTATTCTTTCGGCATGATCTCCCCGGAAAACCGGTCTCCACTTTTCCGGATCATGCCGTAAAGCACCGTTGCCTGCCGCCAACAAAGCGGCAGTTCGCGGCGGGGCCTGTAGCTCAATGGTTAGAGCCGGCCGCTCATAACGGTCTGGTTAGAGGTTCGAGTCCTCTCAGGCCCACCAGTAATCATTAGGGTTTTTCCCGACGCTCCCTGGCTTTCTTAAGTTCAACCACCGTTTCAACCACCGATATGTTGCTCTTTCGGTCCTTCGACGTGATCGCGGCCGCGGCCTCCTTCATGTAATCAGGATGGTGGTGTCCGTAGGTATCAATCAATAGCTTAACCGACATTCCGAGATAGCCTGCCGCCTGCCATGGATCAGTGCCGCGCTGCATAAGCCACGTTGCCGCCGTGTGCCGCAAAGTGTGAGGCGAGATTCTTCCTTCCTTCGACGAGAGCCCCGCCAGCTTTACCGCCGTTCCAAACCCGGTCTTGACCGACGCCACGGCCAATCCGTTCCATTCAACAAAATGAGTTTTCACGATGCCTAGGCGAACCCAGCGCCGCATATGGGCGAGCAGTCTTGCCGGTATAGGTGCCGGCGGTCGGCGCTTCTTGGTCGCCCTCTTGCCCTTCGCGAGCCGGTAATAGATCCCCCTGTCCAGATCGACGAATGACCGGCCCTCGCCGCGATACGGTGATGCCGACGCAATCGCTCCTGCTCGAGTTCCGGTGTAAACACCGATCAGCATAAACCGCGCCAGATGGCGCAACGGCCGCTTTTCCGTACCGATCGTCTGACCCTTGTTCCGCCCTCGGTGGATTGTCTGCACCTCGCGATGGCGCCAGCAGGTCCAAATCAATTTGGCGGCCTCGCTGCGCTCCAGCCATCTATCCCGTGGCGCGCCCTTTGGCGGCAGCGTCACATGGATTACTGCGGTGTGCAGATTCTCTCGGCCGTGGTGGTTGATTGCCGACCGCAAATCCTCAAGGTCCCGGCGGGCGCCACCAGGGTTGCCGCGCTCCTTAACGTAATCGCTGCAAAGCGTGGTGTTCATGCTTCCCAGCATCGTGCCGCCAAAAAAATCATTCAGCCGACCGATACGGCGGTCAAACTTTCTCCGCAGCGCCTCAGTCTCGAAACCCTCCCGTTTGTCGGCGTGATAGATTGCGAGAACATCGGCAATCGGAATGGCGTCTACGTCCCGCGCCTTACGCGGCGGCTGATATTTCTTTGCAATGTATTCGGCAAGCGCCTTTACCGCCGCGTCTGGAGGATTCCGTTCAATCGGGCTCGCAAGGCATCCTGTGGCGATATGCTTTCCAGCGTCCTTGATGATCCAGACCGACGCGGCGATGATCTTCCCTCCCTTGCGCCTGGCTGGTCGGTTCCAGAGCCGGGGCCCCTTGCTTGTACGCGGCATTGCCTTCGCATCTCCTCGATATTGGCGAGTGTCGTAAAATGCTTGCCGGCGATTATCTCAACGGTGAGCCGCTTACGGCTGATTTCACGGCGAAGGCCCGCAAGCGTCATCCCTCCCCTAGGAAAGGCGATCTTGAGCGCCTCCGCAAGACGTAGCGGCTCGTCGGGGTCGATTTGTTGCCGGTCGCCCATCGGCTACGCTAAGACTGAGCCGGGCGTCTGTTTTGGCGCGATCCGCCAAACCGTGGCAGTCATGCCGCTTTGGTTTTTACGGCGTGCTCCAGTCTGTTCAATCTCGCCCGTACGGTTCAGCTCGCTTACCCTGGGGCGAACACTTAGAACCGATAGGTTCAGATCCTTTGCGATTTCATCCGCCATCGCGCCACCTGGATATTGCGCCATCTCTGCAAGCACCACTGCCGCATTTTGTTTGCGCTTCCGGCCACGGATTTTGCCGCTTGCTCCGATGGGCCAGGAACCTTGAAGCCAGGAGCGTCAGGGTAAATCAATTCCGACATTCGGCTCATTGGCTGAAAATCTCCATCTCCGGAATGTAGCTAAACTGCGTCTCTCCCCGTCGTCCGGTCGCGCGATAGCGAACCTTACCCACTTTCACGGTCATCATTTCGGTCTGATAATCGCGATCAATCAGAATGGCCAAGTCGGCCTTGTTGACCCAGTGAGCACTGTCGGCTGCGTCGTAAAGCGATAATTCACCAGATGGCTTCAACCCGCCTTCTTTGGTCGGATGAATGACGACAATTACGAGAACGTTGTAGACATGAGCGAACCGCTTCAGCTTTTTGATTGATCGCCCCGTGTATTCGGTCAGGCTCTCGCCGGGCCTGCGGTGATGATCCGCCTCGTTCCAGGGATCGATAATCAGCACATTGATGCTGTCGCGGACAACCGCGTCTCCAGCGCAATCCAAAATCCAGTCCAGGGTTGGATCATCATCATCATTTATCGAGTCGTTGTGAATGAACGTGAAGCGCTTGTTGATGAAACTTTCAGCCTTCGCCCATTCTGACTCGGTCAATCGTTCCGGTGCCTTTTCCAAATAAGAGGCCTGCAGGAGCCGGTACATTTGACGGCGCCGCATCTCGAACGTCGCAATGGCTACATTCCAGCCGTGAATGCGAGCGAGGTTAGCGGCAAGCTGTGTCGTCCATGTTGACTTGCCTGATTCCGGTTTGCCGAGCACCGTCATGAACAAGCCAAGCTCTAGCATCAGCCCCGCCATGCCTTGTCGGACTGGCAAGTCCAGGCGCCCGAACCCGGTGGTAACGGGATTAAGATCCGGCTCCTGTGGAAATTCATTCATGCGATAAAGGCCGCGAATGGGCATTGCGGTCGCGTTTTCGATCATCGCCAACAGGGCATCCGGCCCATGTTGGATCAGAACCTCATTTGCGTCGGGCTTCTTTCCGTTGCAATCAGGGTAGGTCACGAAGGCACAACGCGCTGCCCCAAGTCTTCTCGAGAGTTCATCGCGAAGACGGCGGCCGGGACCATCATCGTCAGTGAAAAGCACGAAACGCTTTATGCGCTTCAGCTTCTCCCAATTGTTAAAGACAAACTTGAATCCGGTATCATGCTCGGCATCAATGTCTGCATTGCGATGAACGGCCGGGAGAATATTTCCCTGGGCGTCCTTGTCGGGTGGAGCGCCATCAGGGACCGACACGGCGAACGGGTATCCAGCCGAGAGAACTGCGAGGCAATCGGGTTCGCCTTCGGTGATGACAAGCGCGGCGGTGCTGTCCGCAAGCGCAGGATCGTCCAGAATGTCAGCATTGAAGAATGTTCGTTTTGCACCGGTCTTCTGCCACATGCGCTTTGAGCCATCGGCGTTCGGCTTGCCGCGATACTTTGCCGCCACCTCGATTTGGTTTTCGACATACGGGAAAACAATGATGTCGCCTTGCGGATCGGGCTTAACTTCGTTCGCGTCGCCAGCTTGAACGAGCTTGCCGCTGTAGATCCCCATACGTGCGATGACTTCCGGGCAGATCGCCCGAGCTTCGAACCATGCTTCTGCTTTTTGACTTAGCGTCATAGACCTTGCCGCCTTTCCAGCCGCAATTTTTGCAATTGAAGAAAACGCCATCGTTGTCGATCAGGACAGACAAGCACGGGTCACGCCGGTGTCGCCGCAGATGCGAGCAATTCGGGCAGGTTGTTTTTTGATTGCCGTATCGCTCAGCACGAACGGAAATTCGGAATGAGTCGAGTATTTCTCGGGAGCTGAGCATCAGAGATCCGGCCTCCGTCCTGGCTGATGGCGGGAGCGATTAGACGCGAATTTGATTGCGTTCCGAATCCAACCTTGCCCGGCAGAACTCCAGTCGGCGAAAAGGTTGCCTCTCGCCTTGTGATGAGAGACGAAGCCTTCAAATTCATCCGACGCCAGGCGGGGCGCCAAATTTTTCTTCGCCGCATATGCCATGAATTGAGAACGAAGATCGTCGTACTCGGCTGTACCTTCGGCGGGTGCTGGCATTTTTGATTGACGCCTGATCTTTGGTGGCGTCGGCGAAGCCGAAAGTTCGTCTTCCGCCCCCTTACTATTATTATCTTTATTTAGTTTGGGTTGATTGCTGGTTGATCTGCTGGTTGTTTTCGTCGGCGTCGAACTGATAATCGTCGTAATTGCAAATCGTTATGACCATTTGACCTTGGTTGATTTGAAATAAGATCATCCCCTCGATTTTCAAACGGTTTAAAAACGTCCTTACGCGCTGCTCTGACAGGCCCAGGGCATTGGCAATAAATCTTCTGGAATGGGATAGCTGGCCCCGTTGTAGTTCAACGGCGAACGATTTTCCGGCAATGGGCCGGTGGCGTGTTGGCTTGTACTTGGCCTCGCACAACAGCCATATCCAGGCACGAAAATACACCGCGTCGGAGCCCACCACGGGGTTTTCAAAAATCTTCCGGTGGAGTGCAATGAAACCTCGATCGTTGCTCATTCCGCGCGCCCCATCAATTCCGGGTACACAAGATCCAGCGCGCCCAGTTCCTCAAGGCAGACATCGGCCTCATCCGACGACATCGCACCGGATTTCAGAGCAAGGCCGATCTTCGTTGCCTCATGCTCGAGCCAGCGGGCGCGACTACATACGAATTGCAGTCCTGCGAGCTGGAGCTGTTTGCGGATATGGGGATCGGTAACAAGCAAGGGTGGCTTGACATGCGCGTTCATGATGGCGCCCCCCGGCTTGCGGAACTTAATAACACTGCTCGCTTTCGGCGCCGCACTTTCTGGCAAATAACAAGCCAGCCAATCGTTATAGGCTCGCGCCACGATTGGGTCGTCAACGGCTCGATAGGCCCGCGACTGCAAACGCAACCGGCAGAAATTATCCCAAAGGGTTTCGGTTGCTTTGGTCATGCTGCGCCCTTGCGATCTGGGCCAAAAAGATCAGCAACAATCAGATGGTGACTTGTGGGATGGATTTCGTTATAAATCGACACGTTGAAAATCCTTGAATTGAACCCGTTGTGCTCGCTGATCCCCTCGCAAGGAATCGAGCCGCCGGGTTTTTCATTGGGTTGGATTGAGTTTTTTTGCTTAGGCCGCCACTGACTGGGCGTCACGCGCTCGGGACTGCGCCCAAGCCAGGCCATCGCTTTCGGTGTAAAGCGGGCGCCTGCCCCACCATTTTGCAATGGGTGGCCCCTCCCCCCTCGCGGGGGAACAAAGCTTATCGAGGGTGCTTTCACCGATGGGATATCCGCACCCGCGAAGAAACTCGCCAAGCTGCGAACGCGTCAGAAATTTAGGTTGGTCGTCCATTCTCATCTGTCTCCGAGCCATGCCGGACATTTCCCGGCGTGGTTTGGAGATAGTTCACGGCGAAATGCGCCGTCGATATGCGCGGACTAATTTCGCTGCGCATTTATCCGCGCCATTTAGCTCGCCTATTTCTTATGCCCGGCTGCGCCGCGGGATCTAGACGGATAACCAACACGAAGGCCCCGTACCTGATCGCGGCCAACGCCAAACTGTTTCATATAGGTCTCGTCTTCTGATTGTGTTGGCACGTCTTCGCCGCGCCCCTCTCTCCATTTTTTGAAAATGTCATTCTTAACAGCTTGGGAAAGCTTTAGAGGTTTTTCCGCAAGCGTGGGCGGCGATGAAATCGTCGGCCCCAATTTGGCGGCTGTCGCTTCCGGTTCACCAAGCCATGCGGGCAAATCATAACCCTGTTCGATGAACCATTGTTGGCAGACTGCTCGCGGAATCCAGAAGCGAGATAAGTACGCCGCCTCTAAAACTTCCTTGTCTTGATCGGCATGGTCAACCACGCGAAAATCCGCAGCCGAAAATCTCAGGCAGCCCTTAATGGTTGCCGGACCACAAGACGGTGCAACGATTGCTGCGCGTGACATGAAAAGAATTTGAGACTTCCCGCCCCGTTCAAATCGGCCCGCATGGATCGAGGCGACAAGGCCGTCATAAGGCGGACGCCGCATGCGCTGTAGCCATTCTGCAATGCGCTTGAACGCAATCCATTGATTGCGCCCGTAGTGGTATTTTTCAAACCTGTGAAAACGAGCTTGCCTCTGCTTCTCTGGAGCCTTGAGCCTAATAGGCCGGGAGCCGTCGTAGTCCATTGCACTTCCGCCTGTGCTCCGCTGTATGGAGACGTGGCAGCCGGTGCGGAAACCAGCGTTCGGGAGCTACCCTAGCCACGTCTTTCCTGAAACTAAATGCTTCGCCGGCTCACTGCCAGAGTGAGTTACGGTTGATAGTCCTTATTCACAGCAGCCCCGCTCCAGCATGGTCTTTGAATAATTCGGCATCGCGGACGTAGCCTCGCAGGGTATCCACCGACTTGTGCCGGCTAACGTCCATCATCTTGAAGATTGACGCGCCCTTGCCCGCGGCGGAGGTCAGGAAGCCAGCCCGCAGGGAGTGTCCTGAGAATGTGCCGGCGTCGAAGCCGGCCCGCTTGGCATATGCCTTGACGATGTTGGCAACCGATCTGCAGGTAAGCCTTGAGGCCCGCACCGTGCCGCCCTTGTCGATCGGGCGAAGATCGGACCATTTTCGATCCCGGCCGCGTCTAACCACTCCCGCAGCGCCTTGGCAGGGCAAGCAACGTCACCTCGCGCAATCGCGATAGTGGCGCCCGTGCGCTCCTGGTCTGTCTTGCTGCCCCGGATGGTGACTAGCAGCCCGGCTTCCGTTTCCTCGATATCGGCGACGTCAAGGGCGACGAGCTCAGAGCGACGCAACGCGCCACCGAACCCGACCAGGAGCAACGCGCGATCTCGCAGCCCGGCGAGCTTGTCTGGCGCCGCGGCGACCATTCCAAGCATCTTGCCGGCTACCGCCGGAGCTTTGCGGATCCTTGCGCTGCCATAGGTTCGGCGAATGCCGCGCATGGTGGCATTGACGCCCTCCGCATCGGTCGGCAGGGCGAGGCCCGCCAGCTTGTGAGCGTACCTGATCGCAGCCACGCGCCGGCCAAGGGTTGAGGCTTTCGAGGCACCAGCTTGCGCCGCCAGATAGGCCGCAACGGTCTCGGAGGCCGCCGGTAGAGCTGAGACGCCTTTCGCCTCGCACCACTCCCTGAACAGCCGAAAGTCCGTGCCGTAGGCCTTGCGTGTGCTGGCGGCCTTCTCTGCCTTAGCCATATCCACCGCCGCAGCGAGGTCCGGGCCAAGGGCCGCCGGCAGAGTCGAGCCGTCCGAAACTAGGATCAGTGCCGTTGTCATCTGTCGGGTTCCTTTACTTCCGAGAAGAGTACTTATCGGAAGTAAACACCATTATGTGAAAACGTGCAAGCACGAAATCAAATCATCGCCATTTCCCGGTCCGTCCGATAGGGTCGGGCAAAACCCGAGCCTCAGGGGAGAAGCATGGGCCGCAAGCCAAAAACCACCGGGCCAACCGCCCGAGATCCCGGATCATTCAAGTCCGTGCTGACCCGGATCAATACAGACGGCTGGCGCGCCCTGCGAATGCTGGCAGTCGAAAATGACACCACCTTGAACGCGTTGGCAGTCGAGGCTTTCAATGATCTGCTCAAGAAATACGGGAAACGGCAGTCGGTGGAGAACCCGCTGCTCTGATTTGACGTTTGGTGCGGATTGGTCAGTGTCGGATAGACCATGATCGTTGGAAGTCCCTAGGGGCATTTGGGGCTGGTAAGGCGAACGTCGCCCTCCTTGAGGTATAGGGCTTTTATTTGGGCTCGCGAGAGTTCTGTTGCGGTTATCTCGTCAGCCCCGATCAGCTTCTTGCTGGCGACTGCCTTGGCTTCTTTTAGGTCGGGAACCGCCACAATGCATTTAATTGCCAAGCACTCTTTGAGGCCCTCGCTTGAACTCTCCCACAAATTTCCATCCCTTGACCATCGACCCTCTCTTTTCCAGCCCGGCAAGGCCTATCCGTACGGAAGCAACGCCAGCGCCGACGCGGGCCGCGGAGGGCCCTTCTCAAAAAAAAACCCTCCACTCGTGACAAGTGCCAGTTCGGGAGGATACACGGCAAAGTAACTCGAATCCCGGCCTCGTTATGTGTCCGGATTCGCACACGGGGAGGGAAACTCACTCCGGCCGCCATATGAAGCTTCCTACTCGTCCCAACGATTGTGCGCGCCGGCGCTCAAGGCGCACCAGCACGCTTGGAACATCTGAACGAAACGTGAGATTTGGGCACCTTGTGGTCGAGTCTCCCCACTACCATGAATCGTGAGCGGGGCCCCGACACGGGAGATCCATCATGCGAAAGCTGATCACGACGATAGCGTTGCTGGCCCTGATCGACACTTCGGCGGCGATTGCGCAGACGGCTGGTTCGCGAAATCCATCCGCGCCGCCTCCATTGACGAACCCGGACAAGCAGTTGCTGCCGGAGGCACCGGTCGGCCACCGCCAACCGCGGGCCGATCAAGTGCCCTCGGAGAAAAACCTGCTGGGTCATCCGCTTCTCCACACTCGAGGCAGAGCCACCTGAAGCGGCGCGGATCTTTCATTTTTGAAAGGCCAGGTTCGTAGAGCAATCCATGAGCCTCGTACGCGATTTGCGCTAGCTCTAAAGCTTGATAAAGACCGCCAGCTCCCGGATCTTTTGTGCGCCCCGTCGTCCATGGTGCTCGATGTACCAACTCATTGCACAACTCGGCATAAGCCTTGCCATTTGCCAATCTTACCTCTGGTTCATGCTTAGCCACGGCGATTCTCCAAGACCAAGGTAGAAAAAGCGCGGGACCGAAGCCCCGCGGCGGTTAGCTGACCTGCGCCAACGTTGTGCTGGCGAGCGGCTACTGCCGAATCAAATATCTTTTACGACCGCGAGCGGAAGTTTCGCGCATACTCGGTCATCCGCCCCACCCGAATCCGAGGGAGGAACGCATGATGAAATCCGGGCTGACTGGCGTTGCCGCAATCTTCTTTTGTCTGTTAGCAGGACCCACGATGGCCCGGCCCGTAATCCACCCCGGCCAGAGCATCTTTTGCGCAACCAGGGAAGCGGGAAATCCCTACAGCAAGTATTGCGATTACCTCGCCTGGAGCGGCTGGCGACGGCGAGGCGGCTGGGACAGTAGCCTCGATAATGCTTGCTGGCACAACCCTGGTTATGTACCTCCCGGATGCCAGCCTTTTCAAACTCCATTGGGAAACGGCTATTAGCAAGTCTGCTCGAAGCGCCGCGGCCGGTGAGCTACACGCCGGGACCGAAGCCCCGCCTCGTTAGTGGCCGCTCTTGTCTCTGGCTTTAACCGCCGCTGCTTGGCGGTCGCGAGCAGCGGTCAGCTCCTTCTCAAGCTTCACCCGCTCATCGGCTGTCATGGCTGGAGTTTCACGCGGCTGCGGCCGAACATATAGGGGCAAATAAGTGTCTGCGTTCGCGGGCACCGGAGACTGGGCCCGAGCATCCATTGGGCTCAACAGCAGCACAGCCGCCGCAACGAGAGACGCAATCTCACCGACAAACGCGATGCGCATACAGGCTTGTTTCACAAGCATTGCGGGCTAATTGTGACTATCGGGCGGTCGGAAATGTTAAGAAATGTTCAGAAATGCAAAATGCAAGAAGTGCCTGCGGCACAGCACTACATTAAATTTAAGCAAGGAATCTTTCTAGATGAATGTTGCTGCCCGGTGACAGCGTTTCAGTCTGATGATGATAAACGTATCCGTCGTGGGGCACAATTCTACGACGGAAAACCAGACAATGAAGAAATTGCTGCTTGTCACGACGGCTGCTATTGCGCTTGGCGCCGCGCCAGCCGTTGCCGCGGATCTTCCGGCACGAACAACCTATCCGGCGCCTCCTCCGATCGTCGCCCCGATCTATGATTGGAGCGGCTTCTATATCGGCATCAACGGCGGCGGTGGTAGCAGCAGCTTTGACTGGAATCTGGATGGCGTCGGGGACGAAGGCAGTCATAACGCGACGGGCGGCACGGTCGGTGGTCAGATCGGCTACCGCTGGCAGCTGGCGTCCTGGGTCTTCGGCGTGGAAGCGCAGGGCAACTGGGCTGATTTCACCGGCAGCAACATTAGCTTCCAAACCGGTGATCAAAATCAAACCAAGATCGACGCCTTCGCCCTCTTCACCGGTCAGATCGGCTACGCCTGGAACAATGCCTTGTTCTACGTGAAGGGCGGCGCTGCGGTCACCGACAACAAATACACGGCTTTCCTCACTCCGGGTGTCGTGGACGATGCTGCAAGTGAGACGCGATGGGGTGCCGCGGTCGGCGTTGGCTTCGAATATGGCATCACCCCGAATCTGTCGCTCGGCGTCGAGTACGATCACCTGTTCATGGGCAATAACGACGTAACTTTCGTCTCTGGCCTTGGCGATCACATCAACGAGAACGTCGATCTCTTCCTAGCGCGCCTGAACTACAAGTTCGGCGGACCTGTAGTCGCACGCTACTGAGTCGCGCTAACGCTCTCTGGCATCAAAGCCCCGGCCGAGGCCGGGCCTTTTTGTGCCCGTGTGAACAAGGAGAAAATCATCCTCGCTGAAATGCGCAGCTCCGGGGTGCGCGGGCTCCTGATCTATTGCGCCGATTACAAGTGCGCCCATTACATCGCGATCAGCGGTGACCGATGGCCGGATGATGTTCGGCTGTCTGATCTCGAGCCGAAGTTCATATGCACAGCTTGCGGCAAGCGCGGCGCCGACGTGCGGCCGGATTTCCCGCCGGCCAGGATGGGCATCGGCTAAATCAGGATGAAGCCTTGCGCTCACCCCTTGGTTGCGTTTTGATAGCCCGTCATCGAGCGGGAGGGCACCATGTCCGAGGAGGACCGAACTGGCCTGCAGAAAGGCATAGCCTCGATATTAGGCTCGCTGTCGCCCCCAAAGCCCCCGGTCGTGGACATGGCGCAATTCATTGCGCTTCGCACTATCGTAACGGCGATCCTTGCCGCGAAGGCTTGGGAACAAGAGAGGCTACTGACTGGGGCTGGTCAGGCTTGGATCAATGATGTTTCCGCCCTCTGCCAAGATTCCCTCTTGAAGGCCGATATCTCCGTCTCCGGGCGCAATGCTGACGACATCAGGCGAGAAGCAATAGAGCACGTCAACAACATGCTTAAGTCCGTCGTACTCCCAGGTACGAGGCTCAACCCGGATCACTAATGGCGCAAGCCTGACGTGATCTAGAATGCTCATTTATACTTCCTTTCGATCAGATCAGCCGCAAGTTCTGCGCCCGCGGTCGGCCGTTAGCTGAATCGGTATCAGTCTCGAATTCAACACGATCGCCCGCGGCGGAGCCGCATAGCCTCATCAGCAGGTCGCTGCACCCACGCCAGCTGGTCACGAATTTGTGCGTCCCCCATTTTGATACTCAAATTGAACCGCACAACTGTTGGGCGTAAACTCGCGGGAGTTCGCGATGGTTCGCAATGATGAGGAGGATTCGAAAATGCCACGAGTGAAGGCTTCGAAGCAAAAGCGAGTTACGAAAGCCGTACCGGCCTTGGGCGCTGCCGGTTTGACCTTTTCACTGGTGGGGGGCGCGTCGGCAGCGGTTGCACCGGCGAACAATGAATCGCAGACGTCAAATTATTCACCGAACCATCAGCTCACGCTCAGTGAAGAGGAACTCGCCGACGTTAGTCTGGCGACATTCTATGTGTTCGACAAAGAGGGCGCGGAAGCGGCTCGTAACGGCATACAGTTAGCTCGGGGCTGCGGATGCGGTGGCGGCCGCGGATGCGGTGGCTGCCGCGGATGCGGTGGCGGCCGGGGTTGCGGCGGCCGCGGCTGCGGGTGCGGCTTCGGCTTCGGCGGATGCGGATGCGGCAGCGTCTTCTGGGGCGGCTGCTCCTGCTGCGCGTCCTGGGGCGCCTGCCGCTGGTGCTAGACCGGATCTTCTGTCTCGTTTGATCGACGCAATCGTCATGGCCGGGTTCAACAAGGTCGAGCCGGCTTCGTCGGTTAATTTTTTCAAGTCCATCGGCGCATCGTCCTTTTCAAAAGCTGCCGACCACGCAGTTTCCTAGGCTGCCGCCGGCGGTACGAGGTTAGCCGGAACACGGCACTCTCGTACTTGCCGCGGCGCTGGCCAAATTTCCAAAACCAGCGCTTACATGAAATCAAGCGGCATCCCTGCTTATGATCGAGACGCCCCAATAGCCTGCCTCTGACGCGGCGAGCGGACCACCGCCGCCGAAGTCAACGCCCGGCAATCTTTTCTGGAGCGTCTGGAAAAGCGCCGGCAGCGCTTTGGCAATACGCATCCATCCTTCAATTTGATCGCGCGTCGAGCCATACGGATCTACGACAAGCGGCCAAATGTCGCCGCCGAGATCGAGGTAGCGCTGCAGCGACCTACCGACAGCAGCAAGGTCTCGGTCAACTTCTTTCGCCGCTTCGATGCGATCGAGAACGAGCCTGTTCTTCTCGTGGTTCCGCATTTCTATCTCGATGTTGCGATGCTCGTTCTCGGCTTCCCGTAGTTTGGCCTCTGCCAAAGGCAGCGCCATCTTCAGGTGTTCATTCGGAAGAACATGCTGTTCAATTGAGTCCCCCACGGCCCCTCAAAGGGCCTGTTAATCGAGTGGTTGCCATAGGAATGCCGCCAGGACGGCCAGAAACGGCCGCCGCTGCGGTTGCAGGCGGGTTAGGTGGGATCGATAGATGAGGTGATGATGCTCAAGGTGCTCGCGCGTGCGGCGATCGCACGCCACGCAAAAATCCGGCCGCATGAAATATCCCCAATGCGGCCCCCGAACGCGGCGGATATAGGCGGATCAGTACCAGGTTGCAATGGCGGGCGGTCTATACTGACGGTGACGAAGCCGTTAAGCGGCCGATCGTGGTGTGGACACGCCGAAGGTGGTCGATGCCAGATCGTCTGCGGTTCGATGCCGCAAAAAAGGCCCTGCTCCTTTGTGTGAGCAGGGCTGAGGTGGCGCCACGGAGCAGGACGGGACAATGGCGCGCAGCATGTACGCCGTTGATTCGTGTCGCCCATGAGTCGGCCATCATGTCTCTTTCTGGGCAGGCTTTTCTTGCCAACGGAATCCGTGAGACCTGAGGCCCGGGCCACCCCGCGACCCGGTCCCGACCTGGCCGAGCGTGCCGGCAATGAAAGGCCCCGCCAATCGAGAGATGTGGCGGGGCCCCTGACCACGCGCCGTCGGGATGAGGGAGACGACAGCGCAAACTCATTTTGCCACGTCTTTTGCCGGTTTGGTGGTCACGGTGCCGCCAGATGTCGAGCAACATTCCGTCAATCGCCTCGAGTTCGACTGACCCGAACGGCATAAGCTGGATAGTGTTAGTTGATCGTGCGATCGCGGAAGGTAAGACCGCGAGCGGCATTAGATTCGTGTGGTGTTTATTTGATTTCGTGTCGTGTTTATCAATGACGTCAGGTTCTGATGATGAGTCCGTGAGGCGGCTTTGGGAGGAGCTATTGGCGCTCCGTAAGCTCGTAAAAGACGCCGAGACCAACCTGCCGAATCCTCCGTGTCGAATCCGCCCAACCAATGGGACCGCACGGTTGCGCCCTGGGCGCGGCCCACGCAAGCCTCGCAGCAATTAGGCGACTTCACAAGCACGCTCCGCTCAAGAAACCGCGCCACCTGCACGGCGGACCAGCCAAATTCACAGCCCCAATTAGAACTGTTCACTTGTGAACTGACTCCCCCGCTTGCGGAATATTAGAACGGAAGTGCTGAACCCTACGGTTTGGACCCGTAAGCACGAGGTAGTGTTCATGCAGCGTCGCCGCAGTTTCAAACAAACCCAATCCCTTGAAGCCCGCCTTGCCGAAGAAGCGAAGCGCCTGCGCGAAGAAGCCAAGTTGCTTCCACCCGGCGCTCTACGCGAGGAACTCATCCGCAGGGCTCGACGCGCCGAAACAGCCTGTCATATGAACGAGTGGCTCACGTCGCCCCGCCTTCGTCCTCCTAAGTGATCACTTAGGCTTTCGCGGCTTTACCACGGCCTTGAAGGCGCGATCTGCGCCCTTGGCAGTTATCGATTCAATCACCCCGGGTTGTTATCTGAATCATCATCCTGGCCCAACAGCTTGCCGGTTTTTCGATTGACGAG